>Ga0155946_1101_pt1 | contig 14262 bp, 13 predicted proteins | sample RifCSPlowO2_02_FD_107600 | JGI IMG/M metagenome (GOLD analysis project Ga0155946, IMG submission 107600) | Betaproteobacteria bacterium RIFCSPLOWO2_02_67_12
GGGCCGTCCGAGGATCGCGCCGAGCATCGACTTGCGCGACAGCCCCGCGAGCACCGGTACGCCGAGCGCAGCCAGCTCGCCGAGGCGCTGCAGCAGGACGACATTGTGCGCCAGGGCCTTGCCGAAACCGAACCCCGGATCGATCACCAGGCGAGCGCGCGCGATTCCCGCCGCTTCGCAGGCGTCGAGACGCCGGCCGAGGAATTCCTTCACTTCGCCCACGACGTCGGCGTAATGCGGCGCCTGCTGCATGGTGGCGGGCCGCCCCTGCATGTGCATCAGACATACCGCGCAAGCGCTGGACGCAACCGCCTCGAGCGCACCGGGCGCGCCGAGCGCCTCGACGTCGTTCACCATCGAGGCGCCCGCCGCGAGCGCCGCGCGCATGACGCCTGGGCGCCGCGTGTCCACCGAGAGCGGAATCGGCACCGCGTGCAGCGCTTCGAGCACCGGCAGGACGCGCCGCAGCTCCTCCGCCTCCGCCACCGGCGCCGACCCGGGCCGCGTCGACTCGCCGCCGATGTCGATCAGGTCCGCACCTTCCTCGACCATGGCAAAGGCCCGCGCAACGGCTCGCGCGCCGCCGAAATAGCGGCCGCCGTCGGAGAACGAATCGGGCGTGACGTTGAGCACGCCCATGACGAGCGGGCGCTCGAGCGGCAGCTCGAAGCGTCCACAGCTCAGCTGCCCGCCGGCCTGGGAAATACCGGATTCAGCCCGTAGCCGGCGCGGCGGCGGCCTGCGTGCCGTCGTTCGAGGCGCTGCCGCCGGAACCGCCGTGCGAGGCGCTCGACTTGGGCGGGCGCGGCGGTTTGCCGGACATGATGTCGGCGATCTGGTCGGCGTCGAGCGTTTCGAGTTCCAGCAGCGCTTCGGCGAGCGCGCGCACCGTGTCGCGGTGGTCCTCGATCAGCTTGCGCGCCAGCGCATACTGGGTGTCGATGATGCTGCGGATCTCCTGGTCGACCTTCTGCATCGTTGCCTCGGACACGTTCTTGTGCGTGGTGATCGAGCGGCCGAGGAAGATCTCGCCCTCGTTCTCGCCGTACACCATGGTGCCGAGCGCGTCCGACATGCCCCAGTGGGTGACCATGCGGCGCGCCAGATCCGTGGCGCGCTCGAAATCGTTTGCCGCGCCGGTGGTCATCTGCTGCATGAAAATCTCTTCGGCGATGCGGCCGCCGAACAGCACCGCAATGGTGTTGAGCAGGCGGTCGCGATCCTGGCTGTAGCGGTCGTGCTCGGGCAGCTGCATCGTCACGCCGAGCGCGCGGCCGCGCGGGATGATGGTCACCTTGTGCACCGGGTCGGTCTTCGGCAGCAGGCGCGCCACCACCGTGTGCCCGGCCTCGTGGTAGGCGGTGTTGCGGCGTTCTTCCTCGGGCATCACCATCGAGCGGCGCTCGGCGCCCATCATGATCTTGTCCTTGGCGCGCTCGAAGTCGTCCATGTCGACGAGCCGCTTGTTGCCGCGCGCCGCGAACAGCGCCGCCTCGTTCACCAGGTTGGCGAGGTCGGCGCCGGAAAATCCGGGGGTGCCGCGCGCGATGATGTCCGGCTTGACGTCCGGCGCGAGCGGCACCTTGCGCATGTGGACCTTGAGGATTTCCTCGCGGCCGCGGATATCGGGCAGCGGCACCACCACCTGGCGGTCGAAGCGCCCGGGACGCAGCAGCGCCGGGTCGAGCACGTCGGGGCGGTTGGTGGCGGCGATCACGATCACGCCCACGGAAGCCTCGAAGCCGTCCATTTCCACCAGCAGCTGGTTGAGCGTCTGCTCGCGCTCGTCGTTGCCGCCGCCGAGGCCCGCGCCGCGCTGCCGGCCCACGGCGTCGATTTCGTCGATGAACACGATGCACGGCGCGTGTTTTTTCGCCTGCTCGAACATATCGCGCACGCGCGCCGCGCCGACGCCTACGAACATCTCCACGAAATCCGACCCGGAGATGGAGAAAAACGGCACCTTGGCCTCGCCCGCGATGGCGCGCGCGAGCAGCGTCTTGCCGGTGCCTGGATTGCCCACCATCAGCACGCCGCGCGGGATGCGGCCGCCGAGCTTCTGGAACTTGGACGGGTCGCGCAGGAATTCCACCAGCTCGGAAACCTCCTCCTTCGCTTCCTCGCAGCCAGCCACGTCGGCAAAGGAAACCGTGTTGGTCGATTCGTCGAGCATGCGCGCCTTCGACTTGCCGAACGAGAACGCGCCGCCGCGGCCGCCGCCCTGCATCTGGCGCATGAAGAAGATCCATACCCCGATCAGCAGCAGCATCGGGAACCACGACACGAAGATGTTCATGAGGAGCGAAGGCTCCTCCTCGGGCTTGGCTTCGATCTTGACGCCGTATTTGAGCAGGTCGGACACCAGCCAGATGTCCCCCGGCGAATAGCTCGTGACGCGCTTGCCTTCGGTGGTGGTGGCCTTGAGCTGCCGCCCCTCGATCGTCACCTTGGCGATGCGTCCCGCCTTCACCTCCTCGATGAACTGCGAATACTCCATCGGTGCCTGCACCAGCTGCCGCGTATTGAACTGGTTGAACACGGTCATCAGCACGAGCCCGATGACGAGCCAGATGACCAGGTTTTTAAGCATATTGTTCAAGCACTTGCTCCTTCTTCAGAAACTCGCGGACGCATCATCTTACGCCGTTTTCGCAGAGAAAAAAGGCTTTCCCTTCAAGGCTCTATCAGACCGCGGGCGAGCAAATAGGTTTCCCTCGATTCGCCGCGCGATGCTGCGGGCTTGCGCGTGCGCACCTCCCGGAACACCGCCTTCAGCGCCGTCAGCACGCTGGCGAACTCCTCGCCCTGGAACACCTTCGCCAGAAATGCGCCGCCGGGTTTGAGCTGCCGCCGGCAAAACGCGATCGCGCCGCGCAGCAACACGGCGGCGCGCGCCTGGTCGGCCGAGGCGATCCCGGACAGGTTCGGCGACAGGTCCGAGAGCACCACATCCGCCTTGCCACCGCCCAGAGCGGCGACGATCGCTTCCTCTACCGCCGCAGCGCAGAAATCCCCGCGCAACACGGTCACTCCGGAGATGGGGGCGATTTCGAGCAGATCAACCGCGATCACGCGGCCGCCGGGCTTCACCCGCTCGGCGGCGACCTGCGACCAGCCCCCGGGCGCCGCGCCCAGGTCGACCACCTTCGCGCCCTGGCGCAGCAGGCGCTCGCGGTCGTCGATCTCGAGCAGCTTGAAGGCCGCGCGCGAGCGGTAGCCGGCCTCGCGCGCGCGCCGCACGAAAGGGTCAGCGACGTGCCGTTGCAGCCATCGCCGGCTCGATTGGGAGCGCACCATCCGTCACTTGGCTTCGAGCCGCCACACCCCGTCCCAATCCTCCCCCGGGGGATTCGCGCCAAGCCGCGCACAACGCTCGACATAAAGCGCCGCGGCGCGGTCGCGCGGATTGATCGCGACGACCTTTTCGAACAGGCCGGCGGCGGCGGCGAACTCGCGCTGGCGGTACTTCTTCATCGCGTCGCGGAAGATGCCGAGCGCCTCGCTCAACTGCGGGTACGAGGCGTCGTCGTGGTACTCGAGGATTTCGTGGACCGCCACCGGCTGCGTCTTGCCCTTGACCACGATGCGGTCGAGCTTGCGCGCCCGGTAGGTGCCGCGCAGCTTCTCGTAGGTGAACTCGCTCACCAGGATGTGCGAACCGTACTGCTTGCAGGCCGATTCCAGGCGCGAGGCGAGGTTGACGCCGTCGCCGATCATGGTGAAGTCCATGCGCTTCTTCGAGCCGATGTTGCCGGAGACGACCTGGTCGGTATTGAGGCCGATGCCGATGTCCACCGCGGGCTTGGCCTCGGCGGCGCGGCGCTCGTTCCAGGCCCGCAGCGCCCGCATCATCGCGATCGCGGCGCGCACGCCGCGGTCGACGTCGTCCTCGCGCGGCACCGGCACGCCGAACCCCGCCATGATGGCGTCGCCGATGAACTTGTCGAGCATGCCGCCCTCGCGCTGGATGCATTCGACCATCAGCTCGAAATACTCGTTCAGGAAGGCGATCGTGCCCTGCGGCCCGAGCTGCTCGCTGAAGGTGGTGAAGTTGCGGATGTCGGCGAACAGCACCGTCGCCAGCAGCGACTGCCCGCCGAGCGCTTCGGCGCCGCTCGCCAGCAGCTGGTCGGCGATGCCCGGGTCCATGTAGCGCGCCATGGTCGACTTGAGGCGCTTTTCGTTGCTGATGTCCTCGATCAGCATCATCGAGCCGAGGCGCTTGGCGTCGGTGCTGAGCAGCGGCAGCAGCGTGAGGTTGGTGGAAATGCGCTCCGTGCGCACGGCGAGCGCCGCATCGACCGAAACGTCGATCTCGCCGGTCTCCACGACGCGCCTCAACTTGTCGAGCACCCAGCCATTGTCGCCGGCGAAGAATTCCGCCGCCGGGTGGCCGACGATGTCGTCCGCGCGCAGCTGCAGGATGCGCAGGCCGGCGGCATTGCAGGTCGCGATGCGGCCGGTGTCGTCCAGCGTGATGACGCCGTTCGACATCGATTCGAGCATCGAGTCGCTGTAGTTCTTCATGTTCTGCACGTCGGCGAAGAGCTTCGCGTTCTCCAGCGCGATCGAGATCTGCGCCGTGAACGCGCGCAGCCGCGTCTCGTCCTCCTCGCTGAACGGCCCGCCGTGCTTGTTCAGCACCTGCGTCACGCCGATCGTGCGGCCCTGCTTGTTGACGATCGGCACGCACAGCACCGAGCGCGTGAAGTAGCCGGTCTTCTGGTCGAACGCCGGGTTGAAGCGCAGATCGGCGTAGGCATACGGGATGTTGATCGATCTTCCGCTCGTGAACACCGCGCCGGCGATGCCGACGCTGTTCGGCAGCCGGATCTGCATCGACTCCAGCCCCTGGCTCACTTCGGACCACAGCTCGCCGGTCTTGTCGTCGTTCAGGAACAGGGTCGAGCGCTCGGCGTTCAGCATGCGCGTCGCCTCGCCCATCACGCGCTGCAGCAGCGACCCGAGCTTGATGTCCGCGGTGACCTCGGACACCACTTCGACGAATTCGCGCTCCTGGGCGCGGATCTGCTGCATGCGCTCGATCACCTGCGCGCCCTGCAGCGCGAGCGCGCCCTGCGCGGTCATCGCCTCGAGCAGGTCCAGATCGCGCCGCTTGAACTTGCCCTTGCGCTTGTTGAGCGCCTCGACCACGCCGATGATCTCGCCCGTCACCGTGCGCACCGGCACGCAAAGAATGTTGCGCGTCTTGAACCCGGTCTGCTCGTCGATCGCCCGGTTGAAGCGCGCGTCGGCATAGGCGTCGTGCACGATCAGCGGCTCACCGGTGCTGAACACATGCCCGGCGATGCCGGTGTTGTTCATCAGGCGCAGCTCGCGCCGCAGCTTGCCCTTGGCGACGCGCGAATACAGCTCGCCGGTGGCGGCATCGTTGAGGAACAGCGAGCCGCGCTCGGCGTCGAGTTCCGTCGCCGTCATCTCGATCAACCCGTGCAGCACTTCGTCGAGCGTGCCGAAACGCGCCATGCGGCGCGAAACGTCGAGCAACAGCTCGAGCAGTTTCAGGCGTCTGCGGTCGCCGCCCTTACCGGACGCGCGGCCTGCGCCGCCCGGCTCCGGCAACGCGCCCGTCTGGGCGCCCGCTCGCGTCTTGCTGTCTGGCACCGCTACCTCGCTTTCGTCTTGCCGCCCGCCGCACCGTGAAACCGCGCATGCAGGGCGCGCACCGTCGCCTGCAGCTCGGCCATTTCGGCGCGATGCTGCTTTTCGAGCGCCGCCACGGCCTCGTCGTGCGCCGCCTGCGCCGCCTCGAGCGCCTCGCGCAGCGCCGTTGCAGCGGCGCGCAGCTGGGCGATTTCGTCCTTCGCCGCAGCGCCCGCCTCGCGCCGGCGCTCTTCGGCGTCGTGGCCCGCCTGGTCGAGCGCCTCGCGCAGGGTGCCGATCGTCGCCTTCAACTGCTGGGCTTCGGCCTGGCGGGCGCCCTGCGCCTCGCGCACCGCGTCGTCGCGCAGCGCGCGTTCGCGTTCGAGCTCGCCGCGCAGCGCCGCGATCGTGCTTTTCAACTGCGCCACATCGGCGCCGACGGCCGTCGCCGCGTCGGTCTGCGCGTTCGCCAGGCGCTCCTGCAGCTGCTCGAGCTCCGCGCGCAGCGCGCTGATGGCGGCCCTCAGGTCCCGCGTTTGCGACTGGGCGGCATCGCCCAAACGAGTCACGCCAGTCATGCGCCGCGATCGCGTCAGTGCGCCGGCATCACTTGCCCATCACCTCGCCGAAGAAGTTCCATTGCTTGCCGTCGAAACGCATCCGCTGCACCGACTCGATCGGCGCGAAGTCGTCCTGGTTGGTACTGATCTTGGCGGAAATCAGGGTTGCGACCGGAATCAGCATGCGCTTCATGATGGTCTCCTCCTCCAAGTGAATGCCTCAGGTATTCTCCGGCCGGGAGTGTACGATGACTTTCATGCGGAATGATAGTGAATCGGTGATCCGCTCGACCATGCAGCGCGTGCCGCTGTCGCTCGATCACCTGCTCGAGCGCGCCGGCCGGCTGTACGCCGAATCCGGGATCGTCAGCCGCCTGCCCGACAAGTCGCTCGCCCGGCATTGCTTCGCTCTTCGCTCGACGCCCACGGCTATCTGCGCATCACCGATCGCAGCAAGGACCTGGTCAAGTCGGGCGGCGAGTGGATCAGCTCGGTCGACATGGAGAACCTGCTGATGGCGCATTCGGCAGTGCAGGAAGCCGCGGTCATCGCGGTGCCCGATGCGAAGTGGGGCGAGCGGCCGCTGCCCTGCGTGGTGCTCAAGCCGGGCAAGTGCGCCACGCCGGAAGAGCTGCGCGCGCATCTCGCGAGCGCCTTCGCCAAATGGCAGCTGCCGGAGCGTTTCGAGTTTCTCGATGCGATCCCGCGCACTTCCACCGGCAAGTTCTGCAAGGTGAAGCTGCGCCAACGGTTTCCCGCATGAGCGCGGGCGACTCGCTATCGCCCGCCGAGCGCAAGGCGCTCAAGGCGCGCGCGCATGCGCTCGAGCCGGTCGTGTGGCTCGGCGACGACGGGCTGAGCGACGCGGTGCTCGCCGAAATCGAACGCGCGCTCGCCGCCCATGAGCTGATCAAGGTACGCGCGGCGGGCCTTGCGCGCGCGGCGCGCGACGTCGCCATGGCGGCGATCTGCGAGCGCTGCGCGGCGCAGCCGGTGCAGCACATCGGCAAGGTGCTCGTGCTCTACCGCAGAAAACCAGAACCAGAGAAGACGGTCCCGCGGCCGGACGTCAGCGCGTCAAGGCCTCGACCGAAGACGTCGGCTCGTGCAACTCGCGCAAGCGCCGCGCGCTCCCGTAGGGGAAACCGAGGCAAGGCATGAGCCAAGAGCGCAGCATCGGTCCCGTCCGCTTCGTGCCCGGGGGCAACCGCGGCAAGTACCCCTTCGTGAACTGCGTCTACGTGGAGGACGCCGGTGTGCTGATCGACACCGGCGCCGACCGCGACCGCCTCAAGGCGCTGCGTGAAGGTCCGGGCGTGCGCGAGGTGTGGTTGTCGCACTGGCACGAGGACCATATCGCGGGGATGAACCTGTTCGAGGACGTCCCCTTTCGTCAGTCATCGCTCGAGGCCGAACCGCTATCCGGCGTCGAGTCGTTCATGGACTGGTACGGCATGCAGGGCGAGTCGCAGCGCAGCTACTGGCGCAAGACGCTGGTGGAAGAATTTCACTACCAGCCGCGCAAAGCCAGCGGCTGGCTGCGGCCGGGCGAAGTGATCGACCTCGGCAGCTGCAGCGTCGAGATCATTCCTACACCGGGGCACACGCCCGGACATCTGGCGTTTTTCTTCCGCGAGCCGGCGGTGCTCTTCATGGGCGACTACGACCTGACGCGTTTCGGCCCGTGGTACGGCGACCGCGATTCGTCGCTCGACGAGCTGATTGCGTCGATCGAGCGTCTGCGCCGGATCCCGGCGCGCGTCTGGCTGACGAGCCATGAGACCGGCTACTTCGAGGGCGACGTGAGCGCGCTATTCGGGCGCTATCGCGCCGTGATCGACGAGCGCGAGGCGAAGCTGCTCGATTGCCTCGCCGTGCCGCGCACGATGGACGAGATCGTCAACCAATGGATCGTGTACCGCAAGCCGCGCGAGCCGAAGGAGTTCTACGAGTGGGGCGAAGGCGCGATCATGGGCAAGCACCTCGAGCGGCTGATGCGAACCGGCGCAATCGTGCTCGAGAACGGGCGGTACCGCCTGGCGGCCTAGCTAGCTTCAGGCGGCAGGCGCGGCGCGACACCCATCACGCCTTCAGTTCGCCCTTCAATTGATCCAGAAACCGGAGGTCCGCGCCCCGTGCGATCAGACTCTGCGGCGTCGATCGGATCAGCCCGGCTTCAAGCAGTCGCAGCGCATAGAAACGCATCGAATCTGCGGTATCGTATGCGCGCCAGCGCGAATATGGCAGTTCCTTCATCATTTCGAGTGCGTATTCATACTTTTGTGTCAGTCCGAGCTTCACCAGCGTCTGCGTCGCGCGCGCGGGTTCGTTCGTGCACAGCGCGGCCGCTTTCAATATGGCCCTGAGCGCGAGCTTCGTGGCGACAGGATTCGAGCGTACGAAGTCCCTGCGCGCGACGATCACGCAGCAGTAATACCCTGACCATGGCCGGTCCGTGGTCGTGCTCAGGATCAGGCGGCCGATTTTTCTTGCGCGCAACTCCTGCGGTTCGGGTGGAAAACCCAGAAACGCGTCCACCTTTTCCTCCGCCAGCAGGCGTATCGCATCTGGTGCCGGATGCGATACCCAGTTGACGTCCTTGCGAGGATTCAGACCTACGTGCGAGAGCATCGCAGACAGCGTGAGATAGCGTCCGGAACCCAGGCCGGGCACCGCAATGCTCTTGCCTTTCAATTCGCGGATGCTGCGTACGTTGCCAGCCGAGAACAATTCATAGCAACCCGAATGCATGCCGCCGAGAACGACGATGTGGTCCGCATCCTTGTCCAGATTGACAAGCGCCGTCGGCACGTCGGTGGCGCCGATATCCGCGATACCTTCCTGGAATGCCGCGACCGTGGTAGGGCGCGCATCGGCAATTGCCACGTCCGAAATGCCTTCGGCCTGAAGCAATCCATCGCCCGCCACGAAAATGGGCGCAAAGCAGATCGCCGAAGCTCGCGCCAGGCGGATGCGTCGCGTTTCCGGAGCCGCATCGGCGCTCGATCCCAACCGCGGATGCAACACACCGCTCGCGCCGAGTGCTCCCGCGGCGCTCAGAAAACATCGCCGGCTCCAGCGCTGTCGGGTCATGGCTCCGTCTCCTTGTCGAGTTGATCGAGTATGCGCCAGTTGCTACCCTGCGTGATGCGTTTCTCCGCCCGATGCGATGGACGCTGGCTCAGGCTGCCTGCCCGCGTCACAGCCTGCACTTGCACTTGCCTGAACGATATCGCTGGGAGCAGTATCCGCCATTGCATGATTTGCCCATCCGTCACGCGCTGCGCCGGTCGGCGTGCCTCATGTCTGCGCCGATTCCTCATTGCGGGACGCGGCCAGGGCGAGTGAATTTTCCTGCTGGTTTTCGAACTGCCCCCGGCGCATGAAACGCCTGCTTGTGGCTTTGGTGGCCCGTGTGCCGGCACGAGTCCAGACCAAGCTGCTGGTGGCGTTGCTCGTGATGGTGGCTCTGCTCATCATTGTGGGGGCCGTCGGCCTGCGCTCGCTGAGCAGCGTAAACCAGCAGACCGAAGAGTTGATTACGCTGCAGCGCAAAATCGCTGCCTACCGTCGGCTCCAGCTCGAGTCGACCAACCAGCTCTACAGCGTCGCCTCGGCGCTGCTGGTGCCGGAGGAGCGTACGCTGGATGCGACGCTGCGCCAGCTCAACCAGTTTGACTACGACCTGGATTGGCTGCAGTTCGTGGCAAAAGAGGAAGCGGAGCTGATCGGGCAGATCCGGCAGGATTACGAGCGGTTCGTCGCTGTCGTGACCCAGACCGTCGGGTTGATCCGTGGCGGGCAGGTTGGCGCCGCACGGGAGATGCAGCTTGCGAAGGCGAGGCCGCTGGCTGACCGTCTCGAGAGCGCGACCGTCAAGTTGGTCAACATTGCCGAGGCCGACATTGTCGCGAGCATCGCAGCAAGCAAGCAGGCGTACGTTCATTCTCAGTGGTTCCTGGTCATCTTTGCGCTGGGCAGCATCGCGCTGGCGCTGGCGCTCGGTTATCTCATCTCCGCGTCGGTGGTCGAGCCCGTGACGGAGATCGAGGCACGCCTGCGCGAGATTGCGGCCGGCGACTTCACGCGGCGCCTGGAGGTCGCCAACCGGGACGAACTGGGCACGCTGGCGGCCGATGTCAACCGGACAAGCGAAGAGCTGGGGCGCCTCTACCAGCAGCTGGAGACGGCCAGTCGGCATAAATCGCAGTTCCTCGCCAACACGAGCCATGAATTGCGCACGCCCTTGAACGCCATCCTCGGCTACACGGAACTCATCCAGGACGGCATCTACGGCGCCGTGCCGGAGAAGATTCGCGACATCCTGGCTCGCGTGCAGAGCAACGGGCGCCATCTGCTCAACCTGATCAACGACGTCCTCGACCTGTCCAAGATCGAGGCCGGCCAATTGACCCTTTCGACGGCCGATTACTCGATGCAGCAAGTGGTCCAGACGGTGGTGACCGCAACCGAATCGCTGATGGCCGAGAAGGGGCTCGTCTGCAGAGTCCACATTGCCGGGGATTTGCCCCATGGCACCGGTGACGAGCGCCGCATCACTCAAGTGCTCCTGAATATCGTCGGCAATGCCATCAAGTTCAGCGACTGCGGCGAGATTGCGGTGGCGGCGGAGGTGGCCGATGGCGCCTTCCACGTCTCCGTGTCTGATGACGGACCAGGGATCGCGGCCGAGGATCAGCAACGGATCTTCGAAGAGTTTCAGCAGGTCGACAGCTCCAGCACCAAAGCCAAGGGCGGCACCGGCCTTGGCCTTTCGATCTCGAAAAAGATCATCCAGATGCACGGCGGGCGGATCTGGCTGAAGTCGGAGCCTGGAGGCGGATCGGTATTCCATTTCACGCTGCCGCTGCAGGTGGAGCGGCGGACGATTTTGGTGCGCCCGGACCGGCGCAAGGCGTCAACATGACCCATCGCATCCTTGTGGTCGAAGACCAGGAAGACAACCGGCGAATCCTGCGCGACCTGCTGAGCAGCGCTGGATTCGATCTCGTCGAGGCGGTGAACGGCGAAGAAGGCGTTCGCATGGCCGTGCTGCATCGCCCGAACCTCATCCTCATGGATGTGCAGCTTCCGCTGCTCGACGGCTATGAGGCAACGCGGCGCATCAAGGCCAATGCCGACCTGCGTCATATTCCGATCATCGTGGTCACCTCCTACGCACTGAGCGAAGACGAGGCGAAAGCACGTGCTGCGGGAGCCGATGCCTACGTCGCGAAGCCCTTCAGCCCGCGGCAATTGCTGGCCAAAGTGCGGGAACTGCTGACCTGAGGGTCGGCGCGGTGCAACCCCCATGAGATCGCCGCCACGCATCCTGATCGCCGACGACAACGCCGCCAACCTGGACATCCTGCAGACCCGATTGGCCAGCCAGGGATATGAAATCGTTACCGCGGTGGATGGCGAGCAGGCGCTCGAGAGCGCGCGCGAGTATCGGCCGGATCTGATTCTGCTCGACGTCATGATGCCGAAGCGCGACGGATTCGAGGTCTGCCGCTTGCTGAAGGCTGACCCCGCGCTGCCGTTCATGCCGATCATCCTGGTCACCGCCAGGAGCGATTCGCGCGATATCGTCGCGGGACTGGACAGCGGCGGTGACGAGTACCTCACCAAACCCGTGGATCATGCGGCGCTGCTGGCGCGCGTCAAATCCATCCTGCGCATCAAGGCGCTGCATGACACCGTCCAGGAGCAGGCCGCCCGCCTGCAGACCCAGGCCGACGAGCTGGCCGAATGGAACCGGACGCTCGAGCAGCGTGTGGCGACGCAGCTCGACGAGATCGAGCGCGTCAGGCGCCTGAAGCGCTACCTCGCGCCGCAACTTGCCGATTTGGTGATCTCCACCGGGGACGACCACTTGCTGGAGAGCCACCGCCGCAACGTGGCGGTGGTGTTCTGTGACCTGCGCGGCTTCACTGCGCTGGCCGAAGCCGCCGAGCCGGAGGAAGTGATGGAGGTGTTGCGTGAGTATCACGCGGCACTGGGTGAGATCATTCATCGCTATGAAGGTACGTTGGAGCGCTTCCTGGGCGACGGTCTGATGGTGCTGTTCAACGATCTGACACCCTGTCCGGATGCTGCGGCGCGCGCGATCCGCATGGCGGTTGCAATGCGCGAGCGCGCCGCGGAACTGGGTGCGCATTGGCGCCGGCGAGGGCATGAGGTCGGATTTGGCGTCGGCATCGCTCAGGGTTATGCGACGCTGGGCAGGATCGGCTTCGAGGGCCGCTTCGACTATGCCGCGATCGGCACCATCCCCAACCTGGCCTCGCGTCTTTGTACTGAGGCCAAATCCGGCCAAATTCTGATCTGCCAGCGGGTGCTGAATCTCGTTGAAGACCTGGTCGACGCCGAACCGCTGGGCGAACTCACGCTGAAAGGTCTGGCACAGCCTGTCGCAAGCTACAACGTTCGCCGACTGAAAGCTTGAAGGCATTTGGCCCGGTGATGTGCCTTGAACGAGTTTGCGCAGTTTTCAGGCGGTTGGCGCCAGGGGTAGCGAGATGGTGAAGCTCGATCCCCGCCCGGGCGCACTCTCGAGGCGCACCGTGCCGCCGTGCAATTCAACGAATTTCTTCGTCAGCGCGAGCCCCAGACCCGTGCCCTCCGCCTTGCGCGCGCTGTCTTTCCCCACCTGCTTGAACTCCTCGAACACCGCGGCCTGATCCTCCGGCGCGATGCCGACGCCGGTGTCGGTCACCGAGATCTCGACGCCTTCGCCGGCCGCACGCGCGCGCACGCCGATCGATCCGCCATCGGGCGTGAACTTCACCGCGTTCGACAGCAGGTTCAACATCACCTGTTTGAGCTTGCGCTCGTCGCCGTGCAGCGTATCCAGCCCGGGCGCCACGTCGAGGGTCAGCGCGATGCCGTGGCGGGTGGCGCGCTCGCGGATCAGCATCAGCGCGGTCTCGAGCATCGCCGGCAGGTTGAACTCCGTGAGCTCGAGCTCCATGCGGCCGGCCTCGATCTTGGACAGATCGAGGATGTCGTTGATCAGCGCGAGCAGGTGCTTGCCCGAGGTGTGGATGTCGTTGACATAGTCGGCCTGCTTCTCGTTCAGCTCGCCGAACAAACGCTCCTGCAGCACCTCGGAGAATCCGATCACGGCATTGAGCGGCGTGCGCAGCTCGTGCGACATGTTGGCGAGGAATTCGGATTTGTGCCGGTTGGCGGTCTCAAGCTGGCGGTAGAGCCGCCCCAGCTCGTCGCTCATGCGATCGAGGTTTTCTGCCAGCGCGCCGAGTTCGTCGCGGTTGGCAACGGCCGCCCGGCCGGAGAAATCGCCGGCGGAGATCTCGCTGAAGCGCTGGTCCATGCGACGCACCGGCAGGATCAGCGACCACGAGATCGCGTAGCCGAGGCCGAGCGCGAGCAGCAGGGCGCCGACCGCGATGCCGATCACGACCCGCTGCGAGCGGCGGTAATCCTCCTGGCTTTCGTCGACGCGCGCCAGCATGTCGGCCTCGGCCTTGTTGACGAGTTCGTTGGTGAGCCGCTCGATGCGGTCGGCGAGCGGGCCAGCGCGCCCGATCTGGGCTTCGCGTCCTTCCTTCACCTTGCCGGCGCGGATCAGGTCGACCACCTCGGTGACGACGGCGATGAACGCCTCGTAGTCCTTGCGTACGCGCTGCATGATCTCGACTTCGTCCTGCGCCACGAACTGCAGCCGGTCGAGGTCGTAGCCGAACTGGTTGAGCTGGCGCAGGGTCGCCTCGAGCGCGCGCTCCTCCGGCAGCAGCATCGTCGCGGCGACGCTGTAGAGCTGCGCCGTGGTGTCGTGCTGCAGCTGGCGGTAGGCGGCGATCTTGCGCTGGATCTTGACCAGGTCGCCGGCACGCTGGTTCACCTGGCCGAGTTCTGCAAGACCCACCGCGCTGACCACGATCAGCAGCAGGGCACTGGCGAGAAACGCCGCCAGCAGCTTGGCATGGATCGAGACCGGCAGCCGCGCGACCAGCTCCGGCAGCCAGGAAACGAGCGGGCTTTTCACTCGCGCAGCAGCGACTTCAGGTCCCGGTGCATTTCGTCCGGATCGAAGCGGTAGCCGAGATACTGCACGCGCAGCATGCCCTTGCGA
>Ga0155946_1264_pt1 | contig 14231 bp, 14 predicted proteins | sample RifCSPlowO2_02_FD_107600 | JGI IMG/M metagenome (GOLD analysis project Ga0155946, IMG submission 107600) | Betaproteobacteria bacterium RIFCSPLOWO2_02_67_12
GCTGACGCCCGTCAAGCCTACCGCCGGCGATGCCTCAATCGAGGTTGATGACGAAGGTTTAAGCGGTGGCCTCGCTAGCGGACCGGGAGATTTGGTTGTGCCGGACGAGGATGGTGACAGCAACGAGGCGACGGCGAGCGGGATACTTCCCGGTGATGCGTTTACAAATGGCCCAGCTACATTCGATTTCGCAAAGATGGATGGTGAGCTAGGTTTGGTCGGCACCGAGGAAGTGACCTATCTTTGGGACGAGGGGTTGTGGACATTGACTGCCTCGTCGACGGAACGCGGCGTGATACTTACCGTTGTGATAACGAACGAGGAGCCTGGCGCATACACACTTACGCTAAACAAGCCGGTACTACACGAGGCAGACGGTAACACCGAAGGCGATGCGTCGGTGTTGCTCACCTATACCGTTCGCGATGCGGATAACGATTCGACGGATGGCACCCTGACCGTAACGATTGATGACGACAGTCCGACCGTTTCGTTCATGAACAGTATCGGTTCCACATCTGCGCCGAACCAGATTTACGAAGGGCTTTGGACGCCAAGTATTGGGGCAGATGCGATTGAGTTTTCCAGCATGGTGTACAGCCTGGAACTGGACAGCATTCTGATTAATGGCGAAGGACCGATAAGTTCCGAACTTTTCACGTTCAAGTCGGAGTTGTCCGGGCCGAATACGCTCGTCTACCAGGGTATTTCTACTTATGACGCAGATGGTGCAACAGGCACTGCAACCGGTGCTGTCGAGTACACAGTTACGTTGACGAAGGCCGGCGACAGCTACACTTATTCCGTCGATTTCGACGCCGCGCCGCAGCAAGTCACGGTCACGCCGAATGAATTCTCGAGCGCCGTCCAGGCTTCCGGACCCGTGCCGACCTATGAAATAAGTTACGCGGATACCGCGGGCGGAGGGATCGTAACCGCGGTGGTGTCAGTAAATCCAACCGGAGGCATGTTCTATACCTCCGTTTCCGAATCATTTTCAATTGCGTTCGTCGGTTCGGCGATCAATGCGTCGTCGGATGGCATTGGTATCGATAACAACGTTGTTTCCAGTTACTACGATAAGAGTACGAATGCATTCACAGCTGAGAGTTTGAGGTACAACCCACCAGGCGACGCGACGGCTGTCACGCTTGTTTTCAAGCAGGAAGGCAATGTTGGGTTTGGCAACGGCGGCAGCGACGATGTCCTTTACATCACTGTTCATGGAAAGAATGTCCTGGGAGGTGACGTCTCTCAAGATATCGTCTTGGATAGCCGTGCTTTACATGGTGATTCGTGGGTTGACGGCGCTTCGTTTTCGGCTATCAGTTCGACCGCTTACGACGGAGGGAATCTTTCCTCGTACCCGATTTCCGTGTCTTTTCTGAATCTGAATGTTCCTCTGGGTGAGGAGTGGAGTCACATTGAGTTTGTCGATGTCACCGCGGGTTTCTACACGGTCAACAATAAGATTCAAACGACCGACGTCAAGGTGGCCTTCGGCTTTGAGACGACCACCGTAACGGAACTCACGCTTCCGGTTGAGCTCAATTTCACGGCAACGATTGTCGATGCGGATGGAGATACGGCCATGGACTCCTTCAAGGTGTCCTCCGTGAATGGCACCGTCTATTCGGGCACGAGTGATGCTGACTACATCGTGGGATCGGATCAGAGTGACTCAATTGCTGGCGCGCTTGGCAACGATATCCTGGTGGGCGGCATCGGTAACGATACCTTGATCGGCGGCGTGGACAGTGACACGCTAGATGGCGGGGCCGGCACCGATCTGATTGGTTTCGCGGGCGCGACCGCCCCAGTCAATTTCACCCTGGTTCAGAGCGACAGTGATACCAGTATCGATCTGTCCACGTTCGGCTTGGGTACCGACACCTACAAGAAAATGGAAGGGGTGATGGGGTCTGACTTGAACGACACACTGACGGGGTCGAGCGAGAACGACATCATCGCCGGCGGAGCGGGGAACGATTCGCTCGATGGTGGCGCAGGAAACGGCGACCTAGTCAGCCTCGCAGGTGCGACCGCTGGAGTCAATTTCACCCTGGTTCAGGCCACCACTGATACCCTCATCAATTTGTCCACGGTTGGGCTGGGTAACGACACTTACAAGAACATGGAAGGCGTGGTTGGTTCGAGCTTTAACGACACACTTGCGGGGTCGAGCTTGGACGATATTCTCGTCGGAGCGAAAGGTAATGACAGCCTGAGCGGCGGGACCGGAGGTGCGGACACGTTCAAGTGGATGGTTGGAGATCAGGGTAATGCCGGTACTCCTGCAGTTGACACGATCGGCGGCTTCGACACTGCAATTGGAAGTGACAAACTTGATATCGCCGATCTGCTGCTGGGTGAGTTGCACGCGGGCGCAACCGATGCGGGCAATCTCGCGAGCTACCTGCACTTTTCAGTCAGTAGCGGTACTACGACGCTTCAGATCTCGACGTCGGGCAGCTTCGCGCCGGCTGATAACGGGTTGATGGGTGCGCTTACTGGCGCGGAGGCGGCAAAGGTGGATCAGACCGTCGTGTTCTCGGGTACGGACCTGAACCCGGGCAGTTCACTTCCTACACAGGAAGACATTATCAAAAGCCTGTTCGCAGACAACAAGCTGATTACGGGATAGCGGCAGGAGTTGCCGTGAGTTTCTTGGAAAAAATAGGACCCATGCGCCAAACCCCCTCGTCGTGCCCGACTATTCGATCAACGTCGCGACACGCGCGAGCACGTCGAGCATGACGGCCTCGGGCACCCGCTCGACGTAGCGCGCGCCGCGGGCGGCGAAGTCAAGCGTGCGAACCTGATTGCAGAGCCACCACCCCTTGCGTGTCGGTCCCCGTCCCCATCAGCGACGCCGCGAATCCCGCGTAGCGCGCACCGGCCGCGCCTTGCGACACGGGACAAACCAGTGCGAGCCCGAGTCGATTGAAGCTGGCAGGCGAAAGCACGCACAGCGGACGCGTACCGCGCTGCTCCATGCCCTCGGGCGGATCGAGCGGTGCGAACCAGATCTCGCCGCGCTCGGGTACGCGCTTCACAACGCTTCTTGGCCGGCCGGGGGTGCGTCAAGCCAGTCGCGCTCGGCGTTCGTGAGCCGCGCCTTCGGGTTGCACTGCGCGAGCAGATCGGCCAGGCGGTAGCGCGGGCGCTGCGCCTTGGCGAGCACGATGCGCCCTCGCTCGATCGCGACACTGACTCGGTCGCCCGCCCCGAGCCCTACGGACTGGAGTTAAACACCTGGGCGACAGGCCGCGCCCGTTCGCGCTACTTCTGCGGCTGTGCCGGTGCGCCGGTAGAGACGGAGGTCCGAAGACACCGCACCCGCACCGTCACCTCCGTCCCACGTCTCGCCAGCTCGGTGTTCTCCAGCTTGGTGGCGTTGTCCGAAACGGAAAACTCCACCCGCTGCGCCTCGAGAAAGGCACGCACGGTATCGCCGCGCACCGCGAAATTGACGTTCTGCGCGAGATCCCCCAGTTTTTCCGCGAGCTTGAGTGCATCGAGCTTGGAGACCACCACGCCGATGACATGTCCTGACTGATCGAGCACCGGGCCGCCGCTCGCGCCGCGCTGCACCGGCACCGAAATCTGCATCTGCGCCGGATTGCCGCGTACGCCTACGGTGGAGGCGATGTGGCCGAAGCCGACGCTCGGCCGGGTGCCGAGCACCGCGACGAGCGGATAGCCTACGGTGGTCACCGACTCGCCAAGTCTGGGGATCGGGTCCTTGCGGAACACCGCTACCGCCGCCGAGCGCGTCTCCGCCGTGAGCAGCGCGAGGTCTTTCGCAGGATCGGACGCTTTCAGGGTGGCCTTGTAGCGCGCGTTCACGTCGTCCATCAGCTCGAGCGCGTCGCACTGGCGCACGACGTGCTCGTTGGTGAGCACGTGGCCCTCGCGCGTGACGACGATCCCGGTGCCGGTGGCGGATCGCACGGGCGGCTTGGCCGGTGCGGCCTCCCCCTTCTTTCCCGATTTGTCGTTCCCGGGGCCGAGCTGCGCTACCCGAGCGCACGCGAGGCGCAGCGCCTCGGCGACTTCCGACCCCTCCTTCGGAGGCGCGAATTCGGAGCGCTTGACGGTCTTGCGCCCCCGCATCTCGACCTGCTTGCGGTCCTCGCCGAAATTCTGGATCACGACCTGCGTCACGGTGCTCGCCTTGCAGTCCGCGAGGTAGTGCACGCGCGCGCTGTGAATGTCCTTGCCGGAGGCATGCGGCTGCGGCCGAACATAGCTGCGGCGCACGGTGAACTGCGCCATGCCCTGCTGCGTTTTCACCGCATCGAGATCGACCGCGGCCTGGTATTCGGGCGGCGAAGCGAGCGGCCGCCAGTCGGCGGCGTGGGCCGCCAACGCACAGGCGAGGATGCCAAGCGCCGCAAACGAGCGCATCGTCCCGATCGCCCTGGAATTCAGCGCCGAGGCACCGTGACGGACGGCTTCAACCCCAACCGGGCCGCGCGTTGCGCAAGTCGCCGGCCGTCGAACGTCACGAGTTCCTCGCAATGCCGGCTGGCAGCCAGATGCAGGGCGGCTGCCGAGCGGTCGCGCCGCGCCGCGTCTGCCGTCACGGGCACGGACCTGGGGATTTACGCGGCGGCAAGCCCGGCGTCTTCGTAGATTTCGGCAAGTCCGAGGCTCGCGCGCACGGGTCCGCATTCGATCTCCAGGCGCTCGTCCGCGTCGAGCGTCGCCGAGAGCCACTCGCCGTTCGCCGCGCGCACGCGGTAGCTGACCGCGACCCGCTCGGAATCCACCAGCAGGTAGTAACGCAGGCTCTCGATCGCGCAGTACGCCTGCAGCTTCTCGCGCATATCGACCGCGGCGGTGGAAGGCGAAAGCACTTCGGCGACGAGGCAGGGCGCGTCCTTGAAGATCGCCTCCGGTGACGCGGGCTCGCTGCTCAGCATGACATCGGGGTAGTAGTAGGCGCGACCGCCCGCGACGCGCAGCTTCAGGTCGGAGATGTACGCGCCGCAGCCGGTGCCACGCGCCGCGGCGCGCAATGCCGCGAACAGGTTCCCGGCGATCCGGTTGTGGCGCTCGCCGGCGCCCGCCATCGCGTAGGCGACGCCGCCGACGTACTCGTGCCGCTCGGCCGCGGCCGCCTCGCGCGCGAGGTACTCTCGCTCGTCAAGCCACTGTTTTTGCGGGTGACCCATGCGCCAAACCCCTTGTCGCCTCCAAGTTAGCACACAACCGGCGCGCAGATGCGCCGTGAACGCCGGCAGCGCTGCCTCGCGCCCGCTGGAACGTCCCCGAAGTCGCGTCGCGCCAAGGCCGCGTGCGCGGGCGCCGGGCGGCGCGCACTTGTCGGCGCACGTGAGTAAGAATGCGGCCCGATGAGCGTCAGCGACAAGCTCTGGGACACGCCCGGGACGCAAGGGATGCGCCAGATCGAAAACCCTGACTCAGTGCGTCGTCGAGGTCGATCGCGCCGCGCTCCCTGATCGACTCAGGCGTCGGTCGCCAGATCCGCCTGCGTAGTGAAACTGTCCGCGAAGAACTCTTCCTCCGGCAGCCTGCACAAGGTGGTGAAGTCGTGCCGCGCCGCATCCACCATCACCGGCACGCCGCAGGCGTACACCTGGCAGGCCGAGAGATCCGGAAAATCCTCCATCACTGCGCGGTGCACGAACCCGGTACGCCCAGTCCATTGGTCGTCCGCCAAGGCGTCGGAGATCACCGGCAGGTACTTGAAGCCCGCGTGCTCGGCGGCCCATTGCCTCGCCAGCGCGTCCATGTAAAGGTCCTTGGGGCGCCGCCCGCCCCAGTAGAGCGTCATCGGGCGCGCAATCCCCGCATGGAAGGCATGCTCGATGATCGCCTTGATCGGCGCAAAGCCCGTCCCCGAGGCGACGAACACGATGGGTTTGCCGGAGTCCTCGCGCAGGAAAAACGTCCCCAGCGGGCCTTCGAACCTGAGGATGTCGCGCTCCTTCATCTTGCCGAAGACGTGGTCGGTGAACTGCCCGCCCGCTACATGGCGCACGTGCAGCTCGAGAAAATCGCCCGCGTGCGGCGGATTGCCCATCGAAAAGCTGCGCCGCGAGCCGTCGCGCAGCAGAAAATCCAGGAACTGGCCGGCCAGAAATTCGAGCCGTTCGTTGGCCGGGAGCTTCAGCTGCAGCACGACGACGTCGCCGGCGACACGCTCCATCTTCTGCACGCGGCAGGGCAGGGTCTTGATCTGGATGCCCTTCGCCGCGCCGATGGTGCGCGCCTCGATGACCAGGTCGCCGATGGGCTTCGCCTGGCAGAGCAGCACCTTGCCCTGGGACTTCTCCAGGTCCGAGAGCGCCTTTCTCTGATGCACGCCGTAATCGACGCGGCCTTCGAGGATCTTCGCCTTGCAGCTGCCGCAGGCGCCGTTCTTGCAGCCGTAGGGCAGCACGAACCCCTGGCGCAGCGCGGCGATGAGGACCGCTTCGCCGTCTTCGGTCTGGAACTGCAGCCCGCTGGGGCGAAGGGTAATGGTCGGCATGCTCGCTAGAATAGGCGGATGGAGCGCTTGTTGATCGTAGGCTACGGCGACATCGCGCGGCGTGTCCGCGGCATTGTGCCCGCGGGCGTCGAGGTTCGCTCGATTGCCCGGCGCCTCGGCGCCGACCTCGACCGCCCCGAGACGCTTTCGCCGTTCGCGGGCTGGGCCGACGCCGTGCTGCATTGCGCGCCGCCGCCGCCATCGGGCGACGGCGATCCGCGCACCGCGAACCTGCTCGCGGCGATCGGGTGCGGCGCGATTATACCGGCGCGCATCGTGTATCTGAGCACGAGCGGCGTCTATGGCGACTGCGGCGGCGCCTTGGTGGACGAAACGCGGCCGGTGAATCCGCAGACCCCGCGCGCGCGGCGCCGGGTGGCTGCCGAGCAGCAGTTGCGCGATTGGTGCGCGCCAAGGCGGGCGGCGCTCGTCGTGCTGCGCGTGCCGGGCATCTACGCCGCCGACCGCCTGCCGCTCGAGCGGCTGCGTGCGGGCACGCCCGTCCTGCGCGGCGCGGACGACGTCTACACCAACCACATCCATGCCGACGACCTCGCCGCGATCTGCATGCGTTCGCTCGATGACTCGGCGCCCGCGGGTGTTTACAACGCGGCGGACGATTCTGCGCTGCGCATGGGCGAATGGTTCGACCTGCTCGCCGAGCGCGCCGGATTGCCGCGAGCGCCACGCATTGCGCGCGCGGCGGCCAACGGTGTCATTCCGCCCGAGTTGCTTTCGTACCTGGGAGAATCGCGCCGCTTGCAGAATGCAAAAATGAAGCGCGATCTGGGCGTGAAACTGACCTACCCCACGGTCTTCGAGGGCGTGCCGCGCGCTGCGGCGGCGATCGCATGAGCGCCGCATTGCTCGTGCTGACCAACCTGCCGGACCGCGCGGCGGCGGAGAGTCTCGCCGCGACGCTCATCGGGCAGCGCCTCGCGGCCTGCGTCAACATCCTCGCCCCCTGCCGCTCGGTGTATCGCTGGAAGGACGCCGTGCAGCACGAGGAGGAGCACCCGGTGCTGATCAAGACCACCGCGGCGCGCTACACGGCGCTCGAGCAGGCGATTCGCGCCGCGCATCCCTACGAACTTCCCGAGATCGTCGCGGTCCCAATCGAGCGCGGGCTGCCGGCCTACCTGGACTGGGTAGCCGCCGAGACCGCACCGCAACGATGAAAAAGCTGCTCGCTTTGCTGCTGCTTGGCCTGTCGCTCGCCGCGCCCGCGGCGGCCGAGGACCTGCTCGAGCCGGAAAAGGCCTTCCGCATGCAGGCGCGCGCGCTCGATCGGCAGAGCGTGGAGATCCGGTTCGCGATCGCCGACGGCTACTACATGTATCGCGAGCGGTTCCGCTTCGCGCTGGAAGACGCAGCCGGGGCGAAGCTGGGGGCGCCGGCGTTTCCGGCCGGCGTGCGCAAGAAGGACGAGTTCTTCGGCGACGTGGAGACCTATCGCAAAGAGGTCGCGATCCGGCTGCCGGTGGCAGGGGCGCAGGACGCGCTCAAGCTCGTCGTGACCTCGCAGGGCTGCGCCGATAGCGGCGTGTGCTACGTGCCGATGGATACCCGGGCCACGGTGCAGATGGCCGCCACCACGCAGGGCGGGCCGGGATTGACGCAGGCGCCGTTCGCGGTCGATCCGCAGCCGCGCTTTTCGCTCGCGGCGAGCGATTTCGATGTAGCGGCGCTGTTCCAGTCGGGGAGCTTCTGGCTGGTGCTGGCGAGTTTTCTCGGCTTCGGCGTGTTGCTCGCCTTCACGCCGTGCGTGCTGCCGATGGTGCCGATCCTTTCCGGAATCATCGTCGGCGAGGGCAAGAGCCTCGGCAAGCTGCGCGCGCTCATCCTGTCCGCAGCCTACGTGCTCGGGATGGCGGTGGCGTACGCGGCTGCGGGCGTGGCGGCGGCGTATTCCGGCTCGCTCATCGCGGCCGCGTTGCAGAATCCCTGGGTGCTGGGCGCCTTCGCGCTGGTATTCGTGTGGCTCGCGCTTTCGATGTTCGGTTTCCACGACATCCAGTTGCCGGCCTTCGTCCACCACCGCCTGCATACGGCGCACGGCAAGCTCGAGGGCGGCAAGCTCGTCTCGGTCGCTTTGATGGGCGTGCTATCGGCGGTGATCGTGAGTCCCTGCGTGGCGGCGCCGCTTGCCGGAGCGCTGCTCTACATCAGCCAGTCGAGGGACGTCCTGCTCGGTGGCGCGGCGCTCTTCGCCATGGCGCTCGGCATGGGGTTGCCGCTGGTGGCGGTCGGCGTCTCCGAAGGCGCGCTGCTGCCACGAAGCGGCGCCTGGATGAACAGCGTGAAGAAGTTCTTCGGCGTGCTGCTGCTGGCGGTGGCGATCTGGATCCTCTCGCCGGTATTGCCGGCGCCCGCCGTCATGACGGCGTGGGCGGCGCTCGCGATCGGTTCGGCGATGTTCCTGCGCGCGATCGATCCGCTGCCGGTCAATGCGCACGGCGCGGAGCGGCTTGCGAAGGGCGCGGGCATCATGGCGCTCGTTGCGGGCATTGCGCTCCTCGTGGGCGCGCTCGCCGGAAGCCGTGATCCGCTGCGGCCTTTGGTGGGCCTGCTGCAGGCCGGGACGGCGTCAGCGACGCATTTCGAGCGTGTGGGCTCCGTGACCGAGCTGGACGAGCGGCTGCGCGCGCCGGGGCGCCCGGTGATGCTCGATTTCTATGCCGACTGGTGCGTGTCGTGCAAGGAGATGGAGGCGTTCACCTTCAGCGATCCGCGCGTGAAGGCAAAGCTCGAGACGCTGCTGCTCCTGCAGGCGGACGTGACGGCGAATAGCGACGCGCACAAGCTGTTGCTGAAGCGCTTCTCGCTATTCGGCCCGCCCGGCATCATTTTCTTCGATGCCGAGGGGCGCGAGATCAAGGGGCTGCGCGTGGTCGGCTATCAGAACGCCGACAGCTTCCTGAAAACGTTGAGCAAGTTGGGGTCAGAGTAAACATTGGCGCGCGGAAAGTTACTCTGACCCCAAGAGCCGCTCGGTGAGGCGCACCCAGTCGCTTGCGCCGAGCGGCAGGATGGCGTCGTTGAAGTCGTAGTGCGGGTGATGCAGCAGGCAGCCGCCGTCGCCGGGGCCGTTGCCGATGAAGACGTAGCAGCCGGGCTTGACCCGCAGCATGAAGGCGAAATCCTCGGAGCCCGCCTTGAGCTGCCCTACGACGCCGGTCTTGCCCAGGCCGCGGTGCGCCGCGATGCCGAACGACTCCAGCCGCCTGGCGACCAACTCGGCCGTGCGGTGCTCCTCGAACGCGGTTTCGGGGTGGCGGTGCAGGTCGCGCCGCCATTCGGTCATCTGGCCGGACAGAGTTTCGATGTGCTCGATGAATCCACGGGGGGATTCTCCTCGAGGCCAAGTTTACAATGCGCCGATGCGAGGGCATGTACTCGGCATCGATCACGTCGTGATCCTGACGCACGATCTGGAGCGTGCGCGCGACACCTACGCGCGCCTCGGTTTTACTCTGACCCCACGGGGCTATCACACGCTCGGCTCGCAGAACCACTGCATCATGTTCGGGCGCGACTACCTGGAGTTGATGGGGGTGCCCAAGCCCCACCCGGCACTGCAGTACTTCACCGATTTCCTCGTCAAGGGCGAAGGGCTCGCGGCCATTGCGCTCGACACCGACGACGCCAACGCCGCGCATGCGGAGCTGGCAAGCGCGGGGATCAAGGCCGATCCGCCGCTCGATTTTTCGCGCCCGGTCGAGCTCGCGGATGGCACGCACGACGCGGCGTTTCGCATCGTGCAGTTGCCCATCGCGCAGACCCCGGGTTGCCGGATGTTCCTGTGCCAGCATTTCACGCGCGAGGTCGTTTGGCGACCCGAGTACCAGCGCCACGGAGTCGGCGCCACCGGCATCGCGGCGCTGGCGGTGATCGCGGACGCGCCGCACGACACGGCGGCGAGCTACGCCGGGATCTTCGACGAGCGGCCGTCGCCGATCGACGATGGACTTCTGGTGCACACCGGCAGCGCTCCGATCGCGCTCACCTCGCGCTGGAAGCTCGGGCACCGGCTCGAGGGCGTCGCTTTGCCGCTGCGCGCGCGTCCGCTGGTGGCGGCGCTCTTCATCCGGGTCGCCGATCGCGCCAGGGCAGCGGAACAATTGCGCCGCGGCGGCTTCGCACCGGTTGCCCTGCGGGACGGATCGTTTGCCGTGGGCGCGGGAGATGCCTGCGGCGTGACGCTGGTTTTCGGGTAGCGGCGGTTACGGAATTTATTCCGGGGCCGGCGCTTCTGATGGAGCGCAGCGCGCATTTGACGTTCTCATCTCTCCGGGGAGATCAAAATCGCGCATCGCTGCAGCGAATCGCCCCGGAGCATCGCAATGCGCCTTTCGTTCGCTACCCCTTGAGCGTCTTCGCAACCTCGAGCGCGAAATAGCTCAGGATGCCGTCGGCGCCGGCGCGCTTGAAGGCGAGCAGCGCTTCCAGGATGCAGGAATCGGGCAGCCAGCCGTTGCCGATAGCGGCGCGCAGCATCGCGTACTCGCCGCTCACCTGATAGACGAAGGTGGGTGCCCTGAATTCATCCTTCACGCGGCGCACGATGTCGAGATAGGGCAGGCCCGGCTTCACCATCACCATGTCCGCGCCTTCGGCGAGGTCGAGGCCGACTTCCCACAAGGCCTCGTCCGAATTGGCCGGATCCAGCTGGTAGGTTTTCTTGTCGGCTTTGCCGAGATTCTTCGCGGAGCCTACGGCATCGCGAAACGGGCCGTAGAAGCCGGAGGCATACTTGGCCGAATACGCCATGATCCGGGTATGGATGTGGCCCTTCTTTTCGAGTGCCTGGCGAATGCGGCCGATGCGGCCGTCCATCATGTCGGAGGGCGCGACGATGTCGACGCCGGCTTCGGCCTGCGCGAGCGCCTGCTTTTCCAGCACGTCGAGCGTGACGTCGTTGATGATGTAGCCGGTGCGGTCGATGACGCCGTCCTGGCCGTGCGAGGTGTATGGATCGAGCGCCACGTCGGTCATGATGCCCAGCTCGGGGAAGCGTTTTTTCAGCGCCGCCACGGTGCGCGGCACCAGCCCCTTCGGATTGAATGCCTCCCGACCGTCGAGGGTTTTCAGCTTCGCGTCGATCACCGGAAATAGCGCCAGCACTGGAATGTGGTGTCTCACGCACTGCTCCGCTACCGGCAACAGGCGGTCGACCGTCATGCGCTCGACGCCCGGCATGGAAGCCACTTTTTCCGTGCGGTCTTTTCCCTCCAGGACGAAAACCGGATAGATCAGGTCGTTCGCGGTGAGCACGTGTTCGCGCATCAGCCGGCGCGAGAAATCGCTCCTGCGCATGCGCCGCATGCGGACTGCGGGGAAGCTGCCGTAGATGTTCATAAGATCCTGAATAGTCTGAGGTTGCGTTAACTTTGCCCGGGTCGCCGACAGGGGCGAGGAACTTTTTGCCCGCAGCCGAATCTTATCGTTAGACGATGCAGATCGTCTCCCGCTTCTCCTCCCTGAGCGGGTGCCTCGACACCTGTTGAGGCGTTTTCGCCCCCGGTTGTTTTCCCCTTTACCGGGGGCCTTTTATAGGCGGCTGTCCGACCGTGCGTCGAGCAGCCATTGCGCCAGGCGCTCGCGCGCCGCATCCACCCCTTCGCGGCTGACGCTGGAAAATAGCAGCACGTCGGCAACTCCGCGACGCGCTGCGTGAGCCAGCGCCTGCGCGCGCTCGTTGCGCGAGAGCTTGTCCGCTTTCGTAAGCAGGGCAAGGCGAGGTACCGTGAGCGGCCTCAGCCATTCGAACAGGCGCTCGTCCTGCGGCGTGACCGGGTGCCGGGCGTCCATGACCACCACTACGCCGGCAAGGGTGTTGCGCTCGAGCAGATAGCTGCTCACCAGCCGGTCCCACTTGGCGCGCTCGGAGCGCGGCACGCGTGCATAGCCATACCCCGGAAGGTCCACCAGCCGGCCGCTGCCCCCCAAGTCGTAGAAATTGACAGTCTGGGTACGCCCCGGAGTCTTGCTTGCAAACGCCAGGCGCCGGCGGCCGCTGAGCGCGTTGATCGCGCTCGATTTGCCGACGTTGGAGCGCCCGAGAAACGCGATCTCGGGCGGGCCTTCGGATGGAAATTCGGCAACCTGGCCGGCCGAGGCGAGGAACGCAGCGTGCGCGAAGGTTTTCATGGGCCGTGGAGGAAGAGAAAAATTCTAATAAAATTGCGCAATCCGGTCCGGGGAGAGTGGCACCATGATTCGAGCATTTGCGCTGGCGGCGGCCATTCTCGCGTTGCCTACGATTGTCGCAGCGCAGGGCGCTGCCAGGCCCGATCCGGCAAAGGGCCAGAGCATCGCCAACCAGATCTGCGTCGCCTGCCACGCGGCGGACGGCAACAGTGAGCTGGCTGCAAACCCGAAGCTGGCCGGTCAGTTTCCCGAGTACCTGCACAAGCAGCTCGCGAACTTCAAGCCGGCGGCCGGCAAGAAGGCCGAGCGCGACAACGCAGTCATGGCGGGGATGGTCGCAAACCTCTCCGACGCCGACATGCGCAACGTTGCGGCATTCTATGCGTCGCAGAAGCTGAAGCCCGAAACGGCGAAGAACAAGATGCTGGTGGCGCAGGGCCAGAAGCTCTACCGCGGCGGCAATCTGGCGACCGGCGTTGCCGCGTGCGCGGGCTGCCACGGCCCGGACGGTGCCGGCATTCCGAGCCAGTATCCGCGCATCGGCGGTCAGTATGCGGAGTACGTCGAAGCGCAGCTGAAGGCCTTCAGGTCCGGCGCGCGCGCCAACGATCCGAACGGCATGATGCGCGACGTCGCGGCGAAAATGACCGAGCCGGAGATCAAGGCGGTCGCAGAGTACGTCGCCGGACTGCGCTAGCGCCGGCGTCCGGATGGAATAACCCCTCCCGTGCAGTGTTCGTGATGGCCCGGTTGTTGCGAGGGGAGAGCAGCCGATGAAGGAAGTCGCGCAGGTGGTTGCGTACATCCCTCGCCTGCGCCGCTACGCGCGCGCGCTGGTCGGGGAACGCTTCGCTGCCGACGATCTCGTCCAGGACACGCTCGAGCGCGCGCTCAACAAGCTCCATCTCTGGAAGCGCGGCACCGACTTGCGCGCCTGGCTGTTTACCGTCATGCATAACGTCCACGTCAACCAGGTGCGCGGCCGGCGCGAGTACGCGGCGCTCGACGCCGAAGCGCTCGAGCTGCCGGTGCGCGCGACCCAGGACGTGGGGCTGGAGACGCGCGACATGGAGCGGATGCTGATGCAGCTGCCGGTCGAGCAGCGCAAAGTGCTCCTGCTCGTCGTGCTGGAGGACATGAGCTACGGCGAGGCCGCCAGCGCGCTCGGCATTCCGATCGGCACCGTGATGTCGCGTCTGTCGCGAGCGCGCGAAAAGCTGCGAGCGCTGATGGAAGGATTGCCCGCCGCGGGGCGTTTGCAGGTCGTCAAATGAGCGACACCCCGATCACCGAAGCGGATCTGCAGGCTCACGTCGACGCGCGGCTGCCGGAAGGCCGGCGCGCCGAGATCGAGAGCTATCTCGCTACCCGCCCGGACGAGTCGGCGCGGCTCGCGGCATTTCGCGCGCACGCGGAGCAACTGCGCGTGGCGTTTGCGCCGGTACTCGATGAGCCCGTGCCGGAGCGCCTGCTGCGCGCGCTGCGCCCGCGCAGCGTACGCCTGCTGCGCCTTGCCGCGGCGTTCGCCTGGATCGCGCTGGGCGGCGTGCTCGGCTGGCAGTTGCACGGCTCGTTCGCC
>Ga0155946_1132_pt1 | contig 14167 bp, 15 predicted proteins | sample RifCSPlowO2_02_FD_107600 | JGI IMG/M metagenome (GOLD analysis project Ga0155946, IMG submission 107600) | Betaproteobacteria bacterium RIFCSPLOWO2_02_67_12
GTCAACGGCATGCGCATCGGCGGCGGCCAGGAGATCGGCATGGCGTGCGACTTTTCGGTGGCGCAGGACCTGGCGCGCTTCGGCCAGGCGGGCCCCAAGCACGGCTCCGCCCCGATCGGCGGCGCGACCGACTTCCTGCCGGTGATGGTCGGCGCCGAGCGCGCCATGGCCGCGTGCGTGCTGTGCGAGCCGTTCTCCGCACACGAGGCGTACCACATGGGCATGCTCACCGACATCACCCCGGGACTGAAAGTCGACGGCAGATTCGTCGCCAATCCGCTCGTCGAAACCGCCCGCGTGTACGACGAGTTCGGGCGCCTCGTGTTCGGCCGGCCGAAGACGGGCGATGCGCTCAAGGCGGGCAAGGCGCTGCTGGCGAGGGGCCAAGTGGACCTGTCCGCGCTCGACGCCAAGGTCGAGGAGCTGTGCGCCAAGATCCTGCTCACCTTCCCGGACTGCACCACGAAGACGCTGGAGGAGCTGCGCAAGCCCAAGCTCGAGGCGTGGAACCGCAACAAGGAGGATTCGCGCGCCTGGCTCGCGCTCAACATGGTGACCGAAGCGCGCGCCGGTTTCACCGCCTTCAACGCGGGGCCGAAGGACGACCGCGAGATCGATTTCATCAAGCTGCGCCAGGCGCTGGCGCGCAACGAGAGCTGGGTCGGCCCGCTGCACGACTCGATCCAGCCCAAGGCGAAGCAGCGCGCGTGAGCGATACTCCACTCAAGGTCTGGACCGAGCGCGACGGCCAGCTGCTGCGGCTGCGGCTCGCGCGGCCGAAGGCCAACCTCATCGACGCGCCGATGATCGCCGCGCTCGATGCAGCGTTCGCCGCGCACACCGGCAACGCGCGCCTGCTCGGCGCGCTGGTCGATCACGAGGGACCGCATTTTTCCTTCGGCGCATCGGTCGAGGAGCACCTGCCGGCGCAGTGTGCGCAGATGATCCGCGGGCTGCACGCGCTGATCGAACGCATGCTCGATTGGCCGAAGCCGATCCTCATGGCGGTGAAAGGGCAGTGCCTTGGCGGCGGGCTGGAGTTCGCCGCAGCGGGCAATCTCCTGTTCGCCGCGCCCGAGGCGCAGTTCGGCCAGCCGGAGATGAAGCTCGCCGTCTTTGCGCCCGCCGCGTCGTGCCTGCTGCCGGAGCGCACCGGACAGGCGCGCGCCGAAGACCTGCTCTATTCGGGCCGTTCGATCGATGCTCCGACCGCGCTCGCGTGGGGACTGGTGAACCAGCTGGCGGAAGACCCGGCGGCGGCCGCCCTCGAGTACTTCGAGCGCCACCTGGCGCCGAAGAGCGCAGCGTCGCTTTATTACGCGGTGTGCGCCGCGCGCGCGCCGTACGCCAAGCGCGTCAAGCAGCGGCTCGCCGAGGTCGAGCGGCTTTATCTCGACGGGCTGATGCAAACGCATGACGCGGTCGAGGGTCTGAAGGCATTCCTCGAGAAACGCGCGCCGCGCTTTGAACACCGCTAGAGGAGGACCGATGAACGTCAAGGAAATCGTGGCACGTTGCGAGGCTCTGTTCGAGGACCTCCGTTTCAACGCCGTGCAACAGTGGAAGGCGGCGCTACCGGGGCGCAAGGCGATCGGCTACATGCCGGTCTACGTGCCGCACGAGATCATCCACGCCGCAGGCTTCCTGCCGGTCGGGATCTTCGGCGGCGGCGACCAGATCGAGGTGATCCAGGGCGACGCCTACTACCAGAGCTATATCTGCCGCATCCCGCGCTCGACGGTCGAGCTCGGCCTCAGCGGGCGGCTCGACTGCCTCGACGGCATGCTGTTTCCGTCGGTCTGCGACGTGATCCGCAATCTCTCGGGCATGTGGCAGATCATGTTCAAGGACAAGTACGTGCGCTACATCGACGTGCCGCAGAACTACGACGACGCGATCGGCGGCACGTTCTACATCAGCGAAATGCAGCATTTGCGCGACGATCTCGGCGCCTTGCGCGGCCAGCCGATCACGGACGCCGAGCTGAACGCCTCGATCGCAGTCTACAACGAGAACCGCAAGGCGATCCGCGATCTCTACAGCTACCGCGCGCAAAAGCCCTGGCAGGCGCCGACCTCCGAGGTCTACCTGCTGCTGCGCGCCGGTTGCGTGCTGCCGCCCGAGGAGCACACCCCGCTGGTACGCGCCTACATCGCCGCGGCCGACGTCGAGAAGCGCGCGCGGCGCGACAACGCGCGCGTCGTGATGACGGGTTCCTTCTGCGAGCAGCCGCCGCTCGGGCTCATCAAGTCGATCGAGATGTCGGGCTGCTACGTGGTGGACGACGAGTTCATGCTGGCGTTTCGCTGGCTGATGGACGAAGTGCCGGCCGACGGCAACCCGCTGGAGGAGCTGTCGAAGGCGTTCCTGCACCGCTCCGCGCAAAGCGCGTCGAAATACGACGACAAGAAGGAAGACAAGGGAAGATACCTGCTGCACCAGGTGAAGAGCCGCGGTGCGGAGGGCGTGATCTTCGCCGCGCCTTCGTTCTGCGACCCGGCGCTGCTCGAGCGCCCGATGCTGCAGGAGGTGCTCGCCAAGCAGAAGATTCCCTACACCGCATTCAAGTACGCCGAGAACACCGGCCAGATGGCCCCGATCCGCGAGCAGGCCGGAACCTTCGCCGACTCGATCAAACTGTGGAGCGCCGCATGAGCACGCCGACGATGCAACCCCAGATCGCCCCGAAGGCCAAGCCACAGGTCCTGAAAGAGGACGCGATGTGGCTGCAGAAGGAGATGATCAACCGCAACTATCACGAGCTCGCCACCGCGCACCAGGACGGCCGCAAGGTCTCGGCGACCTTCGTGCCGGGCAACCTGAACGAGCTGCTGATGTGCTTCAACTTCGCGAGGAGCCTCCCCGAGACCAACGCGCTGCAGAACGGCATGCGCAAGAAGTCCGGCAAGATGATCATGGACGCCGAGCGCGACGGCCATTCCGAGGACGTGTGCACCTACGTCAAGGCCGACCTCGGCATGATGCTGCAGGGCCAGGTCGGACCGACCGGCGAGCCGCTGCCGCATCCGGACGTGCTGCTGCTGTCGTATACCGGGTGCTTTACTTTCATGAAGTGGTTCGAGTTGATCCGGCAGAAGTACAACTGCGAGACCGTGATGCTGCACGTGCCCTACCAGGGCGACGGCAAGGTCTCGCCGGCGATGCGCGACTACGTGGTGAAGCAGCTGAAGGAGAAGGTCATCCCGACCCTGGAGAAGGTCTCCGGCGTCAAGTTCGACATCGACCGGTTGCGCCAGTACATGCGCGAATCGGTCAAGGCCGAGGAAAACCTGGTGCGCGTGCTGCAGTCGGCCAAGAACCGGCCGAGCCCGATCGACGGCTACTTCGGCGCGGTGTACTACATCGGGCCCATCTTCACCGCCTTCCGCGGCATGCCCGAGGCGACCAGGTATTACGACACCCTCTGGTCGGAGGTCGAGCAGCGCATTCGCGAGAAGAAGGGCCCGGTCACGCCCGAAGGCGAGATGGCCGAGGAAAAGTACCGCCTCGTGGTCGAGGGACCGCCCAACTGGACCAGCTTCCGCGACTTCTGGAAGATGTTCTACGACGAGGGCGCGGTGATCGTCGCCTCGACCTACGCCAAGGTGGGCGGGGTGTACGACTTCGGCTTCCGGCACGACGCCGAGCGGCCGCTCGAGTCGCTCGCCGAGTATTGCCTGGGCTGCTACACCAACCTCAATTTCCCGCAGCGCATCGACATGATCTGCAAGTACCTCGACGAGTACCAGGCCGACGGCCTGCTGATCAATTCGATCAAGAGCTGCAACAGCTTCTCCGCCGGGCAGCTGCTCATGCTGCGCGAGGTCGAAAAGCGCACCGGCAAGCCGGCCGCATTCATCGAGTCTGATCTGGTCGACCCGCGCTATTTCTCGGCGGCCAACATCAAGAACCGGCTGGAGAGCTACTTCCAGATGATCAAGCAGAAGCGCGTCGCGCAAGCGGCCGCGGGAGTGCACTGACATGAGGTGCTTCATCGGCATCGATCTCGGATCGACCACCACCAAGGCGGTGGTGATGGACGAGGACCGCAAGGTGCTCGGGCGCGGAATCACCAATTCGCGCTCCAACTACGACACCGCCGCCACGGTCGCCAAGCAGGAGGCGCTGGTGTCGGCGAGGTTCGAACTGTTCCGGCAGGCGCTGGCGAAAAGCGGCGCGCTCGACGGCAAGCTCGACGAATTCATCGGCCAGCTCGAGCGCGATTTCCGCCTCGAACAGTTCCTCATCCAGCTCGCCGATCTCGAGGAGGTCTGCGGCCGCAACGCAGAGGGCACACGCTTCGGCGAGCACGCCGCCGGCGTGGCGCAGGCGCTTGGCGAGCTGTTCCGGCGCCTGCGCGAGGACTCGCCGGCGCTGTTCATCCCCAACGCCAAGCGCAAGAGCGACTTTTTCCGCGACATCGCGGGCGCGCAGTACCTGGCCCTCGGCGAGGCGGTGGCGAAGGACGCCGGCGTGCGCTACGACCTGCTGTTGAATGTATATGACCGCTCGATCATCGAGGTGGAAAACCGGGAGTACGGCGATGCGATCAGCCGCAACCTGATGGCAGGGATGGGGCGCACCTTCAAGGCCCTGCCGGATGCGGCGGCGCGCGGCGACAGGATCCGCGCGCCGATCCAGGGCGTGCTCGATACGGCGCTGGAGGAGGCTTACGTGGTCGGCACCGGCTACGGACGCGCGCGCCTGCCGTTTTCCAAGGAGCACGTGCGCTCCGAGATCCTGTGCCACGGCCTTGGCGCGCACGTCATGTATCCGAGCACCGCTACGGTGCTCGACATCGGTGGCCAGGACACCAAGGCGATCCAGGTCGACCGCGCGGGCATCGTGGAATCGTTCCAGATGAACGACCGCTGCGCCGCGGGCTGCGGCCGCTACCTCGGCTACATCGCCGACGAGATGAACATGGGGCTGCACGAGCTGGGGCCCCTCGCCATGAAGGCCACCAAGACCGTGCGCATCAATTCGACCTGCACCGTGTTCGCCGGGGCCGAACTGAGGGACCGCCTCGCGCTCGGCGAGAAGCGCGAGGACATCATGGCGGGGCTGCACCGCGCCATCATCCTGCGCGCGATGTCGATCCTCGCGCGCTCGGGCGGAATCCGCAACGAATTCACGTTCACCGGCGGGGTGGCGAAGAACGAGGCGGCGGTGAAGTCGCTGCGCGAGCTGATCTTCGACAACTACGGCGAAATGACCATCAACATCGACCCCGACTCGATCTACACCGGGGCGCTCGGCGGCGCCACCTTCGCCTGGCGCGCGGTGGTGGAAGAGGGCAAGGTCGTGGAGGCACGGGCATGATCCATACCATCGGCATCGACATCGGCTCGGGAGCGGTGAAGACCGTGCTGTTCCGCGACAACGCGTGGGTCGCGAAGCGCTGCGAGCGCATCCGCCGGCGCGATCCCATGGAGCTGGCGAAACAGGGTTTCGACGAGGTGGTCGCCGAGGCGAAGCTGAAACCGGCCGACGTCGCGTACACGGCGACCACGGGCGAGGGCGAGAACGTGAAGTTCGCCACCGGGCATTTCTACTCGATGACCACGCATGCGCGTGGCGGCATCTTCCTCAACCCGGAGGCCCGCGCGGTGGTGGACATCGGCGCGCTGAACGGCCGTGCCATCTGGGTCGACGAGCGCGGCAAGGTGCTTTCCTACAAGATGACCAGCCAGTGCGCCTCGGGCTCGGGGCAGTTTCTGGAAAACATCGCGCGCTACCTCGGCGTCGCGGTCGAGGAGATCGGGCCGCTGTCGCGCACTTCGCAGAATCCCGAGAAGGTGAGCTCGATCTGCGCCGTGCTCGCCGAAACCGACGTCATCAACATGGTGTCGCGCGGCATCCCGACCGCGGACATCCTCAAGGGCATCCACCTCTCGATGGCCTCGCGGCTGGCGAAGCTGCTCAAGGTCACGGGGATCACCAAGGGCCTTGCCCTTCTCACGGGGGGCCTCGCGCTCGACGAAGGCCTGCTCGCGGCGCTGCGCGAGGAGCTGGTGACGGAGAAAATCACCGGCCTCACCGCGACCAACCACCCGGATTCGATCTACGCCGGGGCGATCGGCGCCGCGCTGTGGGGCGCCTTCCGGCACGGTAAACTGAAGGAACTTCAGGAACGCGCCGCGGCGTAAGGAGAGCTCCATGGCCTTGATGATCAACGACAACTGCACGGCCTGCGACGCCTGCAAGCCCGCCTGCCCCAACGAGGCGATTGCGGTCGGCGATCCGATCTACGTCATCGACGCGCTCCGCTGCACCGAATGCGTCGGCGCGCACGACGAGCCGCAGTGCAAGCTCGTCTGCCCGGCCGATTGCATCGTGGTCAATCCGGACTTCGAGGAAACGCCCGAGCAGCTGCAGGAGAAATACCAGAGCCTGCACGGCTGAATCCGGGCGCAAGCGGCTGCATCTCGCGCCCTCCACGACCAGAGTCCAGGGTCGTCCGCACCTCCCTTTGACCGGCTTAAGTGCGCTAGCGCACAGACCGCCGACGCAAGAGCCGGCACCATGCACAATCGCCTCGGGAGAGGCGCGGTTGGCGTTCGACTGCGCGCTGGAGGCAACGGAAAGCGATATGTCCGAAACGGCATCGAGTGCACTGCCGACCGACCCGGCCGCCAAGGCGAACGGAACCACCGAAACGCGACGCCAGCGGGCCCTGCTCAAAGCGGGCGCCCTGCAGAATGCAATCCTCACCAGCGCCAATTTCTCGATCATCGCCACCGATGAGAGAGGCGTCATCCAGCTATTCAACGTCGGCGCCGAACGGATGCTGGGCTACCAGGCCGGCGAAGTCGTGAACAGGATAAGCCCCAGCGATATTCATGATCCGCAGGAAGTGACGGCGCGTGCCGAGGCTTTGAGCCTCGAGTTCGCGACCCCGATCGCGCCCGGCTTCGAAGCACTGGCGTACAAGGCTTCGCGCGGGATTGAAGACGTCTACGAACTGACCTATATCTGCAAGGACGGCAAGCGCTTCCCGGCCCTGGTGTCGATCACGCCGCTGCGGGACGACTATGGCGAGGTCATCGGCTACCTGCTGATCGGCAGCGACAATTCGGTGCGCAAGCGCGCCGAATCCGACCTGAACGCGGCCATGGCCGCTGCGGAGAATGCCAACCGCGCGAAATCGGATTTCCTCTCCGGCATGAGCCATGAACTGCGCACGCCGCTGAATGCAATACTCGGGTTCGCCCAGCTCATCGAGTCCGGCTCGCCGTCGCCGACGCCCGCCCAGAAGCGCAATCTCGACCAGATTCTCAAGGGCGGATGGTATCTGCTGGAGCTGATCAACGAAATTCTCGATCTCTCGCTGATCGAGTCGGGCAAGGTGTCGTTGTCCCGGGAGTCGGTCTCTCTGGTGGAAGTCATGCTCGAGTGCCGCGCCCTGATCGAGCCGCAGGCGCTGAAGCGCGGCATCGGCATGACGTTTCCGCGCTTCGACGTTCCCTACTTCGTCAAGGCCGATCGCACTCGGGTCAAACAGGTTCTGATCAACCTGCTTTTCAATGCCGTCAAGTACAACAAGCCGGGGGGCGCGGTTGACGTGGAGTGCAGCCTGAGCCCTCCGGATTCGATTCGCATCAGTGTCCGCGATACGGGTGCCGGATTGGCCCCGGAGCGGGTGGGGCAGCTTTTCCAGCCGTTCAACCGGCTTGGCAGGGAGACCGGCGCGGAAGAAGGCACGGGCATCGGCCTGGTGGTGACCAAGCGGCTGGTCGAATTGATGGGCGGCAGCATTGGCGTGCAGAGCACCGTAGGGGTGGGAACCGAATTCTGGGTCGAATTGAGCCTGACGCGGGCACCGCAACTCGCGATCAAGGAAGCGGTGGCTGCGGCAATGGAGAGGCCGCGGGTGCCCGATGGCACGCCGAAGCGCACGCTCCTCTACGTGGAGGACAACCCGGCCAATCTGGAGCTGGTCGAGCAACTCATCGCGCGCCGGCCCGACCTGCGCCTGCTGGGTGCCGCGGATGGCAATCTCGGCATCGAGTTTGCGCGCGCCTATCTGCCGGAAGTCATCCTGATGGACATCAACCTGCCCGGCATCAACGGGATCGAAGCCATGCAAGTCCTGCGCGCCGATCCATCCACTGCGCATATCCCCATCATCGCTCTCAGCGCCAATGCGGTGCCGCGCGATATCAAGAGGGGCTTGGAAGCCGGATTTTTCAGCTATCTCACGAAACCCATCAAGGTCAACGAGTTCATGGACGCGCTGGACGTGGCACTGAAATTTTCGCTCGCAGCATCCGGCAGCGAGGCCGACAAGGGACCCAGGTGACACTGGCCGAATCCGAGATCCTCGACGCCAGCCTCCTGATCGTCGACGATCAGGAGACCAACGTCACGTTGCTCGAGCAATTGCTGCGCGAGGCCGGTTACGCCCGCGTTGCATCGACCACGAACCCGCGGGAGGTCTGCGCGCTGCACCGCAGGAACCGTTACGACCTGATCCTGCTCGACCTGCAGATGCCCGGCATGGATGGCTTCCAGGTGATGGAAGGCCTCAAGACGAACGATGCCGACGGCTACCTTCCGGTCCTCGTGATCACCGCCCAACCCGGCCACAAGCTGCGCGCGCTGCAGGCCGGCGCAAAGGATTTCATCAGCAAGCCGTTCGACCTGGCCGAAGTCCGAACGCGCGTCCATAACCTGCTGGAAGTGCGCCTGCTTTACCGGAGACTCGAGAATTACAACCAGGTGCTGGAACGGACGGTGCAGGAACGCACCGCCGAATTGCGCGAAAGCGAAGCCCGCTATCGCAGCCTGACCGAGCTGGCTTCCGACTGGTACTGGGAGCAGGACGAGAACGGGAATTTCACCAAGGTTTCGGGCCCGGTGCTGGAGATGCTCGGCATCCGGGTTCCGCCCCTGACGGGCGATGCAAACGGTGTTCGCGTGGCAGGCTGGAACGAAATCGAGCGCAACGCGCTGCAGGCTACCATTGCGGCGAGGGAGCCTTTCCTGGATTTCATCTTCAGCCGCGTCAACGCGGATGGCTCGCATCAGGAGTTTCGGGTCAGCGGGGAGCCGATGTTCAACCGCTCCAGCCGCTTCATCGGTTACCGTGGAATCGGTGTCGAAGTGCCGGCAAGGAAGTAGGATGCAGGATCTTCCACGGCCGGTGGTGCCGACCCCCCCCAGCCCGAATCAGAACCAGCTTCTCGCCGCACTGCCGGCGGTCGAGTTCGACCGGCTGCTGCCTCACCTGGAACTGGTGCCGATGCCGCTCGGCGAGATCCTCTACCTGCCCGGGGGACAGCTGCAGCACGCTTTCTTTCCCACCACGGCCATCGTCTCGCTGCACTACGTCATGGAGTCCGGCGCCTCGGCCGAAACCGCGGGCGTGGGCAACGAAGGCGTCGTCGGCATTTCGCTGTTCATGGGAGGCAATACCACGCCCAGCTCGGCTGTGGTACAGACTTCAGGCCATGCATACCGGCTGGCGGGCCGGCTGCTGAAACAGGAATTCAACCGCGGCGGCCTGATGCAGGCTCTGCTGCTGCGCTATACCCAGGCGCTGATAACGCAAATGATCCAGACCGCAGCGTGCAATCGGCACCATTCGGTGGAGCAGCAACTGTGCCGCTGGTTGTTGCTGACCCTCGATCGCATCCCGTCGGGCGAGTTGGTCATGACGCAGGATCTGATTGCCAGCATGCTCGGCGTGCGCCGGGAAGGCATCACGGAGGCGGCCGGGAATTTACAGCGTGCCGGTCATATCCGCTACCGCCGCGGCCACATATCGGTGGTGGAGCGCGCCGGACTCGAGGCTCGCGCGTGCGAGTGCTACGCGGTGGTCAAGAAGGAATTGGGCCGTCTGCTTTCCGACGTGCGCTACCGCCAGGGCATTGTTGCAGTCGCACGCTGAGCGGACCCGAGGCGAAGAACCGCCTCGGGTCAATCGTCAGATCGGTCTTCGCCCGCTGATCACTCTGAGCAGGATCATCACGATCGCGATCACCAGCAGGACGTGAACGAATCCTCCCATGGTGAATGAAGAAGCGAAGCCCAGGGCCCACAGGATGAAGAGCACGACGGCGATGGGGTAGAGCATGGCGGATCTCCTTGGCGTAATGGCAGCTGTTCGCAACTAGCGGCCCAGGTCCTGGAGTGCGTCCACGACCATTCCGGTCCCGATCGCAATCATCAGAATGTCGCTCGCAACGCGCACGTAGCGATGGCCGCGCGGCGGCGGACCGATCTGAACTACCAGCGTCTGGGGCACTTCGTAATAAATCACGTTGCTTGGCAGCGGTCGGCCAACTTGCCATTTTTTCGCCTGACCCGGGGGCATGCAACCGTTGTGCTTTTTCGCCAATCCCGGCGGGCAGCGGCCGCTGCGGAACTGCTCGCCGTAGTATTCATGCGCGATGACGCGGTGCCGCTCCTCGAAGTGGCCGCGCCTTTCGGCGGACGAGCCTCGCTTGTCGTGGCGATCGCCTTGTTGTTCGTCGCGCTGGTCCTTGCCGCCCTTGCCACCACCGGCCCAGGAAGGCTTTTCGGCCATCACCGGGCCTGCCGCCAGGATTGCGGCGGCGAGAACCACCAATGCAGATTTCATTTTCAGAGCTACGGGTTCCATCTCAGATCTCCAGGTCACGGATCGTTGCGTCGTCAAAGCAAGAGGTTGATCTAGTCTTGAACGCCGGTCGGTGCGCCAGCGCACAGTTGCAGATGCCGCGCCTACCGGTGCCGCCGTCCGCGCTCCTCGACGTCATAGGCGCCGAACAGTTCGCTCGCCGGGCGGGTTTCCGGAAGCACGTAGACGATGCCCTGCGTCGCTGTGAATGCCGGAACCACCACGTCCTCGTAGAATCGCGCCGGCACGTTGATGCAGCCATAGGAAATGCGGTTGTCGCGAGGCGACGGACTCGCCAGGCGCTCGAGGCGCCGGTCTTTGGGTTTGTTCGTGACGACGCGGTGAAGCGATACGGCTCCCTCGTAGTCGACCCAGAGTACATCCTCGCCGCGCGTGCTCGAGCCCAGCGCCGCCACGAACCGGCCGGCGGGCGTCGTGCGATCCTTGGGCGGTATGTCGACGTACTCCCGGTCGCCGATCCCCGGGACGCTTTCATCGCCGCGCGCCAGGCCCAGCAGCGCGGGAGCCGTGTCCAGCATCCGTCCGCTCGCCTCGAATACGAAAACCCTGGCGCCCGTCTTGTCGACGATTGCGAACGGCAGGCCTGCATTGTCGCCGGAATCGACGACCCAGTCGGCGATATGGCGAACCTCGCGGGACGCCACGGCGCGCGCGAAGACAGCGCGTTTAATGCCGCTTGCGTTGCGCGGCTGCGGCGCCTGGGCCAATGGCAACGGCACGGCTACTGCGTCGTTCAATGCTGCCGCATGGTGCGGGAGCAAGACCAGACCCAGAACGATGATCCCGATGCGATACAGTTTTTCCATACGCAAGTCGTCTGAGTTGCAAGTGCAGCGCAGCCCCGGCCGTGTTGCCGACCGGGGCTGTTGCGGAACTCGGTCGCTGCTGCGACGGCACCACGACATCGGGCACCGTTGCAGCGGGCGTTGGTGCGTATTCCCTGCTTAGTTGCGGTCCCTTCTTGCAGGGCGCACGGCCGCGCGAGCAGGTGCCGATACGCTTTCACTCGCCGGCGCCTGCGCGACGATTGCGGGTGCGATCGCCTGCGGTGCAGGCTCGTTCCGCGCCAAGCGGATGAATCCGTGACCGGCGTCGCCTCCCGCTTGCGCTGCGGAGTTCCGGCTTGACGATCCGCTGGTGCCGCCGCTGCCTTCGCCGCTCGACCCGCCCTGACCGCCAGCGCTCGCCGCACCGCTTGCGCCACTGTTCCCGCCGGCTACGGCCACGCCACCGCGTCCACTGCCTGCCGCCTGATATTGCTGTGTCCAGACATCGGCCCCCTGGAAGCCGGCAACGAGCTGACCGGTATTGGCGTTGGTCACGCTGGTCGGATTTCCGTCTTCGGTCCGTCCACCGTCGACGCGCCCGCCCTCTCCTCCGGTCCCGATGGTCAGCTTGTACACGCCGGGCGACAGGTACTGGACGGTTTGCGATTGAAGCGCGCTCGCGCCGCCGCCGCCGCTGCCACCGGCATGGCCGTCCTCGTCTCTTGACGCACCGCCGCCGCCGCCGCCGCCACCACCACTGAGCGCAATGGTGTAGTTACCCTCGACGAGGTTGGACGCCGGGAATTGGCGCGACTGATCGGGCATGCTCGCGCTCGAATGAACGGTGACCAGGCACTGCTGGTTCACTGCCCCTGCTGCAGGGTTCACGACGGTGAAGAAATCGTGGGACGGGTCGACGTTGGCTGACCCGCAATCCGGCAACGCATTTTGCGCAAAGGCGGGAACGGCCGCCGCCGCCATGCAGAGTAAAGCGAGACGAATTTCGTTTTTCATTTGCTGCTCCTTGAACTGATATCCATTTGCCTTCAAAACCGACCATCGCCGCTGTCGCGGCGAGTGGATGCATCGCTGCAGGCCTAGTTCTTCGGCTTGGTGACTTCGTGACCGATGATGCCGCCCACGGCCGCTCCGGCCGCCGTTCCCAAGAGACCGCCGCCGATGACGTTGCCCGCGACGCCGCCGATGACGGCACCCGTGGCCGTGCCCTGCTCCTGACGCGTCATTCCGGCACAACCGCCCAGAACGATCAGAACTGCCGCTGCTAGTGCGCTGACTGAAACTTTCCTTGTCGTTTTCATGTTGTTGCCTCTATGTCGAACATCTGCTTATCGGTGGGTGCCGCACGGCGGAATCGCCAGTCATCGCACCCGTCTTTACGCTTTTCTCAGATCGTGTCCTTCATGCGCGTCTGCCAATCGGCGAGCTGCTTCTCCGCTGCGTCCTTGGAGATGCCGTAGGACTCCTGGATCTTCCCGGCGAGGTGTTCGCGCTTGCCTGCGATCACGTCGAATTGATCGTCGGTGATCTTGCCCCACTGCGCCTTGGCATTGCCCTTGAATTGCTTCCAGTTGCCTTCGATGCGATCCCAGTTCATTTCCGTGTCCTTGAGGTTGATGGCAATTCGGACCGGATCGAAGGACCGCGATCGTTGCGCCGACTATGTGCTTCGCGGACGCGGCATTCAGTGCGTTGGCGCGCTTAACGCGAAAGTAGAGGCAGCGGCGCGGCGTGCCGTCGACGAGGGCGTTATGTGGTCTCGCGCACATACCGCGCCGACGCATTGGCTTAGCCTGCCGCTCATCCACGATTTTCGGAGGGCGCCGCAATGAACCCCACAAAAGTGATTGCCATAATCCTGATCGTTGCGGGAGGCCTCGGCCTGGCCTACGGCGGTTTCAGCTATACGAAGGAAACCACCGGAGTGAAGCTCGGCCCGATAGAACTCAAGGTCGAGGAGAAGGAGCACGTCACCGTGCCGCTGCTCGTCAGCGCGGCGGGAATCGCAGCTCTAACGACCACCCAGATTGGTGCGATAACCTCTACCCAGATTCAAGCGATTAGTACCTCGGGAATCGCGAGCCTGACCACGTCTCAAGTATCGGTTTTGACCACTACGACGATTGCGGCGCTGACTACCGATCAGGTGGCAGCGATCTCGACGGCGGGAATAGCGGCCTTGACCACGACCCAGGTGGTCGTTATCGAGTCGTCCGACATCGCGGCGCTTACCACTACGCAGATAGCGAAGATCACCACCACGGATATGGCGGTGCTTACCACGACGCAGATAGTTGCGCTGACGACCGATCAGATACCTGCGTTCAGTACCGGGCAGATTGCTGGACTGACTACAACGCAGGTTGCGGCGCTGCAAACGTCGGATATCGCGGCGCTGACCAGCGGGCAAGTCAGGGGAATCGAGACGACCGACTTGGTGCAACTTACCACGACGCAAATTGTGGCCTTGATGAGCGATCAGGTGATCGGGCTTAGTACGGCGCAGGTCGCCGCCTTGACGACCACGCAGATCGTGGCAATGGAAACCTCTGACTTCGCCTCGTTGAGTAGCTCGCAGCTAAGAGCCATCTCAACTACCGACCTTGCCGCCATTACGACGACGCAGATAGCCGCGCTGACGACGGATCAGATATCGGGATTGCGCACGGATCAGATTGCGCTCTTGACCACGACGCAGTTCGCGGTAATCGAGACATCGGATATCGCCGCGCTGACGAGTGCGCAGGTCAGGGCCATC
>Ga0155946_1114_pt1 | contig 13545 bp, 12 predicted proteins | sample RifCSPlowO2_02_FD_107600 | JGI IMG/M metagenome (GOLD analysis project Ga0155946, IMG submission 107600) | Betaproteobacteria bacterium RIFCSPLOWO2_02_67_12
AGTGACCGTGATCGGGATCGGCTGGCCGGCCTTGGCGGTCTTCGGCGCCTGGAGGTTGCCGATCTCCGGGCGATGGCCCATCTGGAATGACACCGCAGACGCTGGTGAGGGAACCAGTACAGCGATTGCGAGAATCGCCGCTGCAGCAGATAAGCCGATGATTTGCATGCTGATCTCCTTGGAAAGGAACGGGCGGCAAGCGGCCGCCGCAGCACTCAGTATATCCGGCGCCAACCGGTATCACGCGGCGGTACGCGAGGCTCAACGCTCGCCACAATAACGAGGCGGTTTGACAGTAGTATGAAATGCTTACGGCTTACTTTTGTAGTATTATCATACTTACATCAAATATGGGGAAATCTCGTGGATTCCTACATGACCGTAAAAGGCCAGATCGTCATCCCTGCCAAGATCCGGCGCAAGTTTGGAATCAAGGAGGGCACGCGTGTGCAGGTGGATGTCGATGAGCAGGCGCATCGCATTATCCTGACGCCCGTCACGCCGGATTACATTCAGAGTCTGCGCGGAAAGTACAAGGGCAAGGGTCTGTTGACGGCGCTGGCTGCGGAGAAAAAACGCGAAAAGGAGCTCTGATGCCGCGCAAGCCGAAGACGCTGGTGTTCGATTCGTGGGCGGCGCTGGCGTATCTCGGCGACGAATCGTCCGCTCAGGAAGTTGCCGACCTGATCACGAGCGCTCATGAAAACCGCATCCCGATGTACCTGTCCGTTGTCAACGCGGGAGAGGTCTGGTACATCCTTGCCAGGGAACTCTCCGAGACGCAGGCCGACAGTGCCGTGGCCGATCTGCAAGGTCTCGGCATTGAATTGATCGAGGCGGATTGGCCCCTCACCCGAATGGCCGGAGTATTCAAGGCGCGCCACAGAATGTCCTACGCGGATTGCTTTGCCGCGGCTCTCGCGAAAGACCGCGAATCCGATCTCCTGACTGGAGACAAGGAATTCAGGCAGGTCGAGGGGGAAGTCAGTATCCGCTGGCTCTAGCAGCTGTTGCCACCGGCTGCCGACTCGACGTGCATCAGGCTTTACGCCCGGACGCACGGGGCGCTACAGTGCATGCGCCACGCTGCCGGTGCGGTGCGCGCTCACGCAGGGGATGAATCATGATCCGACACACAGTATTCGCTTGCGTTGTGCTGCTGGCAGCCTGCTCGCGCCAGCCGGAGACTGCGGCGCCGGCGGGCGCGGGCTCCGGTCACGCCAAAGGGGTCCAGTGGGTGGGCGTCAGGGAAGCCAGCGACGTCGAAGCTGCGCTGGCGGAAGCGCGCCGCAGCGGCCGGCCGGTGTTTCTCTATTGGGGCGCGGTCTGGTGCCCGCCGTGCAACCAGGTGAAGAGCACGATCTTCACGCGCAGCGATTTTATCGAGCAATCGCGCCGCTTCGTGCCGGTCTATCTCGACGGCGACGTGCCGGGCGCGCAGAAGCTGGGCAAGCGGTTCCGCGTCAGCGCCTACCCTACGATGGTCTTATTGCGGGCTGACGGCACCGAGGTGACGCGCCTGGCCGGCGCGGTAGAACCGGCAAAATATCTGCAGCTGCTGGCCCATGGCTTGTCCGGCGGGCAGACGGCCAGGCAGGCGCTCGCAGCGGCGCTGCGCGGCGAGGTCCTGTCGGCGCAGGACTGGCGCCTGCTGGCCTACTACGCCTGGGAGACCGACGAGCAACAACTGGTGGCGAGCCATGAAGCCAGCGCCACCCTCGAGCGGCTGGCGCTGGCATGCCCGCTGGATCACCGGGAAGCGCAGGCGCGCCTGCTGCTCCAGGCCGTAGCGCTCGCTGCTGCCGGCCGAGCCAGGGGGCAGGCCAAAGGAGCGATCCAGCCGGTCGAGGCGCTGCCGCGCATCCGCGCACTGATCGCGGCGCCGGAACTGGTGCGCGCGCATTTCGACCTCATCACCGGCCAGGCGGATGAACTCGTGGGCTATGCGAGCGCGCCCAAATCGGCCGAGCGCGCGCAACTCTCCGCGGCGTGGACCGCGGCGCTCGACCGGCTTGCCGCCGATGCGTCGCTGTCCAGCGCCGGCCGGGTGTGGAGCATCGCCGCCAAAGTGGCGCTGCTGCGGCTGGAGCGCAAGGACGCGCCTTTGCCGGACGGGCTGTTGCAGCAGTTGCGCGAACAGGTGGCGCGCGCCGACCGCGAGACGACCGACCTCAACGAGCGCCAGTCGGTGATCGACAGCGCGAGCGACGCACTGGCGCAGGCGGGTTTGCTGGAAGAGTCGGATGCACTCCTCAAGGCGGAGCTGGGGCGCTCGCATTCGCCCTACTACCACATGCTCGGCCTGGCCTCGAATGCGAAAAAGCGCCGCGATGCTGCAGCGGCCATCGACTGGGCGCGCCAGGCTTTCGAAACCGCCAAGGGTCAGGCGACGCGCGTGCAATGGGGCGGCAGCTACGTGGCCTATCTGATCGATCTCGCGCCGGAGGATGCGGCGCGCATCGAAAGCGCCGCGCAACTCGTGATCGCCGAACTGGCGGCTTCGCCCGATACGTTTTTCGCGCGCAATCGCAGAGTGCTCGAGCGCATGAGCGGCAGGCTGGCGGGGTGGGACCGCGATGGCCGCAATCACGCCGTGCTGGCGCGCCTGCGCGAGCGGCTTGGCGCAACCTGCGGCAAACTGCCCGCCGGCGATCCCGACCGCGTGTCCTGCGACGGGCTTTTCACGCGCAAGAGCGCCTGAGCGGCGGGCCTTTCGGCGCGCGCCGCCGCGACCTTGGTCGGAGCAACTGATCCGTAGGTCGTAATACTCCCGGCATGGATCGCAGGCGCGGGCGCCGAATCCCGCAGGGTGCGCTTTCGTTTTGCCGGAGCGCGGGGTAGATTGCTCTGCCTCCAACCCGCTCCGACTTTCCGCCTAATACCGATCGGCCACGCGCGGTGCGACGAATCGCGATCCTGTTGTTGCTCGGGCTGACCGCGCCGGTTCCGCGACCCGCCGTTGCCGCCGACGCCGTTGCCTTCGTCCTGAGCGAGCGCGGGGGTGCCTATGCACAGGTTGCCGAGGCGATGCGCCGGGAGTTGAACGGCGGCACCGAGGTGACGGAGCGCCTGGCGGGCGAGGCGTTGCCGCACGGTGCATTGCGCGCCGTAGCGGCCATCGGCACCGACGCCTGCCGCAGCCTCGCGCAAAGCGGCGTCGCGGCGCCAATCCGCGTGTGCGTCCTGTTGCCGAAGATCGCCTTCGAGCGCATTGCCGAGGGCGCGCGCGTCCGCGGCGATACGCTGACCGCCGTGCTGCTCGACCAGCCGCTCGCGCGTCAGATGGCGCTCATCCGGCTGGCATTGCCGGAGCGGCGCCGCGTCGCTGCGCTGCTGGGACCCGAGACGCATGCGCTCGGCGCCAAGCTCGCAGCGAGCGCGGCGGCGCAGGGCCTGCGCGCCAGCTTCGGGCGAATCGAGTCTGCGGAGGAGCTTGCCGGCGCGCTGCAGAAGATCCTGCTCGACGCCGACGCGCTGCTGGCGGTACCGGACGGCCTGGTGTTCAACAGCCACACCATCCAGAACATCCTGCGCACGGCATTCAAGAACCGCGTGCCGCTGGTTGCGTTTTCGCCGGCTTATGTCAGGGCCGGCGCGCTGGTCGCGGTTTACTCGACGCCGCAACAGATCGGCCGCCAGGCGGGACGCTCGCTGCAGGGTGCGCTCGCCGGACGCGCCATGCCGGCGCAGCAGCATCCGCAGGAATTCGAGGTGAGCATCAATTCGCACGTAGCGCGCTCGCTGGGGATCGATCTCGACGACGAAGCCGCACTGGCGGATCGCCTCAGCCGGATGGAGCGCGCGCGATGATCTGGCGCGGAATCCGTTCGCAGGTGCTGGTCGTGGCGCTCGCCCCGGCGATCGTCGTGGCGACGCTGCTGACCGGGGTGTTCCTCTACGGGCGCGTCACCGATCTGTCGGGCGCGCACCAGCAGCGCGCCTACGCGCTCGCGCGCCAGTTGGCGGCAAACGCCGAGTTCGGCCTCTTTGCGGGCAACCAGGCATCGCTGCAGATGCTGGCCAACGCAGCGATGCGCGAGCCGGACGTTGCGGCGGTGACGATCATCGATCGCGACGGCGAAGTGCTGGCGCGCGCCGGGGTGCCGGCCATCGAGCTGCCCGCGGCGGCCGAGCGCAGCGCGCAACGGCTGGAGTTCGACCGGAGCGGGCGGCATCTCGTCTTGCAGCCGGTGGCGGCGAGCGAACTGTCGGTCGATCCGCTGTTCGACGACGGCGCGCAAGCGAAGCCGCGTCCCCCGGCGCTGCTCGGCCACGTGGCGCTCGAGCTCTCGCTCGAGGAGCAGACGAAGCTGGAGCGCTCGCTGGTCGCCGTGGGCCTGCTGGTGACGGCGATCGGGCTGCTTTTCGGAAGCGTGCTCGCGGTGCGCCTCGGCCGCGGCGTGAGCAGGCCGCTGGTCGAGCTTTCGCAAGCCGTCGATCGCGTCGGCCGGGGCGAGCTTGCGGCGCGCGTCGCAGTGGTGCGCGGGAGCCCGTTGCAAGGGCTGGAAGAGGGCGTCAACCGCATGGCGGCGCGCCTCGAGCAGGCGCGCGACGACCTCGAGCGGCGCATTGCCGAGGCGACCGCCGAACTGCGGCTGAAGAAAGAGGAGGCCGAGCAGGCGAATGTCGCCAAGTCGCGTTTCGTCGCCGCCGCGAGCCACGACTTGCGGCAGCCCATGCATGCGCTGGGTCTGTTCGTCGACAGCCTGCGCGACGATCTCGGCGGCCAGGTGCGCGCGCGGCGCCTGCTGGACGGCATGCGCAGCTCGATCGACGCCATGACCGCGATGTTCGACGCGCTGCTCGACATCTCGCGCCTCGATGCCGGCGTGATCGTGGAGAAGCGGTCGGACTTTCCGGTCCAGACCGTGCTGCGCCAGATCGAGGTGATGTTCACGCCGCTGGCGCTCGAGCGCGGCCTGCGTTTCAGCGTGGTCCTGTCGAACGCCTGGATCCGCAGCGACCCGGCACTGCTCGAGCGGATACTTCAGAACCTCGTCTCGAACGCCATCAACCATACGCGCAGCGGCGGCGTGCTGGTCGGCTGCCGCCGGCGCTGCGGCGTGCTCTCGATCCAGGTCTGGGACACCGGCCCCGGCATCGCGGCGGCGCACCAGCAGGACATCTTCCAGGAATTCTTCCAGCTGGGAAATCCGGAGCGCGATCGCAGCAAGGGGCTCGGTCTGGGATTGGCGATCGTGGACCGGATCGCGCGCCTGCTGAGCCACCCCGTGCGCCTGCGTTCGGTGCCCGGGCACGGCTCGATGTTCGCGCTCGAGGTGCCTTGCGCCGAGCGCGGCGCGGGCGGCGCCGAATCCGCGCCGGCGGATCGGATCCCGGATGACTTCGCCGGTGCATGCGTCGCCGTCCTCGACGACGACGCACCGAGCGTGGAGGCCATGGAGGGACTGCTGGAGCGCTGGAAATGCGTCGTCATCAGCGCCAGTTCGGAGGCGGATCTCCTGCGCCAGATCGAAGCCCGCGGCAGCGGGCCCGATCTGCTGATCAGCGACTACCGCCTGCGCGGCGGTCGCACCGGATTGCTGGCGGTGGAGAGAATCCGGCAGGCGCTGGGACGGCAGATTCCAGCCATCCTGATCACCGGCGATACCGCACCCGACCGCCTGATCGAGGCCCACGCCAGCGGACTGGAGCTGCTGCACAAGCCCGTGGCGCCGGGCAAGCTGCGGCAGCTGATGCGCATCGGCCTGGCGCGCCGCGACGCCCCGTCGCAGCCGCAGGGCGAGGCGCGGGTGCAGCCGGGAGACGATCGGTGCTGAAACTAGCTGATGCCGAAACGCCGCGCGACGATCATCGCCTGCGAGCGGTTGGTCACCTGGAGCGCGCGCAGGATTTCCGTGATGTGCGCCTTGACCGTCGGCTCGGCGATGGCGAGGTCGCTCGCGATCACCTTGTTCGGCTTGCCCTGCGCGATCAGCGCCAGCACCTGGCGCTGGCGTTCGCTCAAGCCCAGCTGCTGCAGCGACTTCGGTCCTGCGGCGTCGGATGCGCCGCCGACGCCGGGCAGGTCCAGCATGCCGAGCGCCAGCGGCGGGATGTAGACGCCGCCGGCAAACACCAGCCGCAATGCCTGCAGCATCAGTTCACTCGATGAAAGCTTGGGAATGAAACCCATCGCACCCGAATTGAGCGCCGCGATCACGTCGGCGCGCTCGCACGATCCGGACAGGACCACGACCGGGGCGGTGCAGCCGCGCTGGCGCAGCTCCTCCAGCACGGCAAGCCCCGGCATCCCGGGCAGCGCGAGGTCGAGCATGACCAGATCGAGATCGGGGTGTTGCGCGGACAGCTCGAGCGCTTCGTTCGCATTGCCGGCTTCCAGCACGATGACGTCGCGCTGCAGCGACGCGAGCGTGTGCCGGACGCCCTCGCGCACGAGGGGGTGGTCGTCGACGATCAGGATCTTCATCGCGGTGCTCAAGCCCTTCGGCAAGGGAAACCGACGCGAAATTATGAGCCAAATTGATATTGATGTGGATAAACGCTTCTGTCCCGCACGGGGCTGGGGTAGATTCGGCGTCAAAGAACAATCCGGGGAAAGGCTGTCCGATGGCGTCGCGGGGGGAGTGCGCGTGCCACGAGCCGGGCTGAACGCACAGCGCTGCTGGCAGGGCGCCTGGGGCCTGTTCGCGCTGGCAGCAGCAGGGCCGACCCCGGCCCAGAGCGTCACCGAGAAGTCGTTTTTCGAGGAATTGCCGGTGGTGCTGTCGGCCTCCCGCATTCCGCAGTCGCTTGCCGCCACGCCGGGTGCGGTCACGGTGCTCGACCGGGAGTTCATCCGCGCCACCGGCTACCGCGACCTTCCGAGCCTGCTCAAGCTGGTGCCCGGCTTTCACGTCGTCGTCGAGCGCGGCGGGCTGTCGCACGTCACCTACCACGGGCTCGGCAATGCGTTTCCGAACCGGATGCAGGTGCTGATCGACGGCCGCTCGGTGTATTCGCCGTACTTTTTCGGCGGCGTGGACTGGTTTTCCGTGCCGATCACGATCGACGAGATCGAGCGCATCGAGGTGCTGCGCGGGTCGAACTCGGCCACCTACGGCTCGAATGCAGCGATGGGCGTGGTCAACATCGTGACGCGGACCGCAGGCGACCATCCGGGAACGGAGGTCAGCCTCGCGGCCGGCAACGATGCCTTGTTCGATGCCGGTTTCAGCCACGACCTGCGCCGCGGCGAGCTCGGTCTGCGGGTGAATGCGGAGGTGCGCTACGACCACGGGCTTTCGGCGCTGGTCGATTCGCCGCGCAAAGGCGTTGCCACGCTGCGCGCCGATTATCGCTTGAGCTTGCGCGACGAGTTGAGCTTCGCGGCGGGCGTGAACGACACGCGGCGCGGGCTGGGATTCGACGGCGACCCGGTCAACGCCAACGGCCTGCGCGCCCTGCGTACCGAGAACAGCTTCGCGCATCTGCGCTGGCGCCGCGCGTTGGGACCCGGCGAAGATATCCAGGTGGGCTACTACCACAACGAGGAGCACGCCACCGAGTCGGTCACCGCCTATCTGCCGCCGTTCTTTCCCAGCGTGCCGCTCGACTTCAACCGCACCTCGAGCCGCAACAACGTGGACTTCCAGCACCTGTTTTCGCCGTCGGCGAATACGCGCCTCGCCTGGGGGCTGGAGTTGCGCCAGGACGAGATCCGCTCGCCGCGCGTATTCTTCGGCAGCGGCGGCGCGCACCAGTCCCTGGCGCGGGCCTTCGGCAGCCTGGAATGGCGGCCGCTGGGCGCCCTGACGGTGAACGCCGGCGCCATGCTCGAGCGCTATTCCGGTCGCGGCACGGAGCTTGCGCCGCGCCTGTTCGCCAATTGGCAGGTGGCTCCGGGGCACACGTTGCGTGCCGGCCGCTCGATCGCGTTTCGCGCGCCCTCGCTGTTCGAAGAAAAGGCCGACATCCGGTTCTACTCGAACGGCTATTCCGGAGTGCTGCTGCGGGTCAGCTTCCTGGGACAGCCGTCGATCCGGCCCGAGCGCGTCGCTGCCAATGAAATCGGCTACCTCGGTCAGTTCAGGACCTGGGACGGCGTCTTCGACCTGCGCGTCTACCGCGAGAAGATCTCCGATCTGATCCAGGACGTCGATGTAGCGCCGCCCGCGGGCGTGGTGGATCCGCGCACGTTCTCCTTCGTCAACAGCAGCATTCCCGTGCTGCAGCGCGGATTCGAGTGGCACTACAGCGCGCGGCCAGGCCCGAACACCAGGTTCCAGGCCGGTCATTCGACCCTCAGGATTCTCGCGCCGTTCTCGGACAACCATCACGAGCACGAGGTTCCCGGACATGTCGGGACGCTCACCTGGAGGCAGGATTGGACGGCGCGCTGGAGCACCACGCTCTCGGTGATTCGCTACGGCACGTACGAATGGGGCAGCGGCTCCTTTCATGTGCCCGCCTACACGTCGCTCGACGCACGCATCGCCTACCGCTACGGACCTGCAGGCAAGCCGACCGAGTTGGCGCTGGTGCTGCTCAATCAGGGGCGGCGACACGAGGAGTACGTGTCGCTACCGTCGCTCGGGACTGGCAATCCGGTTCCGCAACTGGTCATTTTGACCGCCAGATTCCCGATCTGACGCGGGTCCGGCTGCGACTCGGATCCGCGGTCAACGATCGCCTCCGCCTGGTTTGACCTGAATCAAACACGCGCCCGGCCCAAGCGGCCAACCTCCTTGCTGAGGAGGAGCACGCTCGGGTGTACGAGATCCGGTTCCACGGACGCGGCGGGCAGGGCGCGGTGATGGCCGCCAACCTGCTGGCGCACGCGCTGGTCGAGGAAGGCAAGCACGTGGTGGCGATACCGTCATTCGGTTTCGAGCGCCGCGGCGCGCCGGTGGCCGCGTTCCTGCGCTTCGACGACGCGCCGATCCGGCGCATGACCAACATCTACCGGCCGGAGTGCATCGTGTGCATCGATCCGACGGTGGCGCGCGCCGTCAACATCTTCGACGGCATGCGCGAAAACGCGACGGTCGTGCAGGCGACCCGCAAGCCGCTCGGCGAGCTCAGCCTGCCTGCAAGCGTGGCACGCATCAGCTTGTGCGATGCGGTCGGCATCGCGCTCGCGATCTTCCGCCGGCCGATCACCAATACGATCATGCTGGGCGCGTTCGCGCGGACGACCGGGCTGGTGCGGCTCGAATCGTTGCAGGCGGCGCTGCGCGGCGAAGGGGGGCTACGCGACGCCGCGCTGGAGCAGAACCTCGCCGCCCTGGCGCGCGGCCACGAGGCCACCGCGGTGCACGCGATCGAGCGGAGAGCGGCGGCGTGAAGGGCCGGGCGAAGCCGTTTTTCGACGCGACGCGCATCCCCGGAGATCTCGCGCCGATCGCGACCGAGCCGAGCCCGATGCTCCCCGGGGACTGGCGCACGCTGCGCCCGGTGGTCGATCGCGTCAAATGCGTGAAGTGCGCCGTGTGCTGGCTCTACTGTCCGGTGCAGTGCGTGGTGGAGAAGCCGCGCTGGTTCGATTTCAATCTCGCCACCTGCAAGGGCTGCGGCATCTGCGCGCAGGAATGCCCGCAGCGCGCGATCGCCATGATCGAGGAAGCCGCATGAGTGCGTTGCCGCAGGCGAAGGATCTGCCGCGCCACGTCGTCTGCGACGGCAACGAGGCCGCGGCCTGGGGCGTCGTGCTATCGCGGCCGGACATGGTCGCCGTCTACCCGATCACGCCGCAGACTTCGCTCGTAGAAGCGCTGGCGCAGTTCGCGGCGGACGGCACTCTCGACACCGAGATGGTCGAAGCCGAAGGCGAGCACAGCGTGCTCTCGGTGTTGCAGGGCGCCTGCCTGGCGGGCGCGCGCACCTATACCGCGACCTCGGGCCCCGGGCTCGCCTTCATGTTCGAGCCCTACCTCCGCGCGCCGGGCCTGCGGCTGCCGATGGTGATGTCGATCGTGACGCGCGACACGCTTTCGCCGCAGTGCGTCTGGGGCGGCCACCAGGACGCGATGAGCGTGCGCGAGATCGGCTGGATCCAGATGTACTGCGAGTCGGTGCAGGAGATCCTCGACACCGTGATCATGGCCTTCAAGGTTGCCGAGCATCGCGACGTGATGCTTCCGGTGAACGTCTGCCACGACGGCAATTACCTGTCGTTCGGCGTCTGCCGCGCGGACCTGCCCGAGCCCTCCGGCGTCGATGCGTTTCTCGGCAAGCCCGACACCAACTGGCACGTGGCGCTCGATCCCGACCGGCCGATGGGCGTCGACCCGCTGACCGGAGGCGGGGGCGGGCCGGGGCCGGCGCTGTTTGCGCGCTACCGCAAGGGCCAGTGCCGCGGCATGCAGAATGCGCTCGGCGTCATCGCCGACGTGCACCGCGAGTTCGGCGAGCGCTTCGGCCGGCGGCACGCGGCGCTCGTCGAGGAATACCGGCTCGACGACGCCGAGTACGCAATCGTCACCATCGGCAGCATGACCGGCGCGGCCAAAGACGCGGTGGATGAGGCGCGCAGGCTCGGGCAGCGGGCGGGATTGATCAAGGTGAAGACCTACCGCCCGTTCCCGCTGCAGGCGATGGCGCAGGCGCTCGCCAAGGTGAAAGCCGCAGGCGTGGTCGACCGTTCGGTGAGCTTCGGCTGGAACTCGGGCCCGCTGCATCAGGACGTGCTCGGCACCCTGGCAATGCTGCCGCAGCGCATCCCGGCGGTGAGCTTCATCGGCGGCCTGGCCGGAGCCGATCTCACGGTCGAGCATTTTGCGCGCGCCCTCGAGACGACCGCGCAGGCGCTCGCCGGCGCGCGGCCGCTCGCACCGGTGTGGCTGAACGAGGGCGATCGCTGACATGCTGCAGGCGAGATATCTCCTGGTGGGCAGCAGCCACGCGGCGCTCGAGGCGCTCGCTGCGATTCGCATGCACGACGCCGAGGGCAGCGTGCTGCTCGCGACGCGCGATCCGGCGCCGCCCTATTCGCCGACCGTACTGCCGTACGTGGTGTCCGGAAAATCCGACCCGGAACGCGTGCGCTTGCGCGGCGCGCAGTACTTCGATCAACAGAACGTGGCGCTGCGCTGCGGCAGCGCGCTCGCCTCGCTGGACACTGCAGCACGCGTGGCCCGATTCGCCGATGGCGAACAGGTCGAATACGAACGTTTGCTGCTCGCGACCGGCGCCAGTCCTGCGATTCCGCCGATTGCCGGCCTGAAGCAGGTGCCGTTCCACGTGCTGCGCACGCTCGAGGATGCGGTGCGGCTGCGCACGGCGCTCGGCAGCGCGAAGCAGGCCGTGGTGCTCGGCGCCGGGCTGATCGGCATGCATGCCGCGGAGAACCTGGTCAATGCGGGTGCCGAAACGACGGTGATCGAGATGCGGTCGCAGGTGCTGCCCGGCTACTTCGACGCGCAGGCCGCGGGACTGATCGCGCAGGCCTTCGCGCAGCGCGGCGCGCGCGTGCTTTGCGGGCAATCGGTGATGAGCGTCGCGCCGCGCGAAAACGGCTTTGCGCTGAAACTCCCGGGCGGCGAGCGGATCCCCGGGGAATTGCTGCTGGTGGCGACCGGCGTGCGGCCGGCGATCGACTACCTCGCCGGTTCCGGCATTGCCGCCGATCAGGGAATTCTGGTGGACCGTCGCATGCGCACCAGCGCCGCCAATATCTGGGCCGCGGGCGATGTCGCGCAGGCCGCGAGCTTCTATCGCGACGCGCCGGTGGTGAACGGCATCCTGCCGAATGCCGTGGAGCAGGGGCGCGTCGCCGGCATGGACATGGCGGAGGACCCGGGCGCGAAGGATTATCGTGGCGCGGTGCCGATCAACACCTATCATTTTTTCGGCCGGCAGGCGCTTTCGGTCGGCGTCGACTCGGTCGATGGCGGCGAGACGAGCGTGCACTTCGATGCGCAGACCGGTCGCTACCGCAAGATCGTGCTGCGCGATAACCGGCTGGCCGGGATTTTCTCGGTCGACATGCCGTTCGACGCCGGCGTCATGGTCGAGCTGGTGCTGCGGCGCGTCGATCTCGGGCCGGTGAAGCAGGCGTTCCTCGACGATCCGCGCCAGACCGCGCGCACGCTCATGTCGAAACTCTGGCGCTAGACCGATGGCCGCCTACGAAACGATCGCCTTCGACGCCGCCAGGTGCAACGGCTGCGGCGATTGCATGAGCGCCTGCGCGCAGGCGAAGACGGGCAATTTCGAGCATGCCTCGTCGCGAATCCAGATCCTGCCTTCGGCGAACGACGGCTTCGAGCTGGCGCTGTGCCGGCAGTGCGGCGATCCCGGTTGTGTCTCGGTCTGCCCCGCGGCGGCGCTGGAAAAGGACAGCGAGTCGGGCGTCATCGCCTGGGACGGCACGAAGTGCGTCAACTGCCTGCTGTGCACGGTGGGCTGCACCTATGCCGGCATTGCGTTCGACGAACGCGCCGGCCACGTCGTGAAGTGCGATCTGTGCGGCGGCCGGCCGGAATGCGTCAAGGCCTGCAGCGAAGGCGCGCTGCGGCACGTGAAGAGCGCGCGCATCTACAACCGTTTCGGCGCGCTCGAAGACCTTTTCGTGCCGGGACTCGCGGGCTGCCAGGGCTGCAACACCGAGCTGCTGATCCGCCACGTGCTGCGCGCGGTGGGGCCGGAGACGGTGGTCGCGGCGCCGCCGGGCTGCATCCCGGGCATGGGCACGGTGGGCTACAACGGCAAGACCGGAACCAAGGTGCCGGTGTTTCATCCGCTGCTGACGAACACCGCTTCGATGCTCGCCGGCGTGCGGCGCACTTACAAGCGCAAGGGGAGGGACGTGACTGCACTCGCGCTCGCGGGCGACGGCGGCACGGCGGACGTCGGCTTCCAGTCGCTCTCGGGCGCCGCCGAGCGCGGCGAGGAGATCCTCTACGTCTGTGTCGACAACGAGGGCTACATGAACACCGGCATGCAGCGCTCGGGCTGCACGCCGTTCGGCGCCTGGACTTCGACCACGCCGGTCGGGGAACGCTCGCACGGCAAGTCGCGGGACGCGAAGAACCTGCCGCTGCTCATGATGATGCACCGCTGCGCCTTTGTCGCGACCGCATCGACTGCGTTCATGGAAGATCTCTACGCCAAGCTCGCCAAGGCGATCGAGGCTTCGAAACACGGCTTCGCCTATCTGCACATCTACTCGCCGTGCACTTCGGGCTGGCGCTTCCCGTCGCAGGCCAACATCGAGGTGGCGCGCAAGGCCGTCGAAACGGGTTTCGTCATGCTCTGGGAGTACGCGCCGGAGGACGGACTGCGCTTCACGCAGGCGATCGACCATTTGCGCCCGTTGGGCGAATACCTCGAGGCGCTCGGCAAATACCGCCATCTGGACGCGGCGCAGGTCGCGCACATCCAGGCGCAGCTGGAAAAGGACCTCGGCCTGCTGAAGGAACTTGCCGCGCGCGGCGCGCAGGCCGACGCGCGCGCACTGGCGAGTTGAGGGCGTTACTTCGCGGCCCGCTCGTCCCGGGATTGTGCTTCAAACCCGGTCGTTGTATTCTCCGTATTACGAAATCCTCGAAGCCGCTCCCCCATGACCCTGACCGTTCGCTTGAAACCGGAACTTGAAGCCCGGCT
>Ga0155946_1051_pt1 | contig 13526 bp, 11 predicted proteins | sample RifCSPlowO2_02_FD_107600 | JGI IMG/M metagenome (GOLD analysis project Ga0155946, IMG submission 107600) | Betaproteobacteria bacterium RIFCSPLOWO2_02_67_12
AGAAGAACGCGGTCTCGAACAGCGACAGGTCGAGCCGCACGCCGTGTCCCGTGCGCGCGCGCTCCGCGAGCGCCGCGAGCACCGCAATCGCCGCCGCGCTGCCGCCGCCCATATCGGCGATCGCGATCGAGGAGCGCACCGGCGGTGCGAGCCATTGCCCGGGATAAGCCAGCGCCCCCGCGGCGGCGACGTAGTTGACGTCGTGCCCGGGGCGCTCGCGCCAGGGGCCGGTCTGGCCGTAGCCCGAAATCGAGCAGTAGATGAGCCGGCCGTTGTGCCGGCGCAGCGCGGCGTGGTCGATGCCGAGGCGCTCGGCGACCCCGGGGCGGAACCCTTCGAGCGCGATGTCGGCGGCGCGCGCCAGCCGCTGCACGACTTCCTTCGCCTCCGGCGCCTTGAGATTGAGCGCCAGCGAGCGCTTGTTGCGGTTTTCGGTGCGGAACTGCACCGGAATGTAGCGCCGGCCGGGATCGCCGGCGAGGGCCTCGACCTTGACCACCTCGGCACCGAGGTCGGCGAGGATCGACGAGCAGAACGGCCCCGGCACGAAGAGCGAGAAATCCACCACCCGGATTCCCGCCAGCGGCGACCACGCGCCCTTGCCCGATGCGAGTCCCGGCTCAGCCAATGCGCACCGCCTTGGCGGGATCTTCGCCGTAGGGCGGCGAGTAGATCACCATGACGCGGGCGCGCTCGCTGGTGACGATGAAAAGATGCGGCGCGTCGGCAGGAAAGAAGCACGCCTCGCCCGGCACCATCTCGAACTTGTCGCCCGCCACTTCGACGTGGGCGTTGCCTTCGAGCAGATAGCACGCCTGCTCGATGCCCGGATGCGCGTGCGGCAGGGCGCCCTTGCCGCGCTCGACCTCGCCGATCAGCACTTCGAGGTTTTTCGCGCCGACGGTTTGCGGGCCGATCAGCCGGAAGTTGCGCGTGCCGGTGTGGTTGGCCGGCGCATAAGGGCGGACGTCAGCCTGCCGGACGAGGTACTTGCTCATGGGGACTCGCCTTGGTCTCGGTCAAGCGGCCTACGAGCAGCACGTAGGCGGTGGGAATCACGAACAGCGTGAAGACCGTGCCGAGCAGCAGCCCGCCCACGATCACCCAGCCGATCGCCTGGCGCGCCTCGGCCCCGGCGCCGGTCGCGATCGCGAGCGGCACCGCACCGAGCACCATCGCGCCGGTGGTCATCAGGATCGGCCGCAGCCGCAGCGTGGCCGCCTCGATCACCGCGTCGAGCTTGGCGGCGCCGCGGGCGCGCAGCTGATTGGAGAATTCGACGATCAGGATGCCGTGCTTGGTGATGAGCCCGATCAGCATCACCAGGCCGATCTGCGAATAGACGTTGAGCGTGCCGCCGGTCAACTTGATCGCGCCCAGCGCACCGGTCATCGCGAGCGGCACCGTGAGCATGATCACGAACGGCGAGACGAAGCTCTCGAACTGCGCCGCCAGCACCAGGTAGATGAAGCCGAGCGCAAGCAGGAAAGTGATCCAGAGCGCCGCGCCCGACTCGCGGAACTCGCGCGACACGCCGTCGAGCTCGAAGCGCGCGTTCTTGTCGAACACCTCGGCCGAGGCTTTCTCGAGGAACGTCAGGGCTTCGTCGATCGAACGCCCCGGCGCAAGGTTCGCCGACAGCACGGTGGCCCGCAGGCGGTTGAAGTGGTTCAGCTCCTTCGGGCCTACGGTCTCGCGCACCTTCACCAGGTTCTGCAGCTGCACCAGCTGGCCGTCGCGCGTGCGTACGAAGGTCGAAGTCAGGTCGGCCGGCCGCTCGCGGTCCTTCGCTTCGAGCTGCACGATGACGTCGTACTGCTTGCCCTCGCGCTGGAAGCGGGTCACCTGGCGCCCGCCGAGCAGCGTCTCGAGCGTGCGGCCGATGGTCTCGACGTCGATGCCGAGGCTCGCCGCCTTCTCGCGGTCGATCTCGACCGAGAGCTGCGGCTTGTTGAGGCGCAGGTCGACGTCCGGGTTGGCGAGCAGCCCCGAGGCCCGGGCTTTCTCCAGCAGCGCGTTGGAGAAGCGCTCCAGGTCCTCGTAGGAATTGGCCTGGATGACGAATTGCACCGGCGCGTTGCGAAAGCTCTGCCCGAGCGAAGGCGGATTCACCGGGAAGGCGAGCACCCCGGGCATGCTGGCGAACATCTTCGGCGCCAGCTCGTTGGTGACCTGCAGCGTGCTGCGCTTGCGCTCTTCCCAGGGCGCGAGCTGGCTGAAGCCGATGCCGAAATTCACCGGGTTGGGGCGCTCGAGCCCGGGGGCCACCGCGGTGAAATAGGACTTGATCTCCGGCACCTGCGCGAGCAGCCCCTCGAGCTGGCGCACGTAGCGATCGGTGTACTCGACCGACGCGCCCTCGGGTGCGATCACCAGCGCGATGAAAAAGCCCCGATCCTCGAGCGGCGAGAGCTCCGAGCGCAGCGTCTTGTAGAGCAGCGCCCCGGCCGCCGCGACCAGCACGAATGCGAGCACCACCACCCAGCGCAGCGCCAGCAGCCGGGTGAGCAGGCTGCGGTAACCCTGCGTCATGCCATGGAAGAAGCGCTCCATGGCGAGATACAGGCCGCCGTGCTGCTCGTGCTCCTTCAGGATGCGCGAGCACATCATCGGCGTCAGCGTGAGCGCCACCACGCCCGAGACGACCACTGCCGAGGCCACGGTGAGCGCGAACTCGGTAAAGAGGCGCCCGGTATTTCCGGTCATGAAGCCGAGCGGCGCGAACACCGCCGCGAGCGTGAGCGACATCGCCACCACGGCGAAGGCAATCTCGCGCGAGCCGTCGGCGGAAGCCTGCAGCGGCGGTTTGCCGAGCTCGACGTGGCGGTGACAGTTCTCCAGCACCACGATGGCGTCGTCCACCACCAGGCCGATCGCGAGCACCAGGCCGAGCAGCGTCAGCACGTTGATGGTGAAACCCATCAGGAACAGGATGAAGAACGCGCCGACCAACGCTACCGGAATGGTGACGAACGGGATCAGGGTCGAGCGGAACGAGCGCAGGAAGACGAAAATCACCAGCATCACCAGGGCGATCGCCTCCGCCATGCTGCGGTAGACCGATTCGATCGAGCGTTCGATGAAGATCGACGAATCGAACGCAATCGCGAGCTGCATGCCGGGCGGCAGCGTGCCCTGCAGCCGTGCCAGTTCCACCTTCACGCCCTGCGCCACCACGCCCATGCCGACCGCGGGGATGCCGTTGACGCGCACGATGTTGCGCTCGTCGAGCGCGCCCAGGCGCGCCTGCCCGACGTCCTTCAACCGCACCGGGTAGCCGCGCGCCTCGGCAACGATCATCTCGTTGAACTGGAACTCGCTGCGCAGGTCCGCCTGGGTGAGCACGGTGAATTCGCGCTGCATCGATTCGATGCGGCCCGAGGGGATCTCAACGTTCTGGCGCCGCAACGCGTTCTCCAGATCCTGCGGCGTGAGTCCGTAGGCGGCGAGGCGGTCGCGGTCGATCCACAGCCGCATGGCGTAGCGCCGATCGCCGCCGATGATCACCGAGGCGACGCCCGCCAGCGTCTTCAGGCGGTCGGCCACGTAGCGGTCGGCATAGTCCGACAGCTCGAGCGCCGAGTGCCGGTCGGATGACAGCCGCAGCCACATGATGGCCTGCGCGTCGGCCTCGATCTTGGAGACCACCGAGTCGTCCGACGCCGCGGGCAGCGCCGCGCGCACCCGTGCGACGCGGTCGCGCACGTCGTTCGCCGCTGCGTCGACGTTGCGCTCGAGCACGAACTCGATCGTGACCTGGCTAACCTCTTCGCGCGACACCGACTTGATGGTGCGCACGCCCTCGATGCCCGAGAGCGAATCCTCGAGCGGCTGCGTGATCTGCGACTCGATCACCTGCGGGCTCGCGCCCTTGTACACCGTGCGCACCGACATCACCGGCGTATCGATCTTCGGGTATTCGCGCACGCTCAGGCGCTGGAACGAAACCAGCCCCAGCAGCACGATCATGAGGCTCATGACCGTGGCGAACACCGGGCGGCGGATGCAAAGTTCGGGGAGTTGCATGGCCTTTAGGCGCGTCTCATGCCTTTACACACTCTCGGGCTTTCCGGCGCTCTTGCCGCAAAGCCCGAGACCCTGATGCGCCCGCACTCGGTAGCACCGTCGTACCAGTGCGATGGCCCCAAGGTCTCGGCTTTTCCGCAGAAAACGCGGAAAAACCGAGATGTGATAAAGGCAAAACGGCCCGATCATTCCTTTTTCCTCTCAATCGCAGCCGCCGCCGGCTTGGGCGGCGCGTCCCCCATCACCATCACGGGAGACCCCGGCCCGATCTTCTGCACGCCCTCGGTGATCACCTGGTCTCCCGCAGCCACGCCATCGAGGATCTCTACCGCGCCCGCCTTGCGCAGCCCCGTGCGCACCTTGACCAGCGCCGCTTTGCCGTCGGCCACGCGGTAGACGAAGCTGTCCTGGCCACGCGGCACGATTGCCGCTTCGGGTACCCAGATCGCCTTTTCGCGCACGCCGAGCTGCAACTGAACGCGCGCAAACATTCCCGGACGCAGCCGCATTTCCGCATTGCCGACCCGCGCGCGCACCAGCACGGTCCGCGTCTGCTCGTCGAGCGCAGGCTCGATGGCGTAGATCGCGCCGCTGAAACCCGCCTGCGGATAGGCGTCGACGGCGATGCGCACGCCCTGGCCGGGCCGCACGCGCGCGAGAAACATTTCCGGAAGCCTGAAATCGAGCTTGAGCTGATCGATTTTTTCCAACCGCGCGATATCGGTTCCGGCGGCGACGTAGGCGCCCTCGCTCACCTGCCTCAGCCCGGCCACGCCGCCAAACGCCGCGCGCATTTCGGTCTTGGCGAGCTTCGCCTCGTCCTCGGCCTGCTTCGCGGCCGAGCGCGCGGAATTGCTGTGCGCCTCGTCGAGCGCCTGCTGGCTGATGAATCCCTTCTTGTGCAGGTCGACGGCGCGCTCGAGCCGCTGCCGGTCGAGCGCGGCCTGCGCCTTGCTCGAGGCCAGCGCAGCGGCCAGCTCGGCGGTATCCAGATGCGCCAGCACGGCGCCCTTTTTCACGCTCTGGCCCTCGGCGAACAGGATCTTCGCGATCCGGCCGGCGATCTCGGGCCGGATGGTGACCGCCTCGTCGGCGCGCAGCGTGCCGACCGCCGTCGCTTCGTCGACTGCGGGAGCGACGCGCGCCGCGACCGCCTTCACCGGCATGGTGGGCGGCCCCGCGCCGGTCGATCCTTTGGCCGCCGGCTGGGCGAGCGCCGGATGCGGCGCCGGCACGAGGACCGCGACGCAAAGCAGCAGGGCGCTGCGGGACATTCCGACAATATGCATTAAGATGATTGCTCGGCCAGAAGAGGAAACAGGCGGTATCTTAGCCCATGGCCCGGAGACCATTATGAGCAAGCACCGCTCGACGCTGCGCGAAGCGCGCGCGGCGTCACGCCAGGACGCGCCGGGGCCGATCGACTGGCCGCTGCCGCCCTACTACGAACTGGCGGACGATGCGCAAGCGCCGCTCGAAGAGCCCGCGTCGGCGCTGCTGCGCGACGGGCGCCGGCTCAGCGGCTCGCTGCGGCGGTTCGATTCCGCGGCGGGCGTGTTCGACCTGCAGCCGGAGGGCGCCGAGCTGATCGAAGTGGCGCCGCGGGATCTGCTCGAACTGCGGCTCACGCGCCCGGTGCGCCTGCGCCGCCGCCGCTCGGTGCTGCACGATGCGTCGGAAGCAGCGGCTGCAGCCGCGGAATGCCAGAGCTTCCGCATCACGCTTTCCAATGACAGCGTGATCGAGGGCGAAACGCTCGGTTTCGACACCCACACCCTGGGACTGTTTCTCTACGTCGACAGCGACGGCAGCGTGGCGCGCATATTCGTTCCGAGCGAGGCGATCAAGCGCAAGCAGATCGGCCGCCGCCTGGGCGATCTGCTGGTCTCCGAGCATACCGTGACGCCGAACCAGATCACGGCCGCGATCGAAAACCAGAATGCGCGGCGCAACCGCAAGCTCGGCGATTACCTGACGCGCGAGCAGATCATCAGCCGCACCGATCTGGCGGCGGCGATCGAGCGCCAGCGTCAGATGCCGGTGCTGCGCCTGGGCGAAGCCCTGGTCGGCATGGACCTGATCACCGAGGACCAGCTCAATGACGCGCTCACGCGCCAGAAGTCGCACCGCGGCAGGCCGCTCGGCGAGATCCTGATCGAGCTGGGCTTCATCACGCGCGAAGACGTGAAGCGCATGCTCACGCAGCAGCTCGGTATCCCGTTCGTCGACCTGAGCCGCTACGAAACCGACCCCGCCGTGCTCAAGCTGGTGCCGGGCGCGGTGGCCGCCGAGTACAACGTGCTGCCGCTGTGCATCGACGGCCGCAAGCTGGTGCTGGCGGTCGAGAATCCGCTCGACCCGGTGCCGCTGGATCGCATCCGCTTCCTGTCGGGCATGCCGATTGCGCCGGTAATGGCGACCGGCGACGAGCTGCGCGCCGCGGTGCGGCAGCACTATGGCGAGCGCGACGTCTCGGTCAAGGTCGAAGACCTCGCCGCGCAGCTCGACGGCGCGGCGATTCCCGTGGACACCGAGGAAGAGCTGGTGCGCGAGAACGACAGCGTGCTGGTGCGGCTGGTGAACAAGATCATCCTCGACGCGCACGAAGCGAAGGCTTCCGACATCCATATCGAATCCAACCCCGGGCGCCAGCCGGTGCGCGTGCGCTTTCGCCAGGACGGCGATCTGCGCGAGTACCTGACGCTGCCCTCGAGCTATCGCAGCGCGCTCCTTTCGCGCATCAAGATCATGGCGTCGCTGGACATCTCCGAAAAGCGGCGCGCGCAGGACGGCAAGATCCAGTTCCAGCAGTTCGGCCCCGCCAAGATCGAGCTGCGGCTGGCGACCATCCCTACCGCAGACGGGCTCGAGGACGCGGTGCTGCGCATTCTCGCGGGAGGCAAAGCGCCGCCGCTCGAGGAGCTGGGCCTGCGCGAGGAGTTGCTCGCGCCGCTCAAGCGCGTGATCTCGCGCCCCTACGGCATCCTGCTCGTCTGCGGCCCGACCGGATCGGGCAAGACGACGACCTTGCACTCCATCCTCGGACACATCAACACCCCCGACCTGAAGATCTGGACTGCCGAGGATCCGATCGAGATCCAGCAGCCCGGGCTGCGCCAGGTGCAGGTCCACCCCAAGATCGGCTGGACCTTCGCGATGGCGATGCGCTCGTTCCTGCGCGCCGACCCCGACGTCATCATGGTGGGCGAGATGCGCGACGAGGAAACGGCGCGCATCGGCGTCGAAGCCTCGCTCACCGGCCACATGGTGTTCTCCACGCTGCACACCAACAGCGCCCCCGAGAGCATCGTGCGCCTGCTCGACATGGGCGTGCAGCCGTTCAATTTCGCGGATTCGCTGCTCGGCGTGCTGGCGCAGCGCCTGGTGCGCCGGGTGTGCCCGAAATGCAAGCAGGGCGAGCCGCTCGCCGGGCAGGCGCTGACCGATCTGGCGGAGGAATACTGCGCCGAGACGACGCTAGAGCCGGAGGCCGTGGTCGCGCAGTGGCGCAAGAGCTACGGCGAGAACCTGCAACTGCCCGAGGCAAAGGGCTGCGATCGCTGCACGGGCAGCGGCTACAAGGGCCGGCTCGGGATCCACGAGCTGCTCTTGAATTCGGCCAAGATCCGTCCGCTCGTCCGCCACAGCGCGGGCGTGGACGAACTGCGCGCCGCGGCGATCGCCGAGGGCACGCGCACGCTGCGCCAGGACGGCATCGAAAAATGCCTGCGGGGCCTGACCGACCTGGTGGAAGTGCGCGCGGCCTGCGCCTGATGCGCGGCGCGGCGACGCCTTTCTGGCTTTTCAACGGGAGACGGGCCGATCGCCTGTTCCGCACTTGATCCTGGAATTCCCAAGCACAAGGAAGCTTTGACATGCGCAAATACCTGCACATCCATCTCGGCGAACGCTCGGTCCGGACGGAAGCATTGCACGGCGAGGCGATCATCCGCGCCGGCCGCAACTACATCGCCAGGACCCTGCTCGGGAGCGGCGTGGCCAAGGTCGACCCCCTCTCCCCGGATAATCCGCTGATCTTCTCCGCCGGGCCGTTCGCGGGCACCAACTTCTCCAACGCCAACCGGCTGAGCGTCGGCTGCAAGAGCCCGCTGACGGGCGGCATCAAGGAAGCCAATTCGGGCGGCACCTTCGGTTTCGCGCTCGGCCAGCTCGAGACCGCCGGGCTCACCCTCCATGGCGCGTCCAGGGACTGGGTGGTGATCCGCATCACCAAAGAGGGCGCCATTACCTACGACAGCGCCGAGCCCTACCTGGGCAAGGGCAACAACGAGGTTGCGGCACTCCTGTTCGAGAAGTACGGCAAGAAAATCAGCTTCGCGCTGTGCGGCCCGGTCGGCGAATATCTCGGCCTCGTGTCCGGCATCGCATTCGCCGACACCGACGGGCGGCCGTCGCGGCTCGCCGCGCGCGGCGGCGTCGGCGCCGTCATGGGCGCGAAGAAGGTCAAGGCCATCGTGATCGATATTCACAAGATGCCCACTTTCCACGACCGCAAGAAGGTCATGGGCGCGATCCGCGAATACGGCGCGCGCCTTTCCAGAGAGCCGGCCATCGACACCTTCAAGCGTACCGGCACGGCCATGATGGGCGACATCACCAACCAGATCGGCGGGCTCCCGGTGCGCAACTTCAGCGCCGGCAGCCTGGTGAAGGCTTCTGAAGAACCGCTGAAGCTCGGCGGGGATTACATCCGCGAGCAGAACCTCGGCCGCGGCGGACAGATCTCGCACGCCTGCATGCCGGGCTGCATGATCGAGTGCAGCAACGTCTATGTCGATGCACAGGGGAAAGAACTGGTTTCGCCGCTGGAATACGAGACCCTCGGCATCATGGGCAGCAATTGCGGGCTGGATCACCCCGACAACGTCGCCAGGGTCAATGCCGTCGCCAACGATCTCGGCATCGATACCATCGAGGTCGGCGCCACGCTGGGCGTGCTCATGGAGGCTGGCCAAGGCGCGTTCGGCGACGTCGAGTTCATGCTGCAAGCGATGCAGGACATGCGCCGGGGCAACGAGCGCGGCCGCCTGCTCGCGCAGGGAACTGCACGAGTGGGCGCGCATTACAAGGTTGCCCGCGTGCCCGTGATCAAGGGGCAGGGCATCAGCGCCTACGATCCGCGCGTGATCGAGGTCACCGGCATTTCCATGATGGTCACGGCGCAGGGCGCCGACCACACCGCCGGCAATCTGCCAGTGTTCGACTGCAAGGGCAAAACCACCGACGAATTGGTGGCGGCGAGTCTCGGGATCCAGACGGCGTGCGCGGCGGCCGATTCGCTGGGCCTGTGCATCTTCGGGCGCTCGGTGACGAACGTCAGCGCGGAACTCGTGGTTGCCGCGCTCAACGACGCGCACGGCACCCAGCTCGATCCCTCGTTCATGCAGAAGCTGGGGCTCGAGACACTGCGCCTGGAATGGGAGTTCAACAAGGCCGCGGGTTTTACCGAAAAGGACGACGAGCTGCCGGAGTTCTTCTACACCGAGCCCCTGCCTCCGACCCAGAAAACCGCGCGCCATCGCAGCGCCGAAGTCAATCGGCGCCTGCGGGAACTGCTCGCCTGAGCGGCGAGAAGCAGGCCGCCTACGGCGCCTTGAACCCGGCGCGCTCGACCGCGCGCTTGAATTCCGCGACGCCGGTCTTCGCCGGATCGTAGCTCACGCCGGCCTTGTTCTCGGCGAGTGACACCTCGACCCGGTCAACGCCCGGGACCGCGCTCAACATGCGCGTCACGCTGCGCACGCAACCGTCGCAATGCATGCCTTCGATTTTCAGCTGGAGGGTTTCCATCGGTTGAGCCCTACTTCACCAGCAGCACCGGAACCGCAGACAAGTGCAGGACCTTGGTCGCCACCGACCCCAGCAGCATGCTGGCGGCAGCGCTCATGCCGCGGTTGCCGACCAGGATCAGGTCGCAGCGCGTGCTCCTGGCGTGTGCCACCAGGGTCTCGGCGATCGGCCCGATGAGCACCCGCGCGGTGTAATTCAGGCCGGCACGCTCGAGCAGCTTCTTCGCGCCCGCCAGCTGCACCGCGCCTTCATCGGCGTAGTACCGTTCGATCTGGGCCTTGCCCACCACCTTGCCCATCCCGGGAAGCCTGGGCACCGGCGGATGCACCGTGACCAGCTCGACTGCCGGGCGCGCGCTCGCCCAATCGAGGTGCTCGAGCAGGAACCGCGCTGCATCGAGCGAGTACTCGGAACCATCCACCGCCAGCAGGACTTTCATCGTCAGAGACTCCGCAGGGTGCGTCTGCAGCCGGATTCTACCTGCGGCCGGCGCCCCGCTCGCGCGGCGGCCCGGTTCAGCGCAACTCCCGCAGGTGCGCGACCAGGTCGCGCACCGGGCGGATCTCGCTGCCGAACGGCAGGGGTTCCGAGCCGCGAAAGAAAAGCCCGCGCTCCACATCGCCGCGCAGCGCCGCGGCCAGATGATGGTCGATGCAGAACTGGCCGGCGCGCGGCAGGCCGTCGCGCAGTCCGCACTGCGCCAGGCAGTCCCAGCCGAGCGAGCACTGGCGGCGCGCCCTGGCGCGGCTTTGCAGCAGCGCTTCCTTCTCCAGGTAATGCGCCAGCCACGGCGTACGCACGGCGCGCGCCGGCAAGCCGGCGACGCTCATGAACACCACGATATCATCGCTGCGCGCTGCGGCCAGCACGCGCTTGAAGTTGGGATGCGCGTCGCCCTCGACGGTGACGGCGAACGGCGTGCCGACCTGCACCGCATCGGCGCCGGCGGCAAACGCCTGCGCCACGCGCGCGGGCGAATTGATGCCACCGGCGGCGATCAGCGCAATCCCGTCCGCATCGAGGCCGAGGTCGTGCAGCCCGCGGCGGATCGCGGGCAGGACGCGGGTGAACTCGAAGCGCGGATCGGCCACCTCGTCGAGCCGCGCCGCGCCCAGGTGTCCGCCGGCCAGGCCCGGGTGCTCGATCACGATCGCATCCGGTGCGCGCCCGCGCCGCAGCCAGCGGCGCGCGATGAGCGACGCCGCGCGCGCTTCCGAAACGATCGGGATCAGCGCGACCTCCGGCCAGTCCTCGGCCAGCTCCGGCAGGTCGAGCGCGAGGCCCGCGCCCACCACCAGCGCGTCGGCGCCGGAAACGCAGGCCTGGCGCGCGTAGGCCGCGTACTGCGACACCGCGCGCATGATGTTGACGGCGATGAGGCCGTTGCCGCCCGCCAGTTCGCGCGCGGCGCGGATCTCGCGGTCGAGCGCCACCAGGTTGGCGCGCTCGATGGCCTGCTGGTCGCGCGAGCGCCCGGTGGCCTGCATGAGGTCGTGGTGATGGCGCCGCAGGTCGACGCTCGAGAGGGTGCCGACGCAACCCTCGCGTGCGACGCTGCCGGCGAGGCGATGCGCGGAAACGCCTATCCCCATGCCGCCCTGAACGACCCAATGGGCTTCCCGCCCGCGAATGCGAAGTGTTTTCATGGTGCGCAGAGTTGTCGGCCGCGCCGGCGCCGGCAGGACCTTTCCGCACGGACTATCCCCGAGACACGGAACGAAACGATTGATCTGCCTCAATTACATCGCCGACTGGCATGACAGCATTTGACGCATGGCAACAGGACTACTTGAAGGGGTCATCGCCAACATGCCGATGTTCCGGCATGTCGCGCGGGCGCATCTGGCGGAACTCGCGCGCCATGCCCGCGTCCAGCATGTGCGCCGTGGCGCTACCGTGTGCCGGCGGGGAGAATCGCTCAACTGTTTTTTCGGCGTCGCCTACGGCCTGATCAAGCTTGCGCTGCGCGCCGACAGCGGCGAGGAAAAGGTGCTGCGCCTGGTCGGCGCCGGCGAGACCTTCGGCGAGGCGCTGGTGTTCCGCGAGCGCCCGAATCCGCTCGACGCGGTCGCGCTCGCCGACACGATGCTGGTGGTGTTTCCGTCTCCGGCCGTGATCGCGCTGCTCGAACACGACCCGAGCTTCGCGCGCGGACTGCTCGACAGCCTGTCGGAGCGCATGCACAACATGGTGGCCGAGATCGAGGCGAGCACGCTGCTCAGCGCGCGTCAGCGCGTCGCGGCCTATCTGGAGTCGCTCGCCGTGGAACAGTCGGACGACCGCGCGCGGCTGCCGGCGACCAAGACGGTGATCGCAGCCCGCCTCGGCGTCACCAAGGAGACCTTCTCGCGCCTGCTGCGCGAGTTGGCGAACCAGGGCCTGATCGAGGTCGAGAAACGCGACATCGTGCTGCACGACCGCAGCGGTCTGGCGGCCATCGCGCAGGGTGCCCCCCACGCTTGATGCAGGTCAACGCCTGCGCGGCGCGCTGCGCTAGGGTGTGGGCTGAAGGAGACCTGCATGTACAAGCACATCCTGGTTCCCACCGACGGCTCCAAGCTTTCCGTGAAGGCGATCAAGACCGCGGCTGCGCTCGCCAAGACCCTGGGCGCGAAGCTGATGGGCGTATACGTGATCCCGCCCTACGTGCCGCCCGTCTATGGCGAAGCCGTGATCTACGTCCCCGAGGTGACTCCCAAGCGCTACAAGGAAATGACCGCCCGCGAGGCGAAGAACGCGCTCGCCGCGGTGGAAACCGAGGCCAAGGCCGCCGGCGTCGACTGCAAGTCGGTTTCGGTGACGGCCGATCAGGCGTGGGAGGGCATCGTGCGCACGGCGCACTCCAAGAGCTGCGACCTGATCGTCATGGCATCGCACGGACGGCGCGGCCTGTCCGGACTGCTGCTCGGCAGCGAAACCACCAAGGTGCTCACGCACTCGAAAACGCCGGTCCTGGTCTGCCGTTGAGCGGCCGGCGTTGATCTGCGCGCCGCGGGCGCGCACTGCACTCGGGCGGGAAGTCCCCTTCAGGTCGGCGCGCTGTCCCAGCGCGCGCCGAGACCGATCGGCGCCGGCGCCAGGCTGACGATGCGCGTGTAGAGCCGCGCCAGGTCCTGCTCGCGCAGATCGGCGATCGGATCCGCGTTGCCGGCGAAGGCCTCCTCGATCGCGCGCCAGTCGTCGTCGCTCAGGACGCGCTCGGCCGCCGGCAGCACTTCCAGCTCCTCGCGCTGCATGTGACGGCGGTGGAACTCTACGTAATCCTCCACCGCGGCGAGGAAAGGTCCGCTCCAGTGCGGCCAGCTGCGTTCGTACTCGTCGAGCGCGCGCTCCAATGCGCGCACCCGCTGCGCGCTTTCGACATGCTCGGCGCGCAAGACCTCGATGAGCGGCCGGGTCTCGGGCGCTCGCGCGACGAGGCGTGCGAACAGGCAAGCATCCTCCTTGGGATGGTGCAGCCGCTCCGGAAACTCGTCGATATAGCGGATCATGGCGCGGAACACTTCGAAACGCGGCTGTACGCCCGCGTCGAGCGAAGCCTGCGCCAGATGCCGCAGGCCATGCAGCACGGCAGCCAGCGAGCGATGCTCGTCGCGCAGGATGCGGATGGCTTTATTCACGGCAGGTCAACTGTCGCTTCAAATTCGAGTTCCGGTCGCATTTTTTGTCGTTCCCGGTCTGCCGTGCTG
>Ga0155946_1259_pt1 | contig 13379 bp, 15 predicted proteins | sample RifCSPlowO2_02_FD_107600 | JGI IMG/M metagenome (GOLD analysis project Ga0155946, IMG submission 107600) | Betaproteobacteria bacterium RIFCSPLOWO2_02_67_12
AGGCCGGTCCGGCCGGTCCAGCGGTCCTCGGGCGCAGGCTCCGAGAGCACCGGCACGAACTTGAAGTTCTCGTGCGCGCGTTCCCATTGCCGCGGCAGCTCCGCCAGGTAAAGGTCCATCAGCTTTCGCACCCCCCAGTACAGGATCATCCGGCGCCTGAGGCCGCGGCCGAACGCATACTCGATCATGCTCTTCACCGGCGCGAACCCGGTCGATCCGGCGACGAAGATGATCGGCTTCTCGGAGTCCTCGCGCAGGAAGAACGATCCGAGCGGGCCTTCGAAGCGCACCACGTCGCCGGCCTTCATCTTCTCGAACACGTGCGTCGTGTAGCGCCCGCCGGGAATCCGGCGGATCTGCAGCTCGATGCGGTCGCTCACCTGGGGCGCGGTGGCGAAGGAGAAGCTCCGTTTCTCGCCGTTCTCGAGCACGACGTCGATGTACTGGCCGGCGTAGAACTCGATCGCCTTGCCGCCCTCGAGCTTCAGGATCACGCGCATCACGTCGTGCGCGAGCGGTTCCATGCTCTGGACCGCCGCGCTCCATTCGCGCAGCGGGATTCTTCCCGGCATCTCGACGGGCTCGTACTCGATCTCGAGATCCGAGAGCGGCGTCGCGCAGCACAGCAGCACCTTGCCCGCGGCGCGCTCTTCGTCGCTGAACACCGAGCGCTGATAGACGCCGTAATCCACATGCCCGTAGGCGAGCCTCGACTTGCACTTGCCGCACCCGCCGCCGCGGCAGTCGAACGGGAACGGCACTCCGGCGCGCAGTCCCGCGTCGAGAATCGTCTCGCCCTCGCGCACCCCGAGAATGCGGTTGTCCGGGCGCACCAGCATGTGGTAGCCCTCCTGCGGACCGAGGCGCCGCCTGGGCGGCAGCCACGGCAGCAGCGCAAACAGCACGCTCGCGCCTCCCACCAGCGCCCAGACCTCTCCCGGCGACCAGCGGTACAGCAGCGCGTATACCGGCAGCAGGAACCAGTCGAACTCGATCGTCGTGATCGCCCTGGAGAGATCGGCCTCGCCCTGGCTGAGCGCGGGCTTCGCGAGCGAGAGCACGATGAGACTGAAAGTCAATGTGAGGGCGATCGGCAGCGGCGGGTTGGTGCGCGCGTGCGGCACGCGATGCGTGTGCACCCAGAGCACCGCGAGCACGATCAGCGGCACGCCGATGTGGATGAAGGAAAACAGCGAAAACAGCCGGTCGTTCACCGCCTCGGGAAAGATGAAGTTGCGGATCAGCGTGCCGTTGAACACCGGCAGCCAGTCGAACCACTCGGCGGTGGCGATGGTGACGAACTGCGCCACGCGGTCCCAGGGCAGCATGTAGCCATTGATGCCGGCGGTGTAGACCAGCCACAGCAGCGCCACTCCCGTGAACCAGGAGAACCAGTGGAAGCCGCGGTAGCGGTCGAACGTCCAGTGGCGCGCAAGGTGCAGCAGCATCGTGATCACCACGCCGTCCGAAGCGTAGCGGTGGATGCTGCGCAGCACCCCGCCGACGTAGGGCTGCCCGTTCGTCAGGTACTCGACCGAGGCGTAGGCGTCGGTGACGCTGGTCTTGAAAAATGCATACAGGTACAGGCCGCTTCCCACCACCAGCCACATGAGGAAATACGAGATCGCCCCGAGGTAGTAAAGCGGGTTGAGGCGCTCTCCGAAGGCGAGGTTGAACAGCGCCTCGGCCCTGAGGAAAAACCACTGCCCGAATGCGTGTATACGCTGGATCACCTGCGCAATCTAACGGGCGCGCAGGTCCCCACCTTTGACATGCGTCAACCGGTCGGGGGCGCGCGGCGCCTGCGGCGCCACTCGATGACGAGGCTTGGAATTCCGACGAGGAAGATGGAAAGGCCCACCAGGATCTCGATCACCACCGCGTAGTTCACGCGGTACTTGCCCGATGCGGGATCGTAGACGGTGCAAAGCAGCTTCGCCTGCTCGATCAGCGCGCCGAAGTCGCCCGCGGGGCGCGGCGCGTTCGCGATGAGTTCGAGCAACGGACCCGTGAACTGCGGCGCGGGGAACGAATCGCCGTAGAGCTGGCGGTAGATCCTGCCGTCGGCGTCCACGATCGTCGCCTGCAGCAGGTGGTCGAACCCGGCCGCGGTCTGTTCGTAGGAAAACCCGAAGTCGGCGATCAGGCGCGGCAGTGTGTCCGCGTCCGGCGTGAGGAACATCCAGTTTGGCGCCGCGATGCCCTGCTTCCTCGCGAACATCTTCATCGCCTGCGGCGTGTCGAACGGCAGGTTGAATCCGATCGTCGCCACCCTGAACTTGCCGGGGCCGATGGCGCGCTCTGCTTCGGCCACCGACTGCGCGAGGGACTTGGTGGCCGTCGGGCAGATCTGGAAGCAGCCGGTGTAGACGAAATTCACCACCAGCGGTTGCCCGCGCAACTGGGCCAGGCGCACCACGCGCTCTTCGCTGTCGCGGAACACGTGGTTGCCGAGCTCGCGGCCGATCACCGCCTGGCTCGCCTGGAGCGCCTGCTTTTCGTCGAACGCTAAGGCCGCCGACGCAGCGGCGAGGATAATGAGGAAAACCGGGGACAGACCACGTTTTTTCCGATGAAACGGAAAAACGTGGTCTGTCCCCGGTTTTTTAAAGAGCGACGTCAAGCATCGCTCCAACGAGGACCGCGCACAACTGCAGCAGCGAGGCGCGGAAGCTCGCGCGAGCGGTCTCGCGGCCCGGTCGCTCGAGGAGGAGCAGGCACTTGAGGAGGAACCAGGCCCCGCCGGAGAGCGCGGCCGCGAGATAGATCCAGCCCAGCCCGAAGGCGGCCGGAACGAGCGAGGCGCCCACGAGCAGCGCGGCGCCGGTGAAGATCGCGCGCGCGGCGCGTGCCTCGCCGACCACCACGGGAAGCATCGGCACGCCCGCCGCGGCGTAGTCCTCACGGCAGGCGATTGCCAGGCTCCAGAAATGCGGCGGCGTCCAGAGGAAAAGAACCACCGCAAGCGCGAGGGCTTCGGGCCCGGGCACGGGGCTGACGGCCGCGGCGCCGGCGAGCACCGCGAAGCTGCCCGCCAATCCGCCGATCACGATGTTCCACCAGGTGCGGCGCTTCAGCCACACCGTGTACACCACGCCGTAGGTGAAGGCGCCGAGAAAGACGTACAGCGCGGCGAGCGGGTTCGTGGCGAGGGTCGCGGCGAGCACGGCCGCGCCGGTCATCGCGCCGATCAGCCAGAGCCACGCCGGGTGATGCGGCAGGGCGCCGGTGACGAACGGCCGGTCGCGCGTGCGCTTCATTCTCACGTCGAGGTCGCTCTCGACGTACTGGTTGAACGCGCCCGCCGCAGCCGAGGCGACGAGCACGGCGACGATCAGCGCCGCGACCTGCCAGCCCGCGGGAGAAGCGCCCCGCTCGACCGCGAATCCGGCCAGGGCCGCGACTGCAATCGCAACCCCGATCCGCAGCTTGAACAGATTGAGCACGTCCCTCACAACGCGCCTTTCCGATGGTGCTCTACTTGAGCGGCCAGACCGTCGACAGGTACTTCCAGTTGACGAAGTAGTACAGCACGAACGAGGTCAGGAACACGAGCGCCAGCACGAAGGTCCCCGGAGCGATCATCCCGGCCGCGCCGATGCCGCCGTGGTGGGAAGTCAGCGTCGCCGAAACCGTGGACGGCTGCGCCGTGGGCTGCGGGGCAGGCGCCACGCCGGCCTTCGCCGGCACGTAATTGAACTCGGGCGTCTGGATCTTCTTGCCGAGGAACACCGACCACACGGTGATCGCGAGGTACATCGCGCCGCCGAGCAGCGCACCGAGGCCGCAGATCGCCATCAGCGTGATCATCAGCCAGGCGGTGCCGGGGAACTCATGGGCGAACGCGTTGCCGGCGAAGCTGATGTCCCAATGCCGGCGCGGCGCGCCGAGCGTTCCCGCCCCCATCATGAACAGCGACAGCCCCGCCATGCTGAGGCCGAAGATGTACACCTGCCAGATGGCCAGCTTGCCGAAGGCGATCTCCCTGCGGAACATCACCGGGATCAGGAAGTAGGTCAGCCCCATGAAGGCGAGCGTGGTGCCCGTGGCAACCGTGGCGTGGAAGTGCCCGGGCACGTAGAGCGTGTTGTGGATGATGAGGTTCAACTGCTCGGTGCCCATCATGACGCCCGAGATGCCGCCCAGGAACCCGAACACGATGATCGAGATGAAGATCGCCACGAACGGAGCGTTGTCCCACGGGGCCTTGCGCAGCCACTCGAACAGCCCGTTGTTGTAGCCCTTCAGGCGCTGCGCCACCTCGATCGAGCCGGGGACCGTCAGGCCGTGCACCATCGAGGCGAGCACCGCGAGGTACATCGCGTAGCTGGTGTTGAAGATCTTCCAGTTCGAGGTCAGGCCCGGATCGGCGAGCAGGTGGTGCGCGCTCGCGAGCTGCAGGAAGAAGATGTAGAGCAGGAACGCGGTGCGGCTCACCTTTTCGGACATCGGCTTGGCGCCGAACACGATCGCGGCGCCCGCGTACCAGACCGCGACGTGCGCCGAGACGTTGATCTGCTGCGACGAATGCCCGAATCCCCACCAGATGGTGCGGTACATGAGCGAGTCGATGTGCTCGATCAGCCCGACCGACCACAGGAACGTCGGGATCAGGATGATCGCGCCGGCGGCGATCGTGAACACCGCGATGATCGCCGCGGTGATCGCGCCGAAGGTCACCAGCGGCACCGAGCCGCGGTAGGTCTTTTCGTCCTTCGCCACCACGAGCGTGCCGAAGAACACGAAGCAGCCGATCAGCGCCCCGACGGCGAACAGGATCAGCCCGAGGTAAAACGTCGGGTGCGCGCCCATCGGCGCGTAGGAAGTGAACATCACGCTCGAATCGCCGCGCAGCACCGAATAGTTGTTGAGCAGCGCGCCGGCGACCATCATCCAGAAACCGGCCCACGCCATGCCCGGCGCGGCAAGGCGGCAGCGCAGCAGGGTGCTCGAGGCGAAGTACAGGATCGCGATCTCGAAGAAGATGATCCAGTACACGAGCATGTTGAGGCCGTGCGCGGTCAGGAACTGGTAGAACGTGTCCGGCGCCAGCAGGTGCACCGCCTGCCAGCGGGTGAGCAGCACTCCGATGGCAAGCAGGCCGCCTACCAGCAGGGCGACCACGGCGACCACCGCGTTCCAGCGCATCAGCTTCTCGGCCGGCTCGTGGAACAGGAGCCCCGTCGCGGGGCAGGTGCGGAAATTCCGATTGACTGCCATAGTCGTCCCTCCCCTACTTCACGACGTACAGCGGGCTGACCATCGTGTGATGGTTGATGCCGCAGTACTCGTTGCAGATGATCGAGTACTTGCCGGGCGCGGTCGGCGTCACCGTGAGCACGTGGTCGTAGCCGGGATGCACCTCGATGTTGATGTTCTCCGGCTGGAGCGAGAAACCGTGCAGCCAGTCCATCGACATCAGGTGGATGCGGTACGACTTGCCGGCCTGCAGTTCGAGGATCGGCTGCCAGTTCCACAGGCGCGCGACCAGGTACACGTCGCTCCCCGCGGGCGGCTTGACGACCGGCGTTTTCTGCGGCCCTTCCTCGCGCACCTTGTACTTGGCGATCACCTCGTCGGCCTTCTTCGCGAAGGCCTCGGGAGTGGTCCTGTAGGCCTCGTTGGCGAGGTTCTGCTGACCGTACACGTGCCAGTACGGCATCATGAAGAACATGATCAGGCACCACACCAGCGCGATCACGATCCAGAGCAGCTCGACGCGGTCGAGCGGCTCTTTCCACCACACGCGCTCTGAAGGAGGCAGGATTGCGCTCATCGGCGGGGCTCCCCTATTTCGCGATCGGCAGGTTGACGATCTCCATCACGCCCCAGATCGTGTACAGGACGGTCGGGACCGCGATGCCGATGAACAGCAGCAGGAACGGGTTGTCGAGCAGCTGCTGCATCGCCGGAACCGGATCCTCCAGAACGTCATCGCCCGGTATGTTGGTGTTCGCCATGAGACCCCCTCTTCTTGTGCAATCGTTCTCGCCGCACGGCGCGCGCGAGTCCGCGGAAGGTACGCTGCGGCCTATCTAGTCGATTTGATGCACATCAAGTTTTTCCGGCGTCTCGCGGCTACGCTGGGCGCCATGAAAGATTGCACTGCAACATCATGACTGCGAGCGATCGCCGCAGCGTCTCGGCGTGGTTGTTCTTGTGCGCTGCAATGGTGTTTGCCATTGTCGTCGTGGGGGGCATTACGCGCCTCACCCACTCCGGACTTTCGATCGTCGAATGGCAGCCGTTGCTCGGCACCCTGCCGCCGCTCTCGCACGCCGACTGGGAAACGCTGTTCGCGAAATATCGCGAGACGCCTGAATTCCGGCTCGTCAATTTCGACATCGATCTCGCAGGCTTCCAGCGCATCTTCTGGTGGGAATGGAGTCATCGCCTCCTCGGCCGCCTGATCGGCGCCGTGTTCCTGCTGCCGTTCCTCTGGTTCCTGCTGCGCGGCAAGCTCGAGCGGCCGCTGGCGTGGCAACTGGCCGGCGTATTCGCGCTCGGCGCGCTGCAGGGCGCACTCGGCTGGTACATGGTGGCGAGCGGCCTGGTGGACGATCCGCGCGTGAGCCACTTCCGCCTCACCGCGCACCTCGGCGTGGCGCTGGCGATCTTCGCTGCCGAATTCTGGATCGCGCTCGGCCTGCTCGCGCCGTCGCAATGCGCGCCCGCGCCGCGGGCGCTCGGCCGGCTTGCCTGCGCGCTGGCCGCGATCGTGTTCGTGATGTCGCTCTCCGGCGGTTTCGTCGCCGGCTTGCGCGCCGGCTACGCCTACAACAGCTTTCCGCTCATGAACGGGAACTGGATTCCGCCGGAAATCCTGATGCTCGAGCCGTGGTGGAAGAACTTCCTCTACAACATGGCGACGGTCCAGTTCGTGCACCGCGGCATCGCATGGCTGCTGATCGTGCTGGTGCCGCTTCTGTGGTGGCGCGCGATGGCCGCGCCGCTGGCGCCGCGCCAGCGACTCGCCAGCCAGGTACTGCTGGCAACGCTCGCGTTGCAGATCGCGCTCGGTATCGCGACCCTGCTGCTGGCGGTGCCGGTTTCGCTCGGCGCCGCGCACCAGGGCGGCGCAGTGCTGCTGCTCGCCGCGTCCCTGTGGACCGCGCACCAGTTCGGTCCGGTCCATCTCGAGCAAGGCGTCCGCTGCGCGCCCTCAGCCGCCTCGCCGGCCTAGCGGCGATCCTCACCCTGGCGGTGGTCGCGGCGAGTGCCGTGATCCGCCTTGGCGCGGACGAGCTCGGCGGCGCCATGGCGATCGCGCGCGGCGTGCATCGCAGTTGCGCGTCGCTCGCGGCCCTGCTCGTGCTGGCAGTGTTCTGGCGCGCGCTGCAACACGGCGCAGCGCGGCGCGGCGCTGCGGTGGCGCTGCTGCTGATGCTCGCCCTCTCGGCGGTCGGCTGGGCCACCGGCACTCAACCTCCGCCCGCGGCCGCGCTGTTCAATCAGCTCGGCGGCGTGGCGCTCGCGGCGTTGCTGGCGTGGCTGGGCGGGCGCGCGGCGCGCGCCGAAGCTCTGGCCGTTGCGGATTCTCCGCTGGCGCATGCGGCGCTGCTGCTCGCATCGCTTCAGGTCGTCTTCGGCGCCGTGCTCGTCGCGCTCGGACCGCCGGTGGCGCCCGCGCTCCTGGTCGCGCACGCGGTCGCGGGACTTGCGGCCGCCGCTGTCAGCGCGGCGCTTGGCGCACGCATCTCGAGCAGCGGCGACACGCCGCGCGGTGCCGCGCTCGTGGCCTGCGCAGCGCTCGCGCCGCTCGCCGGCAGCCTCGCGGTACTGCCCGCGCCGCCGTTCGTGCTCCAGGCAGGTCACGCAACCGCGGCCGCGCTGCTGGTCGCCGCAGTGGCGCAGCTGCATGGCCGCCTCGCCCGCTCGGCTTGACTCACATCAAGTCGGAAGGCGGCGCGCCTCCCGACAATGGCCCGATCATGGAGCCGGATTCGAACGTGTGACTACGGTTTCCGCTGAACTGACCGAGCATCACCGGCGCTGCCGCGAACTGTTCGTGCAGGTCGAGGAGGTCGTGCGTTCCGGCGACTGGCGCGCGTTCAATGCCAGGCTGGTGATCCTGCGCGAAGAAATCCTCGGGCACTTCCGTTTCGAGGAAGAGCGCCTGTTTCCGGTGTACGAGGAAGCGACCGGCCTGCGCGACGGGACCCAGGAGCTGCGCGCGCAGCACGACGACATCCGCGCCATCCTGTGGGCGCTTTCCTCGGCGTCGGCGGCACACGATCCCGAGAGCTGCCGCTCCGAGTTCGAGACGCTGGCGCTGCTCTTTCGCCAGCATACCGAGACCGAGGAAAGCCTCATGTACCCGGCGTTCGAGCGCACGCTCGGCCCGCGCGCCGCCAAACTCGCCGAGCAGGCGCGGCAGAAAGAAGTCGAAGCGCTCGACGTGCGCGGCCTCGAGCCACCCGAGCCGTTCCTGCGCATCATGCAGGCGCTGACGGGCGCGCCGGACCGGCCGCTGCGCGTGCTGATCCATCGCGAGCCGTTCCCGCTCTACGACGTGCTCGCCGAGCAGGGTTTCGGCCATCGCTCGCGCGCGCTCGAAGACGGCAGTTACGAAATTCTGATCGAGCGCGCGGCGCGCTGAGGAACTCGGCGTAACTCGGCGATTCTTTGGAGCCGGGCCGAAGAGCGGGAGCTGCACCGACACCGCCAGTTCCGCGTGAGAGAATCGACAACCGACTCCAGCGATGACCCTCCAGCAGCTCCTCGGCATCGACCTGCCGATCATCCAGGCGCCGATGGCAGGCGCCCAAGGCAGCGCGCTCGCGGTGGCGGTGTCGAACGCGGGCGGACTGGGGTCCCTGCCCTGCGCGATGCTGAGTCCCGAAGCGATGCGCGGCGAACTGGCAGCCATCAGCAAACAGACCGCCAAGCCGTACAACGTCAACTTCTTCTGCCACGCGCCGCCCGCGGCGAGCGCGGAGCGCGAAGCCGCCTGGCGCGCGGCACTGGCGCCCTACTACAAGGAATTCGGCATCGATGCGGACCAGGTCCCCGCCGGCCCGGGGCGTGCGCCCTTCAGTGCCGAGGCCGCGGAGGTCCTGGGGGAATTCCGGCCCGCGGTGGTGAGTTTTCATTTCGGCCTGCCATCGGTCGACTTGGTGGCGCAGGCAAAAAGCTGGGGCGCGAAGATCCTGTCTTCGGCAACCACGATTGACGAGGCGCGCTGGCTCGAAGCCCGCGGCGTCGATGCGGTCATCGCGCAGGGCGTCGAAGCCGGCGGACACCGCGGCATGTTCCTGTCGGAGGATCTGAGCACGCAGGTCGGCACGTTTGCGCTGGTGCCGCAGTTGGTGCAGGCCGTAAGGCTCCCGGTAATCGCGGCGGGCGGCATTGCGGACGCGAACGGCGTGGCGGCAGCCCTGGCGCTCGGCGCCGCGGGCGTCCAGATCGGGACCGCGTATCTGCTGTGTCCCGAAGCCACGACCGGCCCGGTGCATCGCGCGGCACTCAAGAGCGACGCCGCGCGCCACACGGCGCTCACCAATCTGTTCACCGGCCGCCCCGCCCGCGGCATCGTCAACCGCATCATGCGCGAACTGGGCCCGATCGGCGCGACGCCGGCGTTTCCTTTGGCCGCCGCCGCGATCGCGCCGCTGCGCGCAGCCGCGGAACGCCGCGGCCGCGGCGATTTTTCGCCGCTGTGGTCGGGCCAGAACGCGAGTGGCTGCAAGGACCTGCCGGCCGCCGCGCTCACCCGGGAGTTGGGGCGCGCGGCGTAGTAGCATTCCAGCCGATCCATGCAGCTCATCGGCCTCGACCACATCGTGCTCCGGTGCCGCGACACCGAGAACATGCTGCGCTTTTATTGCGAGGCGCTCGGCTGCACCGTGGACAGGCGCGTCGAGCGGCTGGGCCTCATCCATCTGCGCGCCGGCGCGGCGCTGATCGACCTGGTATCGGTCGATGGCCCGCTGGGACGCAAAGGCGGCGCGGCGCCCGGCACGGGCGGCCGCAACGTGGATCATTTCTGCCTGCGCGTGGAGGGCTTCGATTTCGAGTCGCTGCAGCGGCATTTCGCGCGCTTCGGCATCGCGCTGGACAAGGTGCATCTCAACTACGGCGCCGAAGGCGACGGGCCTTCGGTCTATGTGGAAGACCCCGAGGGCAACACGATCGAGTTGAAGGGCGCGGCGGCGCGTGGCCGCAGCCAATAGAATCCCCGCATGTCCTACATCGAAGAGTCGCTTTCGCAGGACGAACAGGTGGTGGCGCTGTTCAAGCCGCACTGGTTCGCGTACCTGCCGATGATCCTGTGGCTGCTGCTCGGCCTCGTGAGCTTCGGCCTGACCTGGCTGATCGCGCTCTACGAGTACCTGAAGCTCAGGTTCCTCGAGCAGGGAGTGACCAACAAGCGTGTCATCTACAAGCGCGGCATCGTCAGCCGCAAGACCGAGGAAATGAAGCTCGGCTCGATCGAGACGGTGGAGATCAGCCAGGGGGTCATCGGCCGCCTGTTCGGTTGCGGCGAGATCAAGGTCACCGGCAAGGGCCTGAGCGCCGTCGTATTCCGCGGCATCAACGACCCCATGGCGGTGAAGCGCGCCATCGAGAGTGTCAGCAATCCGGTCGATTGAGGTGCCGGGATTCGCCGCTCGCACGAGCGCTCGAGCACCATGGAAGCGCTGATCCTGTCGACGGCGGTGGTCGCGCTCGCCGAAATGGGCGACAAGACGCAGCTGTTGTCGTTCGTGCTCGCAACCCGGCTGAAGAAGCGCGTTCCGATCATCCTTGGCATCCTGTTCGCGACCCTGGCGAATCACTACCTCGCCGGCTACCTCGGCGCGTGGCTGGCGGGCCTGGTCACGCCACCGGTCTTGCGCTGGAGCGTGGCGCTTGCGTTCTTCGCTTTCGGCGCCTGGGCCCTGGTTCCCGACAGGCTGGACGATGACCGGGGGCTGCGCGGCGCCGGCGTTTTCCTCACCACCCTGGTGGCGTTCTTTCTGGTCGAGATGGGCGACAAGACCCAGCTCGCCACGATCGCGCTCGCGGCGCGCTACGAATCGCTCGTCACCGTGGTGCTGGGAACGACGCTCGGCATGATGATCGCGAACGTGCCCGCAGTCTGGGTCGGCGCGGCGCTCGCGCATCGCATCAACATGAAGGCGATGCGCCGCGTCGCGGCAGGATTGTTCGTCGTGCTGGGAATTCTGGCGCTGTACGCGCCCCTCACGGGCGCGTCGTGACGGCATCCGCGGGCGACGCGCGCTCCGAGCTGCGCCGGGCGTATACTGATTCCGAGGAGGAACGACCATGGCCAAAGTCAGCATGTCCATCCCGCTGCCGGTGTCGATCGAGCAGGCCTGGCAGCTGATCGGCGGCTTCAACGCCCTGCCCGACTGGCACCCGGCGGTGCACAAGAGCGAGCTGGCCGATGGCGGCCGGTTGCGTCGCCTGCAGATCGCGGGCGGCGCGACGCTGGTCGAGCGGCTCGAGAAATTCAGCGAGAACGACCACTCCTACAGCTACTCGATCGAGCAGGGACCGCTGCCCGTTGCGCAGTACACGGCGACGATCCGGCTGCGCCAGGAACCGGGCAAGCCGGGCTGCGTGGTCGAATGGTCGAGCGAGTTCACGCCCTCGGGCGCGCCCGAAAGCGACGCCGTGGCGGCGGTCCGCGGCATCTATCAGGCCGGTTTCGACAACCTGAAGAAGATGTTCGGCGGCTGAGGCCGTGCTGCGCGTCGTGCGCCTGGGCAGCCCGCGCGCCCCCGGCGAGGGCTTGCGCATCGGCACCGTGCGGCGACCACCGCGCGGCGTGCCGAAGAGCGACTTCGCGACGCGCGATTTCTACGACGTCTGGCTGCCGAACCTCGCGCCGAGCGAAGCCCTGCTCAAGGCCGGGCAGGCGGCGCGCGACGAGCGCGCCTGGAAGACGTTCGTGCGGCGCTACCGCCAGGAGATGTCCAAACCCGAGGCTGTGCGGGTGCTCGATCTCCTTGCCGCATTGTCCAGGACGGCCGATTTCTCGGTCGGCTGCTATTGCGCCATCGAGGCGCGCTGCCACCGCTCGGTGCTGCGCCTCTTGCTGCAGGAGCGCAACGCGACGCTCGCCTGAGGCCGCCCGCGCCGTTGGCGTCGTCGCCGGGGCGGCAATGCTTGATCTGGATTAAGGGCAATAGCCCCTTCGGAGGTAGGGTGACGGATGGCGTTTTTTGGCCCCGATTTCGCAACTCTTTGCCATCTGTCCGGAGGAAACATGCGCAGCACGCTCAATCTGACCCGCGTCGGCCTTCTGGCCGCCCTGCCGTTCGCCGTCGCTACGGCGTACGCCCAGCCCACCCAGCCCGGGCGCGCCCCGGTGACGCAGCCGGAGATCCGCTACCAGGCGGGCGGCTCGCCGCTCGAGAATGTCGAGATGTACCAGGACATCAATCCGAAGGCGCCGCCGCTGACCAAGGCGGAGTTCGACAAGGCACGCCAGATCTACTTCGAGCGCTGCGCCGGCTGTCACGGCGTGCTGAGGAAGGGCGCCACCGGCAAGCCGCTCACCCCGGACATCACGATCGCCAAGGGCACCGAGATCCTGAAGGTGTTCATCAAGTACGGCTCCCCGGCCGGGATGCCGAACTGGGGCACCGCGGGCGACCTGAACGATGCCGAAGTGGACCTCATGGCACGCTACATCCAGAACACCCCTCCGACGCCGCCCGAGTGGGGCATGGCGCAGATGAAAGGCAGCTGGAAGGTCATTATCCCGGTCAACAAGCGGCCGACGAAGAAGGAAAACAATTTCAACATCGACAACATCTTCGCCACCACGCTGCGCGACACCGGCGAAGTGGCGCTGATCGACGGCGACACCAAGCAGATCATCAACATCGTCAAGACCGGCTACGCGGTGCACATCTCGCGCACCTCCGGCTCGAAGCGCTACGTCTACACCATCGGCCGCGACGGGCGGCTCAACCTGATCGACCTGTGGATGGCGAAGCCGGACAACGTAGCGGAACTCAAGGTGAGTGCTTCGGAGAATATCCATGCACTCGCACTTTGCGCCCACGATGTAACGTTCGTTTGGAGCTCTGCCATGTTGATGCCGACAATGGAGAGGGAATCTATTATTGGCGCGGGTAGAGCGATCGACGCAAGGGCGTTGTTTCCAGAAAATAGTCGATAGAGCTGGAACGCCTCTTGTGCGATCCGGGTTCCCAGCCAGGATATAGGAATAACGACGAGAAGAAATGCTCCGAGCATGATGAGCGCCGCGGCGAGCGTGTCATTCCTGACGTACGTTCGAAGTGTTTGGTAGGCGGGGTAGAGAAGGAGCGCAAACACTACCGCCCAGAAAATGGGGAATAGAAAGCCACGAACCATCCACAGGAAGAAAATCGTTACAACAGCAAGGAGGCCGAAAAAAAAGT
>Ga0155946_1205_pt1 | contig 13223 bp, 12 predicted proteins | sample RifCSPlowO2_02_FD_107600 | JGI IMG/M metagenome (GOLD analysis project Ga0155946, IMG submission 107600) | Betaproteobacteria bacterium RIFCSPLOWO2_02_67_12
GCCCAGTTCGTTCGGGCATTGCCTGACGAAATTTCGCTTCCCGAATTTGCGCCTGAACCGGATGGCTCGATTTGTCTTGACTGGATCCAATCCCGCAATTGCCTCTTCTCCCTGAGTGTGGGCGCCACCGGCCGACTGGCGTATGCCTGGATGGACGGGGCGGACGGGGGGCATGCGGCCGCCCGTTTTGACGGAGAGACAATTCCGCCGGACGTTTTGGAAGGGATCAAGCGCGTTGCGCGCGAGAGGTGCTGACATGGCCAACGCTAAACAGATCGATATCTGCGTAGGGTAAGATTTGCGCGGTCGGCGAGAGAGTCCGTATCGGTAGCGGCCGTCCCTCAGAAGAGCAGAAGCACAAGGAGGGCACGATGACCAAGAAAAACGCTTTTTTTGTCGTGAAGCTGGAAGGTCCAGGCGTGAAGCCGGGCCGAGTCCGGCTGGACGATTTTCTGCGGTTAGGGCAGGAAGTCCTGCGGGCTGTGGAGCGTGTGGCGCTGGTATTGCAGGGCAGCGCTGAGAGCCAGCGTGCCGGCCGCCGCCCGCAGGATATTCGCTCGGCGATCTCCCTTGACATCGTAGAGGTGACGCACGGCAGTCCGTCGGCAGTCATTCGCTTCGAGCGCAGTGAGCCGCAGGCGTCTATTCCCGATACCGACCTCGGGCTCGATGCGTTCGAGAAGTTTGTCCACGGTCTGAGCATTCTCACATCGAGCGGCGACGCTTATCCGCCAGGTTATGACGCGGGCGTGCTTCTCGCGATCCGCGATGCCGGACGACTTTTCGATCACGGTGTGGACCGCATCGAATTTGCGCTCGCCGACCATGCTCGACCCCTGCGCGTCGTGTACGATCGTGACGGCTACACCCGCATTCAAAAACGCATCCTCGGTCCCCAGATCAACAGGAGGACCATCGAAGGCCGGCTGCTCATGGCGGATTTCAAGGAACGGGGATCGCGGCTGCGCGTGCATCCATCCAGCGGTGATCCGGTCATCTGTCTTTTCGACGAATCGCTGCGCGACGAGGTCTATCGAAGCATCCTGCATTTTGTGCGTGTTACAGGCGAGGCGAAGGAAGATCCGGTCTCGAAGAAGATTGTGAGCATTCAGATCTCGGACATCGAGCGCATTGAAACCAAGGAAGATCAGGCGACCGAAGCGCTTCCAAGCGGCGCACCGCTTCCAGGCGATTTCTGGCAGGCCATGAGCTTTGATGAGCTCGCGGCAGCGCAGGGTGTGGGGCCGATCACAAATATCGATGCTCTTGTCGGTACCTGGCCGGGAGAGGCAAATGACGGTTTCGAGGAGTCCATCCACAGGTTGCGAAGAGCGAACATCAGGGCTGCGTAGACATGAACGCGGGGAAGGTCATCGCCGATACGAACGTCGTTTCGTATCTGATGAAGGGAACGGATCTCGGAAGACTTTATAAACGCCATCTGGATGGCAAAGTCGTTGGCATCGTCTTCGTCACCGTGGCAGAGATGCACTACGGCGCGGAAAAGAACAATTGGGGCGAGCTGCGCCGCCAGACACTGGAAGAACACCTCAAGAATTTCGTTGTTCTCCCCTACAATAACGACATCGCCAGAGTCTATGCGCGGGTAGTGGTGGAGCGGGAGCGCTCTGGCCGTCCGATAGCTTGGCCGGACGCGTGGATTGCGGCAACTGCGGTCTGGCACCAAATCCCGCTTGTGACGCACGATGCCGATTTCCATGGAATCGCAGGATTACAGGTCCTCACAGAAACCTGAATTCCGAGGCGTGGCCGTTCGGCCGCGTGGGCTGGAAAAGTGACTGAGTTCTGCATCGCCGACACCTTCACCGACAGCCTCGCGCGGCTGACCGGCGATGAGCAGAAGGCGGTCAAGACGACCGCCTTCGATTTGCAGCTCAATCCGGCCAACCCCGGAATGCAGTTTCACAAGCTGGACAGACCAAGGGACAAGAATTTCTGGTCGGTCCGGGTGAGCGCGGACATCCGGCTGATCGTCCACAAGACGGCCGAAAGCCTGCTGCTGTGCTACGCGGCCCACCACGATAAAGCCTACGACTGGGCGGAGCGGCGCAGGCTCGAAACGCATCCGAAGACGGGCGCCGCGCAGTGGGTGGAGATCCGCGAGACGGTTCAGGAGATCGTCGTCCCGACCTACGTGGAGGGGCCGAAGCCGGTTGCACCCTTGAAGGTGCTCTTCGCCAACGTGGCCGACGATGATCTGCTGAGTTTCGGTGTGCCGGCGGAGTGGCTGGTCGAGGTGCGCAAGGCGACGGAAGACACGCTCCTGACTTTGGCGGGACACTTGCCCGCCGAGGCCGCGGAAGCGCTTCTGGAACTCGCGACCGGGGGCAAACCGCGCGCGCCGCAGCCTGTCACGGAGCCAGCGAGGCCCTTCGATCATCCCGACGCGCAGCGACGTTTTCGCGTGATGGCGAGTATCGAAGAACTCGAGCGCGCGCTCGAATTTCCCTGGGACAAGTGGACCGTGTTCCTGCATCCGGAGCAGCGGGAGTGGGTCGAGCGGGAATACGCGGGACCGGCGCGGATCTCGGGCTCCGCAGGGACGGGAAAAACCATCGTTGCGCTGCACCGAGCGGTCTTTCTCGCCCGTACCCATACCGAAGCCAGAGTCCTCCTCACCACCTTCTCCGACACGCTGGCTCACTCGCTCAGGACCCAGCTCAGGCGCCTGGTGAGCAATGAGCCGCGGCTGGCCGAGCGCATCGATGTTCACGCCATCGACGCGATCGGGGTCCGGCTCTACAAGTCTCAATTCCGCGAGGCGAACCTCGCGGGGAGCGAAGTTGTTGTCGATCTGCTGCGGCAGGCATCGAGCGAAACTGGCAATCACAAGTTCAGCCAGCACTTCCTGCTCACGGAATGGGAACAGGTCGTCGATGCGTGGCAGTTGGAAAGCTGGGAGGACTACCGAGATGTCGTGCGCCTCGGCAGGAAGACGCGGCTCCCGGAACGGCAGCGCGCGATCCTCTGGTCCATCTTCGATCGCGTCCGCTCGGGTCTCGAAACCCGGAAACTGATTACCTATCCGGGCCTCTTCAGCCGGCTGGCTTCGAGTCTGGTCGAGAACAGAAATCCACCTTTCGACTTTGCGGTCGTGGACGAGTCGCAGGACTTCAGCATTTCGCACCTGCGATTCCTTGCCGTCCTTGGCGCGCATCGACCGGACGCCCTGTTTTTCGCCGGCGACTTGGGCCAGCGTATTTTTCAGCAACCCTTCTCCTGGAAAACGCTCGGCGTCGATATCCGCGGCCGATCCCGCACGCTGCGCGTCAACTACCGCACCTCGCACCAGATCCGCATGCAGGCCGACCGGCTGCTGGGACCGCAGGTTTCGGACGCAGACGGCAATACCGATGAGCGGGGCGACACGGTCTCCGTCTTCAATGGCCCGGCACCCGTGATCCGGGTTCTCGACAGCCAGAAGGAAGAGATCGCCGCCGTCGGCGCCTGGCTCTCAGAGCATTCGAAAGCCGGTGTCGCGCCTCACGAATTCGGAGTGTTCGTCCGCTCACCGGCCGAGCTCGACCGTGCCCGTGCAGCCGTCAATGAAGCGGGACTTGCTTTCAAGGTTCTCGACGAGCACGTAGAGACGACCAGCGGCCACGTCTCGATCAGCACAATGCATCTCGCCAAGGGGCTCGAATTCCGCGCAGTTGCGGTGATGGGCTGCGATGACGAGGTCATTCCTCTGCAGGAGCGAATCGAAACGGTGGGCGACGACGCGGACCTGCAGGAGGTCTACGACACAGAGCGCCACCTGCTGTACGTCGCGTGCACGCGGGCACGCGACCATCTGCTCGTTACGAGCGTTGCGCCCGCCTCGGAGTTTCTGGACGATCTGCGCAGTAGGTGACTGGCTGCTCTCTCTAAGGAGTGAGCCAAGCCGCGCCGATTTGCCGAAGCGCAAGGGTCTGGGACTTGAGCGCGTGGTCGAATCGGCCTACCCGCTCGGCGACCAACTCCGCCGCGTGGGTCGACGCATCCGGCGCCGGTAGCGCAATGAAGCCGTCCGCCTCGCCGCCGTCGGCGACGATCTGCATCCCGTGCCGCCGCGCGAGGCGCATGAGCGGCGCATTCTCGCGCAGGCAATGGGTGAAGAATTCGGCGATGCCCCAGTTGCGAGCGTGTAGCTGGGCGCGCTGCAGCAGCGCAGCACCGACGCCACGCCTGCGGTGGCCGGCGAGCACCGAAATCCCCAGCTCCGCGTAATGCTCGCCGCGCGCCACGTGCGCCGCGCCGACCAGCGCCAGGTCGTTGTCGATCACGCCGAAGATCGCATCGCGGTCGGTATCGATCCGGTTGACGTGGCTGCGAATGGCGGCATCATCGATGGCCTGGCCGAAGCGCAGCCGCCGGTCGCCCGGGTCGAGCGCGATCAGGTGGAGCGCGTAGGCGCCGAGTTCATGGCGCGGCAGTTCGCGGGTAATGATTTCCATGGTCCGCTACCCCGGCCTCAGCCCAGCAGCCGGACGCTGCGACCCAATGGCTGGCACAGGCGGCGCTGGGGGTCGACACGCGCGAACCATTTCAGGGCGCCTCCGATGAGCGCGCCGAGATAGAGCGCGCGCAGCTTGCGTGCCTCGCGCTCCACCGCCGCGTGATCGATGCGCCGAATTCGTCCTTCGCCTTCGTACAGCCTTAGTCGTTCTTCCATGATCTGTCTCCTTCAATGCGCAGGGATGCTGCGCTGCGGTAATCAATCTATGGGCGCAAGTGAAGAAAACATAGTTGTCATTTTTGATCAATGCCATAACCAATTCAAATAATGTAATACTTTAGCGGTGCAATGCAGCAAAAATGGGTGTGTATTCAGTCCTCAAGGACCCCTGCGAATGATGTGGTCTTGGCGTTGGCCACTGCCCCACCGGTGCCTTGCGCATAGGGCGCGGTGAGCGCGATGTTGCGCAGGCTTGAGCAATTCACCGGATCGTGACGATCGGCTGCGCGATGATCCACAGGCTGATCATCGTATAGCAAACCATCAATGCAACCATCGGCCACTGGCTGCGCAGGGCAAGCCGCCGATCGGAATACGCCCGCAAGGCGGTGCGGTGCGCCAGATAGACCGCAACGACATGACCCGTGACGATGGCGCCGATCGAGATGTACCAGACCGCGCGGGCGTCGACCAGTCCGATCCGGACGAAATAGTTTTTCGTGCCAAACAAGTCCCGACCGAAGCCGAATGGATCGGAGGCGAGGGGAATCAGGTATTGCCCGGCCATTGCGAGAAAGGAAAGGTAATGCGCCAGGTGGTAGGCGATGGCAATTGGCACCAGCGTCAACACAAACAAGCCCGCTGTGCGCGTGACCGGAACGCGCGCCCCCCCGCCCCATGCGATCAGGCGGGCGAAGACCAGGTAGACGGCGACAAACAGCAGGGGAGCGCCAATCACGCCCGCGGTCTGCACCCACGCGCGTGCCGCGCCGCTGTCGCTCGCCAGATCCTGTGCGGGCGGCGCGTAATACTCGAGGATCGTCGCCCAGAGTGGCGTTTCGATGAAACCGTCGAAGCTCACCGCAGCGAGCATCGCCAGCACCAGCACGAGGATCGAGTTGGACACCGGTTCGCGCGAAAGCAGCCCGACTCCGTAGGGGCGCAGGTCCAGGGCGCACCTACCAGCGCCAGACTCGCGCAGCTCGGTGGGGGCGAAGCGTGCCAGTAGTCCGAACACAAGCGCAAATACCTCGCCACGACGCAGCCACTGCGCCCTGCCGAAGAGCAGCATGCCGAGCCAGGTGAGCGCGGAGTACCCGAGCATCGCCGTGGCCAGGTACGCTGGACTGTCGCTGTGTTCCCACACCACCTCCATCCAGACGAAGGCCAGAAACAGAACGCTTGCGGGCCAGGCGCCGAGAGTGTCCGGGTAGCGCAGTCCGAGCGTAAGTTCCCGACCAGGCCAAATACGCGCGCAAAGCGCCTCCGTCCATGCGAACAGAGTGTCGAGCGGATTGACGAGCGCCCACAAGTTGCCGAGCAAGGCCGAGATATAGGCCATGCCCACCCACCAGATGGCCCAGACCATTACCGGAGCGATGTTTTTTAATGGGCTTTGTACGCCAAACAAGCCCGCAGTTACTACCAGTAAAAAAAGTGCGACGCCGAGCATACGGCAGGTGAGCAGCACGCCCGGTGCGCCGAGCAAGCGCCCGAAAACTGTGTGCGTCAGGTCGATGCTCCGGTATTCGCCCGCCGACGGTGCTTTGCGCATGAAGAGCGCGAGCATGGCGAACGACAGCGCCACGGTGAGCCCGGCGCCGGCAAGGTAGAGTGATAGCGGGATCGGCAGGTCGTAGCGCGCGCCGAAACCGTGCGCCTGGGCTTGTGCGGACGCAACGAGGGCGCCAAGCGACACGGCGACCGCAGCCCGCGTGCGCCGCTGCGCGCGCACCGCGAAAGTTGCTGCGCGCCGGGTCACTCTGGCAGCACTTCGAGGTGCAGCAGCGTTGTTTCGCGGTGCTCTTTCTGGCGGCTCTCATGGTCCGCCACTGCGCCAAATTCGTGTGCCGTGATCGCGAAACGACCCGCTACGCGGGCCTCGAAGCGCATGCTTGTCGGCGCCAACGGGGACAGCTTGGCCCGCAGGTCGTAGCCGTGCACATGCAACGACGCCGCCTCGTCGGTGCGCCACCGCAACAACACTGTCTCGCCCCGCTTGACACGGATTGTGGCGCCGCCTCCTTCAATGCGGCGCTTGAGGATGTTGAGATCGAACTCGCGCACCGCCGCTGCGGCGCCAAGCAGCGCGACGCCAAGCAGCACGGCCAGGGCGCGCCTTCCGAGCGCGCCCAGCGCCGGCCAGCCAAATGTCAGCTGCACGTTCGGCATCGCTTGCTGCGCCGCACATCGAGAATTCGACTGATGGATGGAGTCAGGCATCATTGAAATCTTTACTCGTGCGAGATAGTAGTGGATAGTCACGCCCTGCAAACGTTGGAAGTCCGGCTTTTACGCTCGCTTGCGAGATGCGGTGCCCCTCGCAGGCTGGGCAAGTCGCCACGCAATATCATCTGAACAGGGGATTGCCATGCCGAGAGTATTTGTGCCGTTTTGCATCACCGCGTCGCTTGCGCTGCTGCCGTCGATCGCCGTCGGCGAGATCCTTGCGATGGTCAATTACGAGACCAAGTCGCCCGAATCGCTGAAGGCGCTCAAGACCCCCGTCGCGGCGCCCGCGCGCAAGGAGGGCATCGCGATCATCGACGTCGATCCGAAGTCCAGGAACTTTGGCAAAATCGTTCAGGACATCGCGCTGCCGGGCGACCTTGTCGCGCACCACATCTTCTACAACCGCGACCGGTCCAAGGCCTACGTCACGGCGCTCGGCAAGGAGGAACTTCGCGTCATCGACATGAAGAAGAAACCCTACGGGATCAGCAAGGTCGTGGCGGTTCCCGGCTGCAGCGTTGGCGAAGACGTGGTTTTCTCCGACAACGGCAAGCACTGGTACCTGAGCTGCATGGGCGCGCAGGCGATGGTGGTTGGCGACGCGAAAAAGGACCAGCCGCTCAAGACGATCAAGGTGGCTGCGCCGTATCCGCACGGGATTGCCATCCACAACGGCATTGACCGAATTCTGCTCTCGAGCACCGTGCGCGCATCCGATCTGGGCGACGCGGGCGAAGCCATCAGCGCGGTGGAAGCGAACAGCGGCAAGGTGCTCGGCACCTACAAGGTCTCGAACAAGCCGTCTCCCGCCAGGAATGCGCCAGTGGAGATCCTGTTCGTCCCGGGCGCCAATCCGCCGGTGGCCTATGTCACCAACATGTATGAAGGCACGCTGTGGACCGCCACCTGGAATGCGGCGAAGAAGGATTTCGATGTGAACCAGGCGCACGATTTTTCGGCCCAGGGCGCCGGAGTGGCGCTCGAAATCTACTTCAACAAGAAGGCCGACCGCATGTACGTGACCACCGCCAAACCCGGGCATCTGCACATCTTCGATCTGAGCGCCGGCCCGGGCAAACCGCGGCTGCTGAAATCCATCGCCACCGCAGAGGGCGCGCACCACGTCGCGTTTACCCTGGACGGTCGTTACGCCTACGTCCAGAACGCTCTGCTCAATCTGCCGGGCATGAGCGACGGTTCGATCACCGTAATCGATTTGAAAAACGACAAGGTGATCGGCAGCGTCGACACGCTGAAGAACATGGGCTACAACCCGAACAGCATGGTGCTGCTGCCACGCTGGAACGATCCTGCGGGTCACTGAGAGCCGGCAGGTAAGCGGTCATTGCCGCGCGAATTCCTGTTCCTGCAGCGCGCGCCACTGGATCTTGCCCGAAGGCGTGCGCGGCAGCGCGCGGCTGAACTCGATCAGCCGCGGCACCTTGTACGCGGCCATCTGGCCGCGCGCCCAGCCGAGGATTTCGTCGCCGCTCGCAGCGGCGCCGGGTTTCAGCACCACCACGGCCTTCACGGTTTCTCCGCGCCGCGCGTCCGGCGACGCAATGATGCAGCATTCCTGGATCGCCGGATGCCGGTACATGGCGGCTTCCACTTCCGCCGGCCAGACCTTGAAGCCCGCGGCGTTGATCATGCGCTTCAGGCGGTCGGAGATGTAAAAGTAGCCGTCCTCGTCGGTGCGGCCGAGATCGCCGGTGCGAAAGAACTTCCTGCCCTCGATCTCCAGCCATGACTCGCGGAAGGCCTGCTCGTTCTTCCAGTAGCCGGTCAGGAGCTGCGGCCCGCGCACCACGATTTCGCCCTGCTCGCCGGGTCCGAGCGCTCTGAAGCTTTCCGGATCCACCACCAGCGCTTCGGTGTCGAAGGTCGGGATGCCGAGGCATTGTTTTTTCGGATTCTGCGGCGGGTTGATGTGGGTCTGCGAGATCGTCTCGGTCAAGCCGTAGCCCTCGATGTAGTGCACGCCGCAGATCTCGTAGAGCTTCTGCGCGATCGCCTCGGGCATCGCCGCGCCGCCGCCGAAAATCCACTTCAGCGACGACACGTCGTGCGCGAGCGCGCTGGGGTGCGAGAGCAGGTCGACCACCATCGTCGGCACGTTGTCCCAATGCGTGCAGCGGTGGCGCTCGACCAGCTCGGCCGCGGCCTGCGGTTCCCAGCGCCGCTGGATCACGATCGTGCCGCCGGCATACACGGTGGCGAGAAAGCTGTGGATCAACCCGGTGACGTGAAAAAAGGGCGCCGTGGCCAGGGCGACCGAATCCGCTGCGACATGCTTCCAGAGCGCCGAGCCGACGACGTTATGCATCGCGGTGGCATGCGTGTGCATGCAGCCCTTGGGCTGGCCGGTGCTGCCCGAAGTGTAGGGCATGACGCACAGCTCGCTGCTGCCGGCCTGCGACGGGCCGGGGGGTTCGCCCTGCGCCGGCATTTCATCGGCGACGATCAGGTGATCGAGCGGCAGGCCGGCGAAACGCGGCGCGACCTCGCGATCGGCAATCGCGACGCGGGCGCCGCTGTCGTCGAGGTAATGGCGCAGCTCGGCCTCGAGGTTCATCGGGCTCACCGGCACCGCCACCGCATCGGCGCGCAGTGCGGCAAAGAACGCGATGACGAACGCCGGTCCGTTCTGCAGGTCGAGCAGCACGCGCTCGCCGCGCCGCACGCCGCAGGCGCGCTGCAGGTGGCCGGCGAGAGCCTCCGTGCGTTGCAGCACCTCCGCGTAGCTCAGCGCCTCGCCCTGGAACACGGTTGCCGGCTTGCCGGGAAAGCGCCGCGCCGATTCGGCCAGCAGTTGGTGCAGGCGAAGCGGCGGCAGCGCGAGGCTGCGCGGCAGATCGCGCGGCCAATGACGGAAGTGGCGGGATTCCATGGCGGCAAAGTATATTCCGGGCCATGGAGCACACGTTTCTGCTGCGTCCCGGCCTGTGGCGTGCCGAAGGCGAGTTTTTCGACGGCTTCGGCAACCTCACGGGGGTGGAGGGCAGCGCGGAAGTCCGCCACTATCCGGACAAGTGGATCTACGAGGGCCTGCTGCGCGCCATGACCGCGACGCCGCAGGAAACGCGCACGCTGTACGAAATTCATCCGCTCGCGCCCGGCGCGCTCGCCACGCACTGGTCCTCGAACAGCTCGACGCTCGGAACGCTGCGCGGCCGCTTCCTGATCCTGAGCGACGCGATTCTCTCGAGCTACGAATCGGCCACCGGCCGCTACCGCGGGCAGGACACGCTGCTGCAGCGCGACGAGCGCCGCTACAGCGCGCGTGGCGCCCTGTTCGACGGCGCCAAGCTCCTGTCCGCCTGGTCGGTAGAGCTGCGCAGCGCCGGATGAGCGCCGCCCCCGAGGACGATCCCGCGGCGCAATCGCTCGTCGCGTTCGAACGGCACCTGAGCCGCGAGATCCTGCAGAGCGAGCGCATGCGCATGGCGATCCTCGCCGGCATCTTCGCGCTGCTGAGCGTCGTCTTTCCACTGTTCGCGGTGATTTTCCGCGAAGAGTACCTGCGCAACTTCCGCAGCACGGGAATGATTGGAATTGCTGTCGGTGTGTGCGGCGCACTGGTCGTCTACGAGCTGCTGCTGCGATACGTGCTTGGCCGGCAGCTCGGCCGCGGCCGAATGCTCCCCGGGGCGCTGCGCTTCCTGAGCGCGTTCATCGAAACCAGCGTGCCGACGATCCTGATGCTGCTCATCGGCCAGTACACGAACCCGGTAGTGGTGCTGCAGGGCCCCCCGGCGCTCCTTTATGGCGTGTTCATCGTGCTGTCGACGCTGCGGCTCGATTTCCGGCTCTCGGTTTTCACGGGGCTGGTCGCCGCGGTGGAGTTCGTCGCGTTGTCGATTGTCGTTGCACAGGGCGATGCCGATGGCGCGACCCCGGAGGTCCTTTCGGCGCCGGCATTCGTCCTGATGAAGGGCGTGATGCTGCTGCTCGCGGGCGTTGCGGCCGGATTCGTCGCCGGCCAGCTGCGCCGGCGCATCGTCAAGGCGTTCCACGCGAGCGAAGAACGCCAGCGCATCGTCAACGCCTTCGGCCAGCAGGTGTCTCCGGCGGTGGTCGACGAGCTGCTGCGGCAGGGGCCGCAGATCGCCAGCCGCAGGAGCTTCGTCTGCGTCATGTTCATGGACATCCGCGATTTCACCCGCCTGGTCGAAACAAAATCTCCCGAGGAGATCGTCGCGATCCAGAACGCGGTGTTCGGCGCCGCAGTCGAGATCGTCAACCGGCACCAGGGGATCATCAACCAGTTCCTCGGTGACGGCTTCATGGCGACCTTCGGCGCGCCGCTCGCTACCGGCGACGACTGTCGCAACGCGGTCGCGGCAGCTCGCGAACTGGTGGCCCGGGTGAAGCAGCTCGCGGACGCAGGACGCATCCCGGCGGCGACCATAGGCATCGGGTTGCACGCCGGCGAGGCGGTGACCGGCAACATCGGCTCGGCCGAGCGCAAGCAGTACTCGATCACGGGCAACGTCGTGATCCTCGCCTCGCGCATCGAGCAGCTCAACAAGGACTTCGGTTCGCAGCTGCTGATCTCCGGAGAGGTGCTGCAGGCGAGCGGCGAGCAAGGCACGGACGCGGTGCCGCTCGGGCCGGTGCGCCTGAAGGGGCGCGAAGAGCCACTGCAGATCTACCGGCTGGCCTGAGGCCGGCGGTGCGCGGCAACGCGCCGCCAAGCTGCGTTATGCTCGTTGCCTCGAACCAGGAGAAGACCGCGAGGCTCATGCAGAAGTTTCTTGCCGTGCTCGGCGCAACGCTGGCGCTATGCAGCCCCGCGCTCGCGCAGACTCCCGCGGTCATCGCGCCAAACTCCAATCTCAGGGTCGAGGGCATTCCACCCATTCCCGCGCTGGTGGCTGCCAGGACCGCCGCGTATACGGAGTTCAAGCCCACCTTCGCACTCGGCTGGCACCCGACGCGCCGGTCTGGTACCTGCTTGCCCCTCCTTGAATCGGGCGATCCGAGCAGCACGGCAGCCCGCGCGCTCACGCCGACGCCTGTTTCGCGAGCCTGGTGAGCTCCGGCAGCGCGATCGGCTGCAGCGATTCGAACGCGCGCGCCGCGCGCAGCACGAGCGCATCGGCGTAGCGCGGGCCCACGATGTGCAGTCCGACCGGCAGGCCTTTCTTCGTCAGGCCGCAGGGAATCGACGCCGCGGGTTGCTGCGTCAGGTTGAACGGATAGGAAAACGGCGACCAGTCGGTCCAGCGCTTTTCCTTCAGCAGGTGCGCCACCTCGCGGCCCGCCTCGAACGCGGCGAGCGGCAGCGTGGGCGTGAGCAGCAGGTCGTACTTCTCGTGAAAGCGGTTCATCAGCAAGCCCAGCTGGCCACGCTGTTGCACCGCGTCCAGGTAATCGAGCGCCGTGATTTTCGCGCCTTCGGCAGCGACTTCACGCAGTCCCGGATCGATCAGCTTGCGCTGCGCCGGCGTGAACTTTCTCAATAGCGACGCGGCGCCGGCGAACCAGTGGGTAACGAACATCGGCCCCGCGTTCTCGAACCCGGGGTCGGCCTCGTCGACGCGCGCGCCGAGCTCGGCGAATCGCAGCGCGGCCTTTTTCACCAGCGCCGCGATTTCCGGTTCGACCTCGGCGTAGCCCAGGTCGGCCGAGTAGGCGACGCGCAGGCCCTTCACGCCATCCTCCAGCCCGATGCGGTAGTCGTGCGCGTCGTGCGGCAGCGCGAACCAGTCGCGCGCGTCCGGCAGCGAAAGCACGTTCAGCATGAGCGCTGCGTCGGCGACAGTGCGCGTCATCGGCCCGACGTGCGCCACCGTACCGAAGGGCGACAGCGGCCACGCCGGCACGCGTCCGAAAGAGGGCTTGATGCCGAAGATCCCGCTGAAGGCGCAGGGGATGCGGATCGAGCCGCCGCCGTCGGTGCCTACGGTGAGCGCGCCCATGCCGGTCGCGATCGCCGCTGCGCTGCCACCGGATGAGCCGCCGGGCGTCATCTTCGGGTTCCATGGGTTGCGCGTGACGCCGGTGAGCGGATTGTCGGTCACGCCCTTCCAACCGAACTCGGGCGTGGTCGTTTTGCCGAGCAGCACCGCGCCGTGTTCGCGCAGCCGCGCGACCGCAGGCGCGTCGTCGTTCCACGGGCCCTTGCGGTCGACGGTCTTCGATCCGCGCAGCGTGGGCCAGCCGCGCGTGAGGAGCAGATCCTTGATCGAGGTCGGCACGCCGTCCAGGAGTCCTTTCGGTTCGCGCTTGCGCCAACGCGTCTCCGATTCTTTCGCGCTCGCCAGTGCGCTCGTTTCGTCCACCAGGCAGAAGCAATTGAGCACCGGGT
>Ga0155946_1124_pt1 | contig 13195 bp, 14 predicted proteins | sample RifCSPlowO2_02_FD_107600 | JGI IMG/M metagenome (GOLD analysis project Ga0155946, IMG submission 107600) | Betaproteobacteria bacterium RIFCSPLOWO2_02_67_12
CCGCGTCGAGCGCGTGCGCCGGCAGCCCGAAAAAGGCAAGGGCGAGCGCGCCCAGAAGCGCGCCCGCCCTTTGCCGGACGCTTCGAATCACTTCTTCTTTTCCGCCATCAGCGCGGGCTCGTCCACCTTCTTCTCGTTGCCCGCGATGAACGGGCTCCAGGGCTGCGCCTTCACCGGACCCTTGGTCTTCCACACCACGTTGAACTGGCCGTCGGCCTTGATTTCGCCGATGAACACCGCCTTGTGCAGATGGTGGTTCTTGGCGTCCATCGTGGAGGTAATGCCCGAGGGCGCCTTGAAGGTCTGGCCCGCCATCGCCGCGCTCACCTTGGCGACCTCGAAGCTCTTCGCCTTCTCGACAGCCTGCTTCCACATGTAGATGCCGATGTAGGTCGCCTCCATCGGGTCGTTGGTGAGCGCCTTGTCCTTGTGTCCGGCGATGTTCTTCGCCTTGGCGTAGGTGCTCCACTTCTTGGTGAACTCGCTGTTGGCCGGCGCCTTGATCGACATGAAGTAGTTCCACGCCGCGAGGTGACCTACGAGCGGCTTGGTGTCGACGCCGCGCAGTTCCTCTTCGCCGACCGAGAACGCCACCACCGGCACGTCGGTCGCCTTGAGGCCCTGGTTACCCAATTCCTTGTAGAACGGCACGTTGGAGTCGCCGTTGATGGTCGACACCACCGCGGTCTTCTTGCCCTCGGAGGCGAACTTTTTGATCTTGGCGATGATGGTCTGGTAGTCGCTGTGGCCGAAGGGCGTGTACTCTTCCAGGATGTCGGCCTCGGCGACGCCTTTCGATTTCAGGAACGCGCGCAGGATCTTGTTGGTGGTGCGCGGATAGACATAGTCGGTGCCGAGCAGCACCCAGCGCTTGGCGCTGCCGCCGTCCTTCGACATCAGGTACTCGACCGCCGGAATCGCCTGTTGATTGGGCGCGGCGCCGGTATAGAACACGTTCTTCGAGATCTCCTCGCCCTCGTACTGCACCGGGTAGAAGAGCAGGCCGTTCAACTCCTCGAACACCGGCAGCACGGACTTGCGCGACACCGAGGTCCAGCAGCCGAAGGTCGCCGCGACCTTGTCCTGGCTGATGAGCTGGCGCGCTTTTTCGGCGAACAGCGGCCAGTTCGATGCCGGGTCGACCACCACCGGCTCGATCTTGGCGCCCATGACGCCGCCCTTGGCGTTGATTTCCTCGAAGGCCATCAGGGCGACGTCCTTCAATACGGTTTCGCTGATCGCCATGGTGCCGGACAGCGAATGCAGCACGCCGACCTTCACCGTTTTCTGCTGCGCGTAGAGGCTTGTGGAACCCAGGCCGATCGAGGCGACGGCGGCCGACAGTGCCAACTGCTTGATGAAGGTGCGGCGTTTCATTGCGGTTCTCCCGTGTGCGTGGATGTGCAGGTGTGCGGCAGCCCATCGACTGCCCTGCGCGAGAGCTACTGCAACCGCCATGCCAGAACCGCAGGCGCCAGCTCATGGCGATGATTTGGCAGGGATTTATGGAATTCCCCCCGATGCGGGCCGGCGCCCGAACGCGTGAAGATGGTGCACCGCATCCCGCCGGTGCACGAAATTGATGCGTGATCAGCCGTGCCGAATCGAAACCGATGCTTCGCCGATGCCGTCGAATTGCGCGCGCACCGTGCATCCCGGCTTGACGTAATGCACGCCACCCCAGGATCCGGTGGTGACCACGTCGCCGGCGCGCAATCCGCCCGAGCGGCGCGCGCAATGCGCGACCAGCCAGGGCAGCAGGCGGAACGGGTCGCCGAACGGATGCGCGCCAGTGACGTTGACGCGCTTTTCGCCGTCGAGCAGAAGGCAGGCGCGCTGCGCCCGGAAATCGATCGACTGCCACGCCGCACTTCCCGAGCCTACGACGAGCGCGGCATTGTTCTGAAAGTCGGCCAGTTTCCACAGCTCCGGCGCCGTGTTCCAGTCCGCCAGCCGTGTGTCGCAGATTTCGATCGCGACCAGCGCTTCACCGACCGCCGCGGCGATCTCTTCAAACGCGTACGCCGTGACGCGCCTGGGTAGCTCGCGTGCGAAGCGGTAGGCGATCTCGGCTTCCACCCCGATCCTGTGGAAGACGGAGCCCGGGAGATCGGCCGGACTGGAGTGCACGCTGAGGATGGGGGAGGCCGCAGGCTCCGTTTCCACATTTGCGCTGCCCACCTTCCATGCCCGGACGCGTTCACCAGGGTGGATCTTCGCGAACACGAGATCCTGCACGGCGTAGGCCTCTTCCGCCCCCGGCAGCGGCATCTCGGCGCGCGTGGAAATCTGCGTTCCGCTCTGGTGCGCAGTCGCAAGCAGGGCCACGGCCTGTTTCACATTCGCTCGGTGCGTCATCGCGTCCACGCCTCCGTTTCCGCCGCCATCGACCGCGACTTCGAAACCTGGGGTCGCGTGATCCGCGAAGCCGGGATCACCGCGAACTGAGCGCGCGCCTCAGCCGCTCGACACCCGCCGCGAGCCGCTCCTCGCTCGAGGCGAAGCACCAGCGCGCGAAGCCCTCGCCCGCCGGGCCGAACGCCGCCCCCGGCGCAAGGCCCAGGCCGACTTCGCTCACCAGGCGCTTGCAAAACGCCAGGCTGTCCGCCATGCCCGGCGCCCGAAAGAACGCATACATCGTCCCGCTCGGCAGCGCTGTCTCGACGCCGGGTATCGCGTTCAGCTCGCGCACCAGGAAATCGCGCGCACTGCGAAAGCGCTCCAGCGAGTGCCGGATCACCGCCTCGCCTTGCGTCACGGCCGCGATGCCGGCACGCTGCACGAATACCGGCGCGCACGAGGTGTTGTACTCGATCAGCTTGCCCAGATCGGGCATGAGCGCCTCCGGCACCACCAGCCAGCCGAGGCGCCAGCCGGTCATCAGCCAGGTCTTGGAAAAGGTGTTGGCGATGATCAGGCGGTCGTCCGCTTGCGCGATGTCGAGAAACGAGGGCGCGACTCCCGTGCCTTCGTAATAGAGCCGCTCGTAGGCGTCGTCCGCGACGATCCAGATGCCATGGCGCCGGCAGTGCTCGAGCAGCGCGCGCTGCGCGTCGCGCGTGATCGTCCAGCCGGTGGGATTGTTCGGCGAGTTGATATAGACGGCGCGCGTGCCCGGAGTGAGCGCATCGATCAACTGATCGAGGTCGAGCTGCCAGCCGTGCGGCGAAAACGCAAGCGCGGCGGTGCTCACGCGCGCGCTCAAAATCGCCGGAATTTCCTGCAGGTTTGGCCACAGCGGCACCACTTCGACCACCCGGTCGCCCGGATCGAGCAGCAGCTGCGAGGCGAGCATGAGCGCATTGACGCCCGCGCTCGTCAGTGCGATCCGCCCCGCGATCACCGGGCGATGCAGTCGCGAAGAATACGCGGCGAGCGCATCGCGCAACGGCGCAATGCCCAGGTTGTGCGTGTAGAAGGTCTCGCCGCCCGCGATCGAATCGATGGCGGCGCGGCGGATGAACTCGGGCGTCGGTTCGTCGGGCTCGCCGACCCAGAACGGCAGGATGTCCTCGCGCCCGATGCCCGCGTTGTAGAGCTCGCGGATTTTCGAGGCGACCAGCGCCTGGACTGCGCTTCGGGCGGCGAGCATGCGAAATCCCGGGAAAAGCAAAGGGTGCGTATTGTAAGCTCGCCCTGCGATGCACCCTGCTGCGGCAAGGCGCTGGTCGCTCGTCGCGGCCGTGGCCATCATGGTCGTTTGGGGCGCCAATTTCGCCGTCACCAAGTACGTGCTCGGCGAGATCGGCGTCGCGCCGTTCCTGTTCATCCGCTTCCTGATCACGCCGGCGCTCGGCTTTGCGCTGCTCGCCGCGGTGTACCGCCGGCATCTGCGCAAGTCCTGGCCGAAGCGCGACGACCTGCCGCGCTTCGTTGCCGCGGGCGTGATCGGCCACACGCTGCACGTAGGCATCGTCACCTGGGGAATCGATCTGTCGACGGCGTTCTCGTCCTCGCTGGTGCTCACCAGCGGGCCGCTGTTCACGCTGCTGATCCTCGCCGCGCTCGGTGTCGAAAAGCTGCGCGCGCGGCAGCTCGCCGGTACCCTCGTGGCGTTCGCCGGCATCGTCGTATTCCTCTCCGACAAGTTCGTCAGCGGCTTGGCGCGCGCGGGAATCGGCGATCTCGTGCTGATCTTCGCGGCCTCGCTGTTTTCCCTGTACACCGTGATTGCCAAGCCGCTTGTCGCGCGCTACGGGCCGCTGCCGGTGCTCGCCTATACGCTGCTGTTCGGCGCGCCGCCTCTGCTCGCGGTCACGGCGCCCGGCTTCTTCGCCGCGTCGCTCGGCGATCTGCCGTCCGGGGTCTGGCTGGGAATGTTTTGGGCTGCGGTGGTTTCGGCCTTCCTCGGCTGGCTGGTGTGGGCCTGGGTCAATGCCGTGCGCGGTGTAGCGCGCAGCGCGCCGCTCATGTACCTGATGCCGCCGATTTCCGGCGTGGTCGCGTGGCTGACGCTCGGCGAGTCATTCACCTGGCTCAAGATTGCCGGCGCCGGCGTCACCATGGCCGGGGTGGCGTGGGCGCAATTCGGCGGTGGCCATCCGCCGCCGCGCGAGGCAGCGCAGCCGGACTCGGGATAGCCATTTCGATGCCCATACACCAGCGCGGCCCGGCAAGCACGGTGCGAACTTGAATTTCCCATAGTCTCCGGCTTGACGGAGATCATCACCGGCGCAGTCGCGCTGACCTGGATCGCCGCGGGGCCGGGGACGCTGGGAATCGCTTTCTGCGTGATCGGGTTCTGGTTCCCGACCGCGGTGCATCTGTTCTAGCCCGGCATCCGGTCTCAGAGATAGCGTTGCTGCCGAAGGGCACCGCGCGCGCCGCCCGCCAGCACGTGGTCGGCGACGAACGCATTGCTGGCGCGCTCCTCGCCGAAACTGGACATGGGCCCATGGCCCGGCACGAAGGTCACGTCGTCGCCGAGCGGCCACAGCTCGGTCGTGATCGAGCGGATCAGCGTGTCCATATCCCCGCGTGGAAAGTCGGTGCGGCCGATCGATCCCGCAAACAGCACGTCGCCGACGATGGCAAGGCGGTCCGCGGGCGAAAAGAAGATGACGTGCCCGGGAGTGTGCCCCGGGCAATGGCGCACCTCGAGCGTGACCTCGCCGAAGCGCACGCGCTCGCCCCCCTCCAGCCAGCGATCCGGCTCGAATCCCTCCACCCCGGGCAGGCCGAAGCGCATGCCCTGCAGCGCGAGCTGGTCGATCCAGAATTTTTCCTCGCGCTGCGGCCCTTCCACCGGCACGCCGGTGCGGCGGCGCAATTCGGCCGTGCCGCCGCAGTGGTCGATGTGGCCATGAGTCAGGAGGATCTTCTCCAGTTCGGCGCCCGATTGCTGCAGTGCGCCGAGAATTTCGTCCACATCGCCGCCCGGATCCACGATCGCCGCGCGATTGGTGCGCTCGCATACCAGCAGCGAGCAGTTCTGCTGGAACGGCGTCACGGGGACGATGCCCAATTTCATGCCGTTGATTTTACGTGTACAATGCAATCGCTGGTTTCTTCAAGTGGTTCACGCAGGTCAATTCCCGTGATTTCTTCTTGGCGGTCCGGCAGGTGGGCGCAAGCCCGTTATCAATTTCCCTATAGGTAATCACATCATGGCAAACGGAACCGTCAAGTGGTTCAATGACGCGAAAGGCTTTGGCTTCATCACCCCGGATTCGGGCGGCAAGGACCTGTTCGCGCATTTCTCCGCCATCCAGGGCTCGGGATTCAAGAGCCTCAAGGACGGACAGAAGGTATCGTTCGACGTAACAACCGGCCCCAAGGGCGAGCAGGCGATCAACATCCGCCCCCTCTAAGCCTCGAACAGCAATGAAGAAGGCTCGCTTCGGCGGGCCTTTTTTTTGCCTATACTTGCCTGCATGGCGCGAGTCGTGTTCAGCTCGCATATCACGCGGCATGTCGCGGTCGCGGACAGCGATGTCGACGCGGCGACGCTGCGCGAGGCGCTGGAAGCCGTCTTCGCGCGCCACGGCGCGGCGCGCGGCTACGTGCTCGACGAGCAGGGACACCTGCGCAAGCATGTGGCGATATTCATCGACGGCAGGCGCGTGCGCGAGCGCGCTGTGCTCGATGTACCGGTCGCGCACGCGGCCGAGATCCATGTGCTCCAGGCATTGACCGGTGGATAGGAGGTCGGCATGAATCCGCAGGCTCTGGCGGCAACGAGGAAGGGGCTGTTTCCGCTGTTCTACGAAGGCGGCGCGTGGCGCCTCGGCGCACCGTCCTTTCTCGGCGATCCCGTCACCATGACGCTCGCCGACGCGCGCGACGGCGCGTTGTACGCGGCGCTCAATCTGGGCCATTTCGGCGTCAAGCTGCGGCGCTCGCGCGACGGTGGCGCGAGCTGGCAGGAGATCGCCGCGCCCGCCTATCCGCCGCAGGTGGAAGCCGCGCCCGAGGACAAGGTGCCGTGGAAACTGGTGCAGATCTGGTCGCTCGAATGCGGCGGCGCGGACGAAGCTCCCGGGACGCTCTGGGCCGGCACGATTCCGGGCGGACTGTTCCGCTCGGAGGACGGCGGCGATTCGTGGACGCTCGTGCGCGCGCTTTGGGACCGCAGCGAGCGCGCCGAATGGTTCGGCGGCGGCTACGACCAGCCGGGAATCCACTCGATCCTGGTCGATCCGCGCGCAAGCGACGTGGTCACCGTGGGGATCTCCTGCGGCGGCGTCTGGCAGACGCGCGATCGCGGCGCGAGCTGGGCGCTGCGCGGCAGCGGCATGCGCGCCGAGTACATGCCGCCGGAGCGCAGGGACGACCCCAACATCCAGGATCCTCACCGCCTGGCGCAGTGCCGCGCCGCACCCGATGTGCTCTGGACCCAGCATCACTCGAACATCTTCCGCTCGAGCGACGGCGGCGCGCAGTGGCGCGAGGTCGAGGGACAGCCGCTGTCGCGCTTCGGCTTCGCGGTCGCGGCGCACCCGCAGGAGGCGGGGACGGCGTGGTTCGTCCCCGCGGTGAAGGACGAATGCCGCGTTCCCGTGGATGCGCGCATGGCCGTTTCGCGCACGCGCGACGGCGGCAGGAGCTTCGAGACGATCCGCGAGGGACTGCCGCAGTCCGATTGCTATGACCTGGTGTACCGCCACGGGCTCGACGTCGATGCAAGCGGCACGCGCCTCCTGATCGGCTCGACCACCGGAGGCCTCTGGGCAAGCCGCGACGGCGGCTCGAGCTGGCAGACGGTCGCGCGCCATCTGCCGCCGATCGCCTGCGTGCGCTTCGTCTAGCGCCCCTGCAAAATGAAACGCCCCGGTGCGCTTGCGCGACCGGGGCGCTTGGTGCTTAAGGCATGCCGGCGCTCAGCTGGCGATGGCCCCTATTCCGCGAGTTGATCCGGTTATGGAGTCCCGCCTGCCGGTGCTGCCTCGGTTATCTCTCACTGGATCACCTCCTTTCGTGGTTGCGAGGCGCCAGTGTAGCAAAAACCGCCGGCTCCACGCTAGCGCCAGCGGTCCACGGATTCGCTCCTCAGGTAGCCGAAATCCGTGGCGAACCAATACGCGTTCTTCTCCCCGCCTACGACCACCGTGCTGATTCTCTCCGGCTCGGCGAAGCGCGGGATCGCGGCCTCCGGCGGCAGCTTGAGGTAGGAGGCGAACGGCTCTACGCCGTTGCGCGCCTGCGGCTCGATGTAATTGATGACGAGCTGGTAGTCCCAGTAGAGCGCGGCCGGGATGCGCGCATGCTCGTGGAACCACCGCGCCAGTTTTTCCTTGGAATCGAAGCCTTCGCGCTGCGCCAGTGTGCGCGCGGCGATCGGCTCGAGCAGCAGCGTGAGGTTGCTGCGCGGCGTCGGCGTGAATCCGGCTACCAGGTTGAGGAACTGCTCGCGCCAGGTCTTCTCGCGCACTTCGAGCAGGTGGCTGAAGGTGCGTCCGCGGAAAATGCTGACCACGCTCTCGCCCGCCTCGAAGCCGTGTTGCACGTGGAACGGCTCCCAAGGGCTGCGCTCCTCGTTCTCGGCGAAGCATACGCTCGCGTAATTGAGCGGATTACCCTGCGACCCGAGGTAGGTGGTGCCCGGCACGGCGCCGCCGCCGAGGTTGCGCGACAGCAGCCCGTAGGCCCGACCGATGGCGGCATTGGCCTGGTTGAACGGCCCCAGCGCGCCAAGCCCCGCGTTCATGCGGATTTCGCGGCGGATCGGCCCGTTGACCACCGCCATCGCGGCGAACGAGCTGGTCGAGCTGTGCAGCGCCGTGATCTGCGACGCGGCGAGCGCGAGGATCACCGGGAAGTACTCCGGCCGCGCGCCCGCGATCACCGCGTTCACGGCGACCTGCTCGACCGTGTACGACCATTCCTCCTGCGTCTCGGTCGGGCGCATTTTTCCGACCCTCTCCTCCGGCCGGCGGCTCGTGCCCTCGAGCATCGCGGCGACGCGCGCTTCGGTAGGCAGCACCAGCGGCAGTCCGTCGGTCCATCCGGCATCCAGAAAAAGCGCGTGCAGGGCCTCCTCGGAATCCGCGCCGAGCAGGCGCGGTACGGGGCGCTCCTGCGTGCCCGTCCTGCGCTCGGCATCGGTCAACGCCTGCGTCAGCGCGCCGGTGATTTCGCCGAGCACCGGTTGCCCGGTAAGCGGATCCGCGCCGAGGACGTAGTCGCGCAGTACTGCTGGAGATTTCCCCTCCACCGGGTGCGGCACGAACGTGAATCGGAGCGCCGGCATGCCCGCCTTGAAGCTCACCGCCCTGACCAGGTCGGTGAACGCCGCGGTGACGATCGGTGCCGTCGCAATGCCCATGCCCTCCAGAGTCATGCAGTGCACTGCCACCGCCGGCGCGCAGGTGCTGCAGTGGCCGATCGCCATCACCACCAGCGCGTCGCGCGCCTGGATCTCGGCCCACAGCGCCGGATCGTCCTCGGTGTAGCCGCCGCGCTTTTGCCGGAATTCGGTTGTGACGTGCGGAAACTTCTCGGCGAACAGTTTCTGAATTTCACCGAGGAAAACGCCGCCGTTCATGAAGCGCACGTCGACGAAGTAGACGGTCCTTCCGTCGAGTGACTCGGGGCGCGGCGCCATGGGCCGCAGGCCGATGGCGGGCGGCGTGCCGCGCGGGTTGAGCACGCGCAGGCGCTTTCCCGCCGGATCGAACTCGCCGGCGGCGACGCGGCGCTCCGCGCTCTCGCCGGGGTAAGACTGCAGCTCGCACGCACCCGCGGCGATGGGATCCAATGGCTGATTCATGGTTCGCTCTCGATCAGCTGCGCGATGCGAAATATTCGTCGTAGCTGCTGCCGTTCGACACCAGGATCCCGCCGTCCACGTCGAGCGCAGTGCCGGTGCACATGGCCGCCTCGTCGCTCGCGAGGAACAGGATCGCGTTCGCCACGTCCTCGGGCATCACCCAGCGCCCGAGCGGAATCCGCTGCGCCGTCGCCGCGAGCTGCTCGGGCGTGCGCTTGCTCGTCATGCCCGTGATCGTGGGCCCAGGGCAGACGGCGTTGACGCGGATTGCGTATGCGCCCAGCTCGAATGCGGCGTGCCAGGTGAAACCGATCACGCCCGTTTTCGAAGCGGTGTAGTTGGCGGCGCCCGCGAACGAAACGCGCTTGCCGGCCATTGAAGAGACATTGACGATCGCGCCGCCGCCCTGCGCGCGCATCGGCGCGATCACCGCCTGGGTGCACAGCGCCGTGCCCTTGAGATTGATGTCGAGCACGCGGTCCCACTCGGCCTCGGTCATGTTCTGCAGCGTCCACTTGCCGATCACGCCGGCGCCGTTCACCAGGACGTGCACGGTGCCGAACGCCCGCAGCAGCGCGTCGAACGCCGCCTTGATCGACGCCCCGCTCGCCACATCGACCGTGAAGGCGCGCGAGCCCGGAATTTCCTTCTCCAGTGCGCGCAGCGCGGCCTCGTTGGCGTCGAGCAGCGCCACCTTCGCGCCTTCGGCCGCCAGCGCGCGCGCCGCCGCCGCGCCGATACCGCTCGCCGCGCCCGTCACCGCGGCCACCTTGTCCGTGAAGCGGGGTCCTCGCATGGCGCGCCTCAGTCGATCACGATCCTGTGGGGGATAATATACGCGTGACCCAGGAGCTTCTGCACGAAGTGCGCGACGGCATCGCGTACCTGACCTTCAACCGCCCGCAGGCGCGCAACGCGCTCACCTTCGCGATGTACGACCGCCTCGCCGAAATCTGCGCGCAGGCGAATGCCGACCGCTCGATCCGCGCCATGGTGCTCACCGGCGCGGGCGACAAGGCTTTCGCCGCCGGCACCGACATCTCGCAGTTCCGCGCCTTCGACAAGGAGCAGGACGCGCTCGACTACGAGGCGCGCATCGACCGGGTGCTCGGGGCGCTCGAGGGCTGCCGCGTCCCGACCATCGCTGCGATCCAGGGCGCGTGCACGGGCGGCGGCGCGGGCATCGCCACCTGCTGCGATCTGCGCATCGCCGCGAAGAGCGCCCGCTTCGGCTTTCCGGTGGCGCGCACGCTCGGCAACTGCCTCTCGATGCAAAGCTACGCGCGCCTCGCGGCGCTGCTCGGCCCCGCTCGCGTCAAGGACATGGTCTTCCGGGCGCGCCTGATCGAGGCCGAGGAGGCGCTCGCCATCGGTCTGGTCGGCGAGCTGGTCGAGGACGGCACTGCGCTCCAGCAGCGCGCGGAGGAACTCGCGCGCCAGGTCGCGAGCCACGCGCCGCTCACGCTCCAGGCGACCAAGCAGGCGCTCTTGCGGCTGCGGCCGAAGATCCCGCACGGCGAAGGCGACGATCTCGTTCTCCTGTGCTACATGAGCGAGGACTTCCGCGAAGGCATGGAGGCGTTCCTCCACAAGCGCAAGCCCGCCTGGAAGGGGCGCTAGCGCATCACTTGCGCGGCGATGGCTTCACCGCTTGGGCTCCACGAATACCATCCACGACACGCCGAAGCGGTCCGCGACCATGCCAAAGCGCGGCGAGAAAAACGTCTTGCCGATCGGCATCTGCACCTGGCCGCCGTCGCCGAGCGCGGCGAAGAGCTGGTCGGCGCGCGCTTCGTCCGGTGCGGTGATCGAGAGGGAAAAGCCCTGGAAGCTCGGCTTGCCCTGGCAGTGCCCGTCGGAGGCCATGACGACGTTGTCACCGATGCGAAAGCTCGCGTGCATCACCTTGTTTTCCGAGCCGGGCGGCAGCATTCCGGGCGGCGGCGATTCAGGGCTATCCTGGTTGCGCATCAGCATCGTCACCTCGGCGCCGAGCGCCCCGCGGTAGTACTCGAGCGCCTCCTCGCAGCGGCCGTCGAAGAAAAGATAGGGCTGGATTTGCATGGCGTCTCCTGGTCGCTGGATCCTGAAAATCATCTCGAGCCGGTCGAGGCCTCGCCTTGGCGGCGCGCCCGCGGTTATCCGAAGAAACTCGACATCGACGCGCTGAAGCGGGCGTATGCCGATGACTGGCATGGTGCGGCTCCTCCTCAGACAGGCGCGTGATGACGAATTCGCGGCTCAAAGGTGCACCCTCACCTTGAAGCCGCCCCAGAACATGCGCTTGCCGTCGAAGGGCATCGATTTCGGATCCATCATTTTCGCCAGTCGCGGGTCCTTCATCACCTTGGCGAGGGTGCGGTCGCGTTGCTTGCGGGAGGGATAGACGATCCAGGAGAACCACACCGCTTCGCCCGACTTGAGCTTCACTGCCTGCGGGAACGAGGTCAGCTTGCCGGGCTTGACGTCATCTCCGACGCACTCTACGTATTCCAGCGCGCCATGCTCGCGCCAGACCTTGCCCGCCTTGCGTGCCATGCGGCGATAAGCCTGCAGGTTCTTCTTCGGCACCGGCACCACGAATCCGTCTACGTAAGCCATGATTTCTCCTTGGCGAAAATGAGTTTTCAGATTTCCTGCAGCGCCCGCTCGAGTTTCGCGAACGATTCGCTCCAGCCCTGGCGGTGGTTGTCGCGCACCGTCTCGTCGACGAAGCGCTCGTGCCGGAAGACGAGCTGGGTGCCGCGCGCGACCTGCCTGAACTCGATCGTCACGAGCGACTCGCGCTCGGGCGTGGTTCGCGGCCAGATCCAGGTGAACACCAGCCTGCGGTTGGGCACGACTTCCTGGTACACGCCCTGCACTTCGTGCGCCGCCCCGTCAGGACCGCCAAACAGGATGCGGTAGCGCCCGCCCGCGCGCAGGTCGAGCTCGACCGACGACACCGGGTCGTTGCCGCCCGGCCCCCACCAGCGCTTCAGCGCCTGCGGCTCGGTCCACGCGCGCCAGAGCTTTTCCGGCGCGACCGCGTAGAAGCGCTCGAGGACGAGGAAGGGCCTTTCCCGGACTCCGGCTTGTTCCATCGCTGCAATTCCTCCTGTTGGTAGAGATAGCGCGCGAGCGCATCGAGCTTCTCGGTCCAGAACTTCTCGTAACGCTGCATCCAGGCCGCGGCCGCCTGCATCGGCGCCGCGGACAGCTCGCAGCTCACGACGCGGCCCTCCTTCGCGCGCGCGACCAGCCCGGCGTCCTCGAGCACGCGCAGGTGCTTCATGAATCCGGGCAGCGACATGTCGTGCGGCGCCGCAAGCCGCGTCACGGCAAGCTCGCCGCCGGCGAGCGACTCGAGGATGCCGCGCCGCGTGCGGTCCGCGAGCGCGCCGAACAGCGCGTCGAGGGCGTCGTCCGAATACTTAACCATTGGGTTTAGTATCTACTCGGGCCGCGCGGCGCTGTCAAGCCCCCGCGCGGGCGCCCTGGGCAAGGTAGTTCCTGAAGAACGCCAGCGTCCGCTCCCAGGCAAGCGTCGCTGCCGCCGCGTTGTAGCGCGGCGTCGAGTCGTTGTGAAAACCATGCTGCGTGCCGGGGTAGGTGTGCACTTCGTAGCGCACGCCGGCGGCCTTCATCGCCGATGCGAAGGCCGGGTAGGCCGGGTTTACGTAATCGTCGTCGTCTGCCAAGTGGATGAGCAGCGGTGCCTTGATCTTCGGCACCGACGCGCTCTGCGGCGCCGCGCCGTAGAACGGCGCCGCCGCCTGGAGCTCCGCGCCGAGCGCCACCGCGAGGAAGTTGGTCGTTTCCCCGCCCCAGCAGAACCCGGTCACCCCGAGCTTGCCGGTGGACAGCCGGTGCGCCTTGAGATGCCGCGCGCCGTTCAGCATGTCCGCGCGCAGCTTCGCCGGGTCGAGCTTCGCTTGCAGCGCGCGCCCGTCGTCGTCGTTCCCCGGGTAGCCCCCGAGCGGCGCGAGCCCGTCGGGCGCGAGCGCG
>Ga0155946_1111_pt1 | contig 13169 bp, 14 predicted proteins | sample RifCSPlowO2_02_FD_107600 | JGI IMG/M metagenome (GOLD analysis project Ga0155946, IMG submission 107600) | Betaproteobacteria bacterium RIFCSPLOWO2_02_67_12
GCCTGGAAAATGGATACCGTAGGCAACAAGATCGCGAAGAAGGAGATCGCGATGATCAAGGTGCTGGCGCCGAGCATGGCCTGCCAGGTGATCGACTGGGCGATGCAGGCGCACGGCGGCGGCGGCGTGTGCCAGGACTTCGGCCTGTCGAGCGCGTACGCGAACGCGCGCACGCTGCGTTTTGCCGACGGTCCCGACGAGGTGCACCGCAACGCCGTCGCCAAGATGGAACTCGGCGAGCAGACCTCGATCGCCGAGGCGCTGGCGGGCAAGAAACGCGCCTGAAGGCGGCACGCGCATGGATCTGAAGGGCAAGGTCGCGGTGGTGACCGGCGCGGCGAGCGGCATCGGCCGCGCCGCCGCGCTGCGCTTCGCCAGCGAGGGCGCCGCCGGCGTGGTGGTCGCGGACCTGAACGCCGACGGACTGAAGGCGGTCGCCGCAGAGACGAAGGGCCTCGCAGTGCGCTGCGATGTCAGCCGCGAAGACGACATCCGGCAGCTCGCGCGCGCGGCCGAGGAACGCTACGGTCGGATTGACGTCTACTTTTCCAACGCCGGCATCGTCGTGCGCGGCGGGCTCGAATCACCCGACGAGCTGTGGGAGAAGAACTGGAAGATCCATGTCATGGCGCATGTCTGGGCGGCGCGCGCGGTCGTGGACAAGATGGTCGCGCGCGGCGGCGGCTACTTCCTCGTCACGGCTTCGGCCGCCGGGCTGCTCAACATCGTCGAATCGGCGACTTACGGCGTCACCAAGCACGGCGCCGTCGCGTTCGCCGAGTGGCTCGCCATCGCCTACGGCCGCAAGGGCTTGCGCGTCTCGTGCCTGTGTCCGCAGGCGGTGCTTACCGGCATGTATACGGGAGACGGCGGCTCCGCCGGCGTCGACGGCGTGCTCACGGCGGAGCAGGTGTGCGATGAAATCGTGAAGGTGATGGCGGAGGAGAAATTCCTCATCCTGCCGCACCCGCAGGTGCTCGAGTACCTGCGCGCGAAGGGCGCGAACTACGACCGCTGGTTGGGCGGCATGCAGAAGCTCTATCTGCGGTACACGGCGGAGTGAGGCGGGCCGGCGCGGACCAGTCCCAGTCAGACCCCGACGTACTCAACAGCGCCTTTCTTGGCGCTGGGAATGCGGGCAAGCAGTTCTCCATTCTTGATCGTCGACCACTTCATCTTGCGCGCGGTCTTGACGTCGTGACCTGTGATGTCACGCGAGAGCCGCCAGTCAACGCACTCGTCAACAAATACCTTCACGAAGCAGCTGCGACGAGGCGGTCTTTCGCCTGCTCCAGGAATCCGATGACCTGCTCTCGGCTGACTGATGGAAATCCTGCGAGAAAGTCGTCGATCGACTCTCCGGCTTCAAGGTAATCAAGGAGTGTCTGCACCGGCACCCGAGTGCCCGAAAAAACCGGGGTGCCCCCCATCACATCGAGGTTGCAGGAGATGACTGGCGTTTGCATACGATCAGACTACTCCCAACTCTGCGAGCCGCGCAATCGTAGCGTGTAACGTTCCGGTTTTGCCGCGCCGAAGGAGGCGCGTAGCGCTGACGCGCAGGCGTCGGTCAACAACCGGCTGTTAGCTGGCATCGTGGTACGGTCTGGACACATAGGTAACAGTTTAGTCGGGGGACATGGGTAACAGTTTGAACACACTTGCGGGCATCGAAGGAGATGCCCATGCCGTGGAGTCAGACCTCGCCTATGGACCAGAGAACCCAATTTATCGCAGATTTTCTGCGTCAGGTATTGAGCATCACCGAGCTGTGCGACCTGTACGGCGTGTCGCGCAAGACCGCCTACAAATGGATTGATCGCTACCTGCGGCAAGGTCCCGCAGGGCTGGAAGAGCGCTCCCGACGGCCGCACGCTTCGCCGAACCGGACCGACGAGGAGATTGTGGCTGCGCTTCTCGAGACGCGGCGCCGTCACCCGTCTTGGGGCGGCAAGAAGCTTCTGGTCCTGGTGCATAAGCGCCACCGCAACTGGGATCTGCCTCACCGCTCCACCGTGTGCGACATCCTGAGCCGCCACGGCATGGTGCCCAAGAAACGCAGCCGCCGTCGCATTGGACACCCGGGCAAGCCGACCAGCTCGATCCTTGCCCCCAACGACCTGTGGAGCGCGGACTTCAAGGGTCAGTTCAAGACCGGCAACGGCCGCTACTGCTATCCGCTGACCGTGACCGACGGCTTCAGCCGCTATCTGCTGGGCTGCCAGGGACTCAATTCGACCTCGGTGGAAGAATCAAAGCCGGTGTTCACGCAGCTGTTTCGGGAGTACGGCTTGCCCAAGCGCATTCGCACCGACAACGGCGTTCCCTTCGCCACCAACACGTTGGCACGGCTATCGAGGCTCTCGGCCTGGTGGGTGCGCCTGGGAATCCTGCCGGAGTTCATCGAGCCGGGGAAACCACAGCAAAACGGCCGGCATGAGCGCATGCATCGAACTCTGAAGGACGAGACCACGCGTCCTGCCGCGGCAAGCCTCGCCGCACAGCAAAGGAAGTTCAACATCTTCAGAGAAGAGTTCAACCATGTACGGCCGCACGAGGCGCTCGATCAGCAAACGCCGGCGAGCTTTTACGGTCCCTCAAATCGGCAGATGCCCAACAAGCTGCCGCCGCTGGTGTATCCGGACCGGTTCGAAGTGCGCTACGTCAGCGCCAACGGTGGCATTCGCTGGAACCGCGGATGGATCAACGTCTCCACCGTTTGCATCGGGGAATACGTCGGCCTGGAGGAAATCGACAACGGCATCTGGAACGTGTACTTCGGGCCGCTCAAGCTTGGGCGGCTCATCGAGCGGCACATGAAGATCGAAGACGCCTTCGGCCGGCTCTCACGCCATGGCGCTTGATCAATCTCAGTGCTTGCGCGCGAATCGCCGACTGCGCTACGCTCCGTCGTCGATTCGCGCTGTCGATTCAACGCCGCAAATCGTGCAGCAGCAACAGGACATGGAAATCTGTAACCCATGTCCTCCGACGTTTTTGTTACCTATCTCCCCGGCCGGTCACGTCCCCGTACTTCATGTGCTCGCCCCACTTGTAAAGCCACGATTGGTACTCGGCAAGGCCATCAATGTCCGGAAACAATGAGGCCTTATGTATGCCGCACTTATTTAGATTGAGTTTGAGTGTTAACGGACCACGCCCAATTGTGATTCGCACAACGTTCTGCGGCTTGAAAGGTTTGTCGGGGTTCTTGTGTACGGTGAATAGGCCAGTTTGAGCAGGTATGCGCGGGCTAATGTGCGGCGGGTAGTACATCATCACGTCGTCAAGCGCCTCGAGCTCGTCATGCTTTTCCGCAGGCGCCAAAGGTACGTCTTTGACTGCGTAGATCATCGGTGGGATGGTGCGTTCACGCGCGTCTTCGACGGCAAAGTAAGCCGCCACCAAAAGACTTTCGCTCCAATCGAGCAGTCGGGTGAACATGCCGTGATGTTGCGCCAAAGCGAGCCACTCAAGCCGGTTAGCGGGAACGTGCTTGACGTATGGTCCTGCAGCGCGCATGAAATGCCGAGTCATTGTTTCCTCGGCATTGCGGTCATAGGGAAGATCGCCACCCCCGCTGAGGGCTTTGCGCGATCCCGGCCGACCAATTTTCGGAGTGAGTTCGTAGTTGCTCTGACGCACTCCACGGAAGATCCAATTGCCGTCTTTACGAAATGGCTGAACGAGGCTAGCCAGTTCGCCGCGTCCCCTGTCGGATCTACAACGTCTCACCACCATGCCGCGCCAGGCAGCAAACCGCTCGCCTATTGACAGCGGCAAGCCATATCAACGTGGAGCCAACCGGCGCGCGCGCACCGCGGCTAAACCATGGCGCGACGCTCGCCGCGCGCCCGAGTTGGGCGCCGGGTTAGAGGTGCGGTATCCCTTGACAGGTGCTGTGCGATGCCTATAATAGTGTAACATTGTAACCCTATCACTAGGAGGCGCTATGGCACCCACGGTCCGAATCGACGACCAAGTCTACGCATGGCTTCAAGAGCAAGCGAAACCTTTTGAGGACACTCCGAACTCGGTGCTGCGGCGGATCGCGGGGCTGGATGCAACCGATGGCAGTAGCGGACCAGGCAAGAAGCGCACGTTTTCGAGAGATGACGAGGGTGCGGGCGCGCAGAAAACCCCGCAACACGCCTATAGAGCACCACTGCTGAAGATACTGAAGAAGCATGGCGGCCAAGCCAGCCGTGCGCAGGTGCTCCGGGAACTCGAGTCAATGCTTGGTAAGAGCCTTACCGCGCACGATCGCAAGAAGATCAAGACTGGCGCTGTGCGTTGGGAGCGAACCGCTGAGTGGGAGGCGCGTCTCATGCGCGAGGACCAGTTGATTCAGCCCGTCGAAAACACCGCGCGCGGCGTGTGGGCGCTGACGCCTAAGGGAATGGAGGCGGCCGGCAAGCTCTGACTCCGCACCTCTAACTTGATAGTGAACGGCTTCGCGGGAATGCTAGAAGCATCTACTGATCGACGCAAGCATCCATAGGTAGAGAGCGCCATCTGCCGGCATATATCTGCCGGCAGATGCCCAGAATTGCACTCCATCAGCGCTTCGCATCAGCTCGCGGCTCGAAGTGACGGTCGGCGATGTCCAGCGTCATCTTGCCGCAAGCCGGGTACTCAAGTACCAGCGCGTGAAAAGCATGAACTGCGAACGTGGGTCGAGCGGCATGCAGAAACTTTACCAGCGCCACAGCGGCGAGTGGCTTCAGGCGCTGAGGAGAACCTTGAGCGCAGCCGGGCTGCGCCCGAACGGATTGACGCAGCGTACCCCAGCGTAGTGTTGGTTATCCTGCAGATCCTCGGTCAGCAATATCGCCACATCGGCCGCCTTCGCCACGCCAATGAGCATTGCGTCCCAGAAGTTGATGCGGTAACGCTCGGCGATCTCGATCGCGGCATCCAGCGCCGCAGCGCCCGGCAGCACTACCGGAAAAGCCGAGCGCAACTCGCCGACTTGCGATCTCGCCTGTGCCGGTTCGAGTTTGCCCTTACGCGTCACCACATAGTAGAACTCGGCAAGAGCCTGCAATACGAGCACGCAATCGTGCTTTGCGGCAAGGCGCAGGACGCGTTTCGCGGCGCGGTGCCGCACCGGATCGCTCTGTTCGACGCCATACACCATGATGCTGGCGTCGAGCGACACTCTAGGCATCGTCGTACAGTTCCGCGCGCCGCCATCTGCCGATGCCGAGCGGCCGCGCGCTTGCGAATAACCGCTTGAGTGCCGCCTGCCGTTTCGCCGCCAGTCGGCCGACGGCGCGTGGCGGCGCGGGCGAGAGCAACGCGACCGGACGGCCGCGCCGCGTGACGATGAACTCCTGGCCACGCTCAACCGCCGCGATGTAACGCGAGAAGGCTTGATTGGCCTCGCGCAGACTGATCTGCTGTTTCATGGCGCTGATTGTAGGACGTTCTACAACGCGCCGCCAGTGCGGCAAGGGCGGCCTGTTTGTCCGCTCAGGTCGTTGCGCGCAGCGCGTCCGCCGTTGCGCCGAGCTCGGCTTCGGTATTCAGCAGGTCGGCACAAAGCCGCAACCGGTCGCCGCGCGCGTCGGTCTTCACACCTCGCTGCTGCAATTGTTCGGCCAGCCGCGGCGCCTTAGCGTGGGCGAAGGTGACAAAGGCGCCGTAGTCCGGACCCGCGCCTTCGACCCGAATGCCCCGGTCTTCGAGCATTGCAGCGAAGCGCTGTTTCTGCGCCAGATGGAACGCGCGCAACCGTTCCACGCCTACGTCAAGCGTGAATTCGAGCCCCGCGAGCGCCTGCACCGGCGCGAGCACCGGCGGCGTCGATTCGAGCCAGGCATCGCCGCCCGACGCAAAGCGCGGCGGGTCGGGCCGAGCGTAGGAAAACGGCGCCTCCTTCGCGAACCAACCGGTGTCGAGCGTGCGCAGTGCATGGTGACGCGGATGCACGTAGAGCCAGCACGCGCCCGGCCCGCCGCGCGTGTACTTGTACGATCCGCCGACCGCGAAGTCGGCATCGAGCGCAGCAAGATCCAAGGGCAGCACGCCGGCGTGGTGATAGACATCCAGCAGCACCTTCGCGCCGCAAGCGCGCCCGCGCCGCACGACCTCATCGACACCTGCCACGACCTCGCCACTGCGAAAGAGCACCGTCGAGGCGACGATGAGGTCGCAGCGCGGCGCGAGCGCCGCGATCAGCGCCTCGGCGCGCGGCGGCACCATCGTCAGATCGATGCGCCCGCGCTCGCGGTACACGCGCAGCACGAAGTCGAGCGAGTCGAATTCCGCGTCGGTCGCGACCACGCGGATGCGGCTGTCGTGGGTATTCAGCACGGCGCGCAATCCTTGCGCGGCGCTCGTCTTCGGCACGATCGAATCGGCGCCTGGCGCGCCCACGAGCTGCGCCGTGAGTGCGCGGAATTTCTCGCGCGCCGCGAGCCACGGGCCCCAAGCCTCGCCCATGTCGCGGTACCAGGTTTCCATCGCTTGCGCGACGTCCTCGGCGGCACGGTCGGGTGGCCGGCCGAGCGAGTGATTGGCGAGATAGATCGGGCTCCCCGGCGCGAGGGCGCGGGAAAAAAGCGGTCGCACGCGCTCGGCGATCAGCGCTTCATCAAGCGGCGCGGCGCCGAGGTCGATCACGTCTTCTCGATCAGCGTGCGCACCTCGATCAGTTCGGGGAACAGGCGCTGATCGATGCGCCGCCGCAGGAATTCCACGCCCGAGGTGCCGCCGGTGCCGCGCTTGAAGCCGATGGTACGCTCCACAGTGAGGACGTGCCGGAAGCGGAACAGCTGGAAGTACTCCTCGATGTCGACCAGCTTTTCGCACATCTCGTAGGCGTCCCACCATTTTTCCGGCGCGTCGTAGATCGACTTCAGCACCTGCACCACGCCGTCGTGGCGCGTGTAGGGGAGCGACCAGTCGCGCTCCACGCACTCGGGCGGCACCGGCAGGCCACGGCGTGCGAGGTGGCGCAGGAACTCGTCGTACAGGGCCGGCGCGTGGAGCAGGCGCGTCAGCCACGCATGCACCACGGCATCGTGCCGCTGCACCTCGATCAGGTCGGGCTCCTTGGCGCCGAGCAGGAACGAGAGCGCGCGGAACTGGAACGACTGCAGGCCCGAGGCGGGGCCCAGCACGTCGCGGAACTGCACGTACTCGGTGGGCGTGAGCGTCTCCAGCACCGACCACTGGTCGAACAGCTGCCACTGGATGTGCTTGACGCGCGCCAGAATCTTGAAGCAGGCGTCGAGCTGGTCGCGCCGCACCCGCTCGATGGCGGCGCTCAGCTCGTGCACCATCAGCTTCATCCACAGCTCCGCGGTCTGGTGCTGGATGATGAACAGCATCTCGTCGTGGTGCTGCGAGCGCGGCTGCTGCGCCGCGAGCAGCAGGTCGAGGCGCAGGTAACCGCCGTAGGACGTCTCGGCGGCGAGGTCGGTGCGGAATGCGGATTCGCTCATGGCGCGGTCTCCTCGGCAGGCGGCGTCTATAATGCCACGCTCGATTTTCCTGCGGAGAAAAGATGCTCAAGCTGTGCGGTTTCCACGTCAGCAACTATCACAACAAGGTGCGCCTCGCGCTGCTGGAAAAGGGCGTCGCGTTCGAGGAGGATTCGAACTGCCTCCCGTCGCAGAAGGACGAGTATCTTGCCAGGAGCCCGATGGGCAAGGTGCCCTATCTGGTGGTCGACGGCGTGCTGCTGCGCGAATCGCAGGCGATCTGCGAATTTCTCGAGGACGCCTATCCGCAGAAGCCGCTGCTGCCGGTGGCGCCGCTGGCGCGCGCCCAGGTGCGCGAGCTGATCGCGTTCATGGAGCTGCACATGGAGCCGGTGGTACGGCGCCTGTACGGCGGGCTGTTCTCGGGCAAGCCGTATAGCGACGAAACCAGGTCTGACGTCGAGCACGACATCGCCAAGGGCGTGCGCGCCTTCAAGGCGGTCGCGAAATTCGAGCCGTACCTCGCGGGGCAGGAACTGACGCTCGCCGACTGCGCCGCGTTCGTGCACCTGCCGCTGGTGTCGATGGCGACCAAGCTGGCCTACGGAGGCGACGCGCTCGAAGGCATCGCGCAGCTGAAGCCTTACCTCAAGATGCTCGCCGAGCGCCCGGCGTTCGCCCGGGTCAACGAAGATCGGAAGATCGCGCAGGCGGCGATGTACGCGCGCGCGAAGAAGTAGGCGCGTGGGAGCGCTGACCGAGTATTTGCGCTTCGTCGTCACGCTGACGGCGGTCGTCGATCCCTTCCTGGCAGTCCCGTTCTTTCTCGCCTTCACGCAGACGCGCGCTGCCGAGGAGGTGCACCGGCTGGCACGGGTGGTCGCGCTCACGGTGTTCGCCGTGCTCGCGCTCGCCACCTTTTTCGGCGAAGCGCTGCTCGCCGCGATCGGGGCCAGCCTGCCGGCGTTTCGCGTCGGCGGCGGGCTGGTGCTGCTGCTGATGGCGCTCGCGATGCTCAATGCCCAGGCGGGCGGAGTGCGCCAGTCGCAGGCCGAGGCGCGCGAGCTCGAGGCGGGCGAAGTGCCCGGCGTGGTGCCGCTCGCGATTCCACTGCTCGCCGGCCCGGGCGCGATCAGCACCTCGATCATCGCCGCCGAGAAAGGCGGTCTCGGCCATCAGGCCGCCATCGTCGTGTGCATCGCTCTGGTGTGCCTGGTGTCGTGGGCGATCTTGCGCCGCGCGCATCAGATCGAAGCGCGGCTCGGCACCACCGGCCTCAACATTGCGACGCGCATTCTCGGGCTGCTGCTCGCCGCGATGGCGGTGCAGACCATGGCCGACGGCTTGAAGGCGCTGTTTCCGGGGCTCGCGGGCTGAGCGGCCCGCCTGCCCGCGTCGTCAACGCACCGGAAATCGCCGCCCGATCCAGCTCTCGATCACCTCACGCATCGCCTGCGGCTGCTCGGTCGGGATCCAATGTTTCGTGGGCAGCGCGACGGATTCGCAATCGGCAAGGCGCGCGAGGTAAGCGCGTGTCGATCCGGCGTCGGTGAAGGTGCTGCGCTCGGCGATGAGCGCGAGCACCGGCGCGTCAATTCGTTCAGGCGGGGGCAGGTCCTCCGTTACCGCGAGCAGCGACTGGAGATAAGCGCCGGTCGCGGTAGTGCGCAGGTCAAGCAAGGGCGACGCGTACTTCGCAAGTTGCGCCTCGCCTTCCGGATGTCTGGCGAGCGCGGCGCGCGTCTCGCGGTCCAGCACTTCCAGATCGAGCGGCGCCAGTTGACCCCGGTGAAGACCGAGGCCATTCAACGCTCTGACGATCGGGATCAGAACATGAAGTAGCGGCCTCAGCCGCCGCACTTCGCGCATCTTGCCGGTCAGCGCCTCAGGCGGCATCGGCTCGATCAGTACCAAGCCCTGAGTGCGTCGCGGGAACTGCGCCGCGAAATTGAGCGCGATGTTGGCGCCCAGGCAGTGCCCCACGACAATCGCCTTGGCATGGTCTTCGCCATCGAGCAGCGCCGCGAGATCGGCGCACCACTCCACCATGCCGAGGCGGCCTCGATATACGGCGGCACCGTTGCCGCGCAGGTCGGGCCGCAGCAGCGCCCACGATTCGCACAGCGACGTCGTCGCCACGAATTCCGACCAGCGCGTACGATTGCTCGCCACGCCGTGCAGCAGCACGATTGCGCCGCTCACGCCGCAGGAATCGGGCGCGGCTTGCCGCTGCGGTCGATGGCGACGTAGGTGAGCGTCGCCTCGGTGACCTTGACCACCCTGGTGTCGGCGCGGCCGCGCTCGGCGTACACCTCGACGTTGATCGTCACCGAGGTGTTTCCGATGCGCACCACGTCGGCGTAAAACGACAGCAGGTCGCCGATCTGCACCGGCTGCTTGAAGACGAAGGCGTTCACGGCGACGGTGGCGACGCGGCCACGCGCGACCTTTCCCGCGACCGTGCCGCCGGCAATGTCCACCTGCGCCATGATCCAGCCGCCGAAGATGTCGCCGTTCTGGTTCGCGTCCGCCGGCATCGGCAGCACGCGCAGCGCCGGCTGCCGGTTCTTCGGCAATTCCAGGCCCGGCGGCTGGTGCGAGGCTTTGCCCACGGCTATTTGCGCGTCGCGAGATAGTGCAGCGGCCCGCCGCGAAACGGCGCGAAGCCGGTGCCGAAGATGAGGCCGGCGTCGATCAGGTCGGCGTCGCCGACGATGCCCTCGGCATGCACCGCCGAAGCCTCGGCAAGGTAGGGTTCGATCAGCGCGTCCACCAGGTCCTTCAGGTAGCGGTCCGCTGGACCCTTCACCACCTTGCCGTTCTCGTAGCGATAAATCCCCTGTCCGGTCTTCCTGCCCAGGTGCCCGAGCGCGACCTTGTTGAGCAAAGTCTGCGGTGCCTCGGCCTCGCCCGCGGCACCCTTCTTCGCCAGTTCCTTCCCGGCGGCGAGGCAGATGTCGAGCCCGACGGTGTCGGCGAGCTCGATCGGTCCCATCGGCATGCCGAAATCTTCCATCGCGGCGTCGATGGTCTCGGGCTTGATGCCTTCATCGAGCATGCGGAACGCATTCTGCATATACGGTCCGAGCACCCGGTTGACGAGAAATCCAGGCGAGTCCTTCACCGGCAACGGCAGCTTGTCGAGCGCGCGCACGAACGCCGCCGCCCGCGCTGCGTACTCCGGGTCGGTGCGGCTTGCCGAGACGACCTCGACCAGCATCATCTGCGGCACCGGGTTGAAGAAATGGATCCCGACCAGCCGCGAGGGGTCCTTCACCGCTTCCGCGATGTCGGCGAGCTTCAGGCTCGAGGTGTTGCTGGCGAGCACCGCGCCGGGCTTGGCGAGCGCTTCGAGCTTGGCGAACAGCTCGCGCTTGGCCACCAGGTTCTCGAAGATCGCTTCGATGATCACGTCGGCGCGCGCGGCGCCGGCTCCGGAGACGTCGGGAATCAGCCGGTCGAGCGCATCGCGCACGCGGTGCTTGTCGCGCAGCCGCCGCTCGAAGAGCTTCGCCGCGCGCTGCACCGCCGGCGCCAGACGCTCGGGCGCGGTGTCCTGCAGCGAGACGGTCATGCCGCGCATCGCGCACAGCGCGGCGATGTCGCCGCCCATCACCCCGGCACCCACCACGTGGACGTGACGCGGCGCGGAAGCGGCGCCCTTGCCGAGCGACTTGAGCCGCTCCTGCAGGAAGAAGATGCGGATCAGGTTGGCGGTGGTCGGATGCTCGAACAGCGCCTTGAGCGAGCAGGTCGGATCCTGCGGCGCGACGAAGGGGTCGCCGTCGTATTTCTGCCAGGCGTCGAGAATCGCGTAGGGCGCCGGGTAGTGCTCGCGGCGGGCGCGTTTCGCGACCTGCTTGCGCGCCTGCGACACCACCACGCCGCGCAGCGGACCGAGCAGCATGCGCTCGACGAGGGGCAGGGGCCGCGGCGCGGGCGCCTCGAGCGTCACCATGCGCGCGGTATTCTCGAGGATGCGCAGCGGCACCGCCTGCGTCACCAGTCCGATGCGCTTTGCCTTGCGCGCATCCACCGTCTTGCCGGTGAGCAGCATGTCGAAGGCCGCCGTCGGTCCGACCAGCTTGGGCAGCCACATCAGCCCGTGCCAGGACGGCCAGATGCCGAGCATCACCTCGGGGAAGGCGAAGCGCGTATTCGGTTCATCGAGCGCGACACGGTAGCGGCAGGCGAGCGCCAGCTCCAGCCCGCCGCCCATGCAAAAGCCATTCACCATGGCGGTGGTGGGAAAGGGCAGATCGCGCAGCTTCTGCGTCATGTCCCAGCCCAGGCGGTTGAATTCCAGCGCCTCGTCGGCCGTCTTGAACTTGACGAATTCCTTGACGTCGGCGCCGGCGATGAAGTTGTCCTTCGCCGAGCGCACCACCAGGCCCTTCGGCCTGAGCGCTGCGATCGCGTCGAGCGCGGCGACGAGCTCCTCGATCGCCTCGCGCGAAAACGTGTTGGTCGACTCGCCCGCCTTGTCGAAGGTGAGCCAGACGAGGTCCTGCGCGTCCTTCTCCCAGCGCCAGTTTTTCATGGGTGGATTTTCCAAGAGTTGGTGCTGCACTGCGACGGGACGTTGCCGTGCAGCACGTCGTGGTTCTTCAAATCGCCTCCACCAGCATCGCGCCGCCCAGCCCGCCACCGATGCAGATCGTGGCGATGCCGCGTTTCGCGCCGTTGCGCTGCAGGGTCCTCAGCAGGTGCAGCACGATGCGCGCGCCGGAAGCGCCCACCGGATGGCCGAGCGCGACGGCGCCGCCATCGACGTTGAGTTTCGCCTCGTCGAGCTCGCCGAGGGCGGCCTCCAGTCCGAGCTGCTCGCGGCAGTAGCTGTCGTCTTTCCACGCGGCGAGGCAGCCGAGCACCTGCGCCGCAAACGCCTCGTTGATCTCCCAGTAGTCCGGCGCGTTGAGCGCGAGGCCGTTGCGCTTCAGGATCGGCGTCGCAGCGTGCACCGGCCCCAGCCCCATCTGCGCCGGGTCGAGGCCGGCCCATTCCGAATCGACGATGCGCCCGATCGGTTCGAGTCCGTGGCGCCGCACCGCTTCGTCGGAGGCGAGCAGCAGCCAGGCTGCGCCGTCGGTGATCTGCGACGAGTTGCCCGGCGTGACGTTGCCGTACTTGCGGTCGAAAAAGGGCTTCAGCTTCGCCAGGCCCTCGACCGAGGCGTCGCGCCGCACGCCGTCATCGAGCGCGTAGACCGCGCCGTCGCGGTCGTAAAGTGCCTCGAGCTCGCCGCCGCCCGGGGCGAGCGTGCCGCGATCCTGCGCCGCCGCGACGCGCTGGTGGCTGCGCACCGAGAACTCGTCCATCTGCGCACGCGTGATGCCGAAGCGGTGGGCGAGGTTCTCCGCGGTCTGCCCCATGAGCAATCCCACCATCGGGTCGGTGAGCCCTTTCATGATGCCGATCACCGGCGCGAGCAGCGCCTTGAACGGCAGCCGCGCGAACAGCGCCGCTTTCTGGCCTGCGCTGCGCGCCTGCATCATGGCCGCGAACCACAGCACCATCGCATCGGCATACAGCAGCGGAGCGCGTGAAAGCGCGTCGACCCCGCCCGCCAGCACGAGCTGCGAGCGTCCCGCGAGGATGTTGTTGATGCCCGAGTCGAGCGCCTGCATGCCGCTCGCGCAGTTGCGCATCACGGTCCAGCCCGGCACCTTCTGGCCGCAGCCCAGCCGCAGCGCCACCACGCGCCCGATGTTCACCTCGTCCACCCAGGGCGCAGCGCAG
>Ga0155946_1014_pt1 | contig 13056 bp, 10 predicted proteins | sample RifCSPlowO2_02_FD_107600 | JGI IMG/M metagenome (GOLD analysis project Ga0155946, IMG submission 107600) | Betaproteobacteria bacterium RIFCSPLOWO2_02_67_12
GTTCCCTAATCGCCGTGCCACTGTCACTAATTCACAGCAAGTGCGAGTGCCTGTCTTGCGCCGCTTTCCGCCCCTTGGCCGACGGTCGCTTACCGGCCACAAGCGGACACTCGGGCAAGAGCAGTCACATGTCTGCTACGTCATGGTCTCAATTGACGAGCCCAACGGCCGCGGAATCCATATTCATCCGCGCACCGGACATTGCAGGGCGCGTCCCACCCACGATGTATCCCGACTACTGGACAAGCCCCATTGTCCTTAGATAGGGCGAGGGTCTGGTTGCACGAGCATCGCCCCAAGGCATCCTGCGTGACTTCGGATACGAGCAGTACAGAAGGCGCTTGGACCTCGTAACTGCAACAAAGACGTTGCGCCGCTCCTCGTCAAGTGCCGGCCCTTTCGCTCGGTAATCTGGGAAAATTCCCTCTGCCATCCCGACCAGAAAGACGACTTCAAATTCCAAGCCCTTGGCGGAATGGACAGTAAGCAATGCGACACCCTCCGAGTTACGTTGCTGAGTAGTCCCGAGGGCAAGCGCGCTAAGGAAACCGGCGATGCTAGGGTTTTGCGCAGATGCGCGAAGGTAAGTGTCCCATTCCTGAAGTAAGACCTCAGTGTCGTCGTAGATGGCTTGGCGCTCATCGTCTCCCAGCGAATCGGCAAATGTCCGAAGGACGCGCACCGGCCCCTTGATGTCTAACCGCTGGGTGGTGGGCGCGATCTTAGCTAATGCCTCAACGCTCTTCGTCCAGTCCGGCGTGTTCGCTTGGGAAACGACCTGCCGTAGGTAGCTAATTAGGCCGTCATGATCGACCGGTGGCGCACCTTCTGTACTGACGCCCCATTTCTTGAGCAGTGCCGCGAGGTGAAATCTATCCTTCGGATTCGCGATCAGGCGCATTCCAAGCTGGAAGCTTTCTACAGCTTTGGATTCATTTTCGTGAATGACTGAAACTCGCTTGTAGAAAGGAACGCCCTCCTTCTTCAACGCTTTCTCGACATGCAAAAGAGCGAACCGGGTGCGGCCCAAGACTGCACATCGGCTCCAGAAGATGGGTCCCTCCACATCTTGGTGGCCCTGCTTAGAAAGTACCTTTAGTTTCGCCACAACTAGAGCTGCTTCGTTCTCCTCATTTTCTCCAACCAAGAGTCCCAATTCGCCGTCAATCGGCAACTGCCCATCCACCGAATAGCTCTCTTGAAGCGATGATGCCGCCCGGACGATTGCCTTCGAGCTCCTGAAGTTCTCTTTCAGCTCAATCGTCTCAGCACCGAACTCTTCCACAAAGCGATCCATAAACTTCGGACTGGCCGTATTGAACCCATAGATGGACTGCTTCGGGTCGCCAACCATCATCAGGTTCTTGAATTCATCGCCGCAGATCGCAGTGAGAACTGCGTACTGAGCTTCGTTTAGATCCTGTGCCTCATCGATGCAAATGTATTTGAAGAGGCGGCGATAGAAGTCGGCTACTTTCGGATACTCCGTAAGCAAGCGATAGCTAAGCACGAGAAGATCTTCAAAGTCATAGGCATCGCACGCCCTGAGGCCGGCGTCGTAAGCCTCCAGAATGCGTTGGTTGAGTTCCGATTCTGCATACGGCTGTGAGATTGGGTGCGCCTTAATCAGCGCGATACCTCGCAACCAGTTGTCTAAGGTTTGGCTTCTTGTCTTGCTGTCTCCCGACTTCATCAATTCTTCGGTAAGCAACGGGTCGGCCGCTACAGCCTCAATGAGGATGCCTTTGCGGTCGGCCCATTGCTCAAACAACTGGGGAGAGCCGCTAACTCCAACGTGTTTGCCTCGCTCCGAGAGCATGGTTAGACAGAAACCATGCAGGGTCCCAATGAACGCTCGATCTAGGACGGAGCCTAGGTCTTGGAGGCGCTCCCGCATCTCATTGGCGGCCTTATTCGTAAACGTAAGCGCTAGAACCCGAAAGTGACCGGTTTCGTTTACCAGTCGACGGACACGTTCTGTCAGTACCCTGGTTTTTCCAGAACCGGGACCTGCAACGACCAACAGCGGGCCGTCGCCGTGATTGACGACAAGTTGTTGCGTTTGGGACAGCCGAGCATGTGACAGTGGCTACCTCCTGCTCAAACCGAAGTGCTTAGATATCTCAGCGAAGAATTGTGCAACAGTTTTGGGTATGCGACGGGCGGGGTCTGGCAGCGCCCCTATGACTTCAGCGAGAGATGTCGCAACACTCGCTTTGTTGCCACGCAGAGCGTCTATGGCAGCTCTCTCGCGTCCGCCAGCAGATGTGTAATCGCGAGTGTACTCAACGCCAGCCTTCTTTGGCCCCGGTTTTCCGTGTTGTTCTTTGATGTATCCATCAAGGAACCCCGCCCCGAATACTTTATTGAGGGTTTCCTCGATCTGCGGTAGGTAACCGTCTCGAACAAGTTCGGCTTCGATGTCCCCCTTCTCGGGAATTACCGTTACCTCGGAGCGCGTTTTGTAGTCTGCTATTCCGATTTTTGCCAACGACGAACTGAGCCCCTGGAGTGCAGCGTCTTCACCATCGGAGTAAATGAACCACGGAACTCCAAAGCTCCCGGCAAGCCAAACAAACGGAAAGTAGTTGTGGCCACCCGCCCCAACAAAGGAAAAACCGAGTTCGTGGACAGTCTTACCCCAATAGGTTTTGGCCCAGATTGGGAATGCCAACTCTTCGGTAACGGTACCCTCGTACAAGATCAAGGCTCGCGAGAAGAGCAAGTCACCTTTGGTCGCGATAACCTGGCGCTCCACTGCTCGCCGCTCATCATCTGTGATCTTGGAAAGATCGAGCGCGGCGATGGTAGTTTCGTTTTTTGTACGCACGACCAGACGGAGATCGGCAAGTCCCGCTTGGCCGGATATGTACGGTGAATGCGTACTGACCAGGCGTTGGGCCGAGATCGTGGCAATTTGGTGATATAGGGCTCTCTGGGCCTGAGGATGTAGGTGGGCTTCGGGTTCTTCCAAGGCCAAAAAAGCGTGAACGGAGTCTCCTGTTGCCTCCGCCTGTTTCCTCTTCCAATCTACGTAGGCCCGAAACACAAGAAGCGATGCAAGGCTTCGCGTTCCCATGCCATGCCTGGCCAAGGGGAAAGGCTGGGCGCCCGGAGTTGACAGGGTCACATCCACTCCGCGCGATAGGTCTCGCAGCGTTCGCGGGACGGGCGAGATATTTATCCCGGCCTTAGTCGCAGCGATTACGTCTTCGAGATCGACGAGGCTCCGGTGGATATGCGTGAGTACACCGCTCTTGGCGACCAATTCCTCGTTTAGCTTGGTGAGCGCTGCCTCAAAATCTTTTATCTCGGCGTCGCTCAGCCCCAAGTCGTCCGTCAGCCGCCGCCAGAACGAGCCCCTTGCTCGGAGGTCATTTTCTAAATCTCGTTGCGCGTCGATGTACGAGACCGCAATTGGCTCGATCTGTGCGCTGGCAACTGCATGCGCTTCCTCCGTGCCAAGCCAATCCGCGAAGGGCTTCCAATCCTTTAGGAACTTCCTAGAGAGGGCATACTCACCCCTCACCGGATCCCACATCAATGTTGTTCGAATGCCGACAAAGTCGTGTACTGCCGAATCCTGCGCGATGCCCTGGCCCCAGAGCGCCGTCCAAAAGCTACCCGCAGGAAAGGAGTCCAGCACCGCACCATCCTTTCCGATGGGCTTGATCAAGACATCGATTACAGCCTTCCGCTCTTTAGGGAGACTGGGCTCGCCGATAGTGGTATGGATGTCGTCGACGCCCACCACCTTGCGGCCAGTGCCGAGCGCGAGGCTTATCGCATCTAGGAGGTTAGTCTTGCCGGCATTGTTGGCGCCCACAAGTAATGTGAGATCACCGAGTCGTACCGACACGTTTCGGAATGATCGGAAGTTGCTAATGCGGAGCTCGAGAACCGATACCCCGCTTGACACGCCCGTCATTCCCCACCCTCCCTGGATCCACTGCGTGGAAGGTAGCACCAAATCCTGGACCCTTGGGTCGGTTCCAGCGGCACGCCATCCTTCAAATCACCTACGGTACCGAAGGAAGAGTCAGCGACCTGATGGAAGAAGCAGGATATCTGCTTTGGGTCGACTCCGGTCAATGACGGTCCCCAAGAGCTGCCACTATTGCTGTCCCAATCCGGACGTTGGATTGTCCGACCTCGAGCAAAGCGAAGGTCAGCTCAAGGTTGTGAGCTGACATTGGACACCACGGACCTGTTGATTGCCGTGACAAACGGGAAATACGCGCGAATCGGGTGCTCGAAGCGGCTCGCCGGCCACTCAAGCCGAAAAGGGAAGCTCTCAAGACCCGCGTTCGATCACCCGCCGCACCGGCCCGAACGACTTGCGATGGAGCTCGCAGACCCCGTGTAGCTCGATCAACTCGAGGTGCCCGGGCGTCGGATAGCCCTTGTGGCGATCGAAGGCGTAGACCGGATAGCGCGCGTGCAGCCGCAGCATCTCCGCGTCGCGCGCAGTTTTCGCCAGGATCGAGGCCGCCGAGATCACGCTGTGCAGGCGGTCGCCCCCGACGATGGCGCGCACGCGGCAGGCGAGCGGTGGACAGCGGTTGCCGTCCACAAGCGCCTCGTCCGGAACGAACGGCAGGCCTTCCACCGCGCGCCGCATGGCGAGGAGGCTCGCCTGGAGAATGTTGAGCGCGTCGATCTCATCGACGCTTGCCCAGGCGACGTGCCAGGCGCGCGCGCGAGCGCGGATCTCGCCGGCGAGCCGCTCACGCCGCCTCGCGCCTAGGAGCTTGGAATCGGCGAGCCCCGCGATCGGCCCGCGCCCGGCCTCGTCGACGCCGCAGACGCTAGCCGCGCGCGCCATCGAGCACCCGCAACACCGCCTCGGCGGCCTTCTCCGCGGTGTTCTGCCGCAGCATGGCGTGAATGGCGTGAAAGCGCTCGATCTGCCGGCGCTGCGCTTGCCGGTCGTGCAGCAGCGTGCCGAGCGCCGCGGCAAGCGCTTCGGGCGTCGCCCGGTCCTGGACGAACTCGGGCACGAAGGCCTCACCGGCGAGGATGTTCGGCAGGCCGATGTACGGCAGGTAGATCATGCGGCGCATCAACGCCCAGGTGACGGGCGACTGGCGGTAGGCGATCACCATCGGCGTTTTGATGAGCGCGGCTTCGAGCGTGGCCGTGCCGCTCGCCACCAGCGCGACGTCGGCCGCAGCAAGGGCTTCGTGCGAATGGCCGAACAGCAGCGTCACCGGGAGATCGCGCGCGCCCTGACGGTAAAGCGCCGCCTCCAGCTGCTCGCGCGTGCCACGCGAGGCGGTCGGACAGACGAAGTGCACGCCGGGCTCCTGCTGCAGCAGCTGTCGCGCGGTGCGCACGAACAGCTCGCCCATGTACTGCAGCTCCGAGCGCCGGCTGCCCGGCAGCAGCGCGATCACGCGGCTCGTGGCGGACAGGCGCAGTTGGGCGCGCGCCTGCGCCCGGTCGCTTTGCAGCGGAATCACGTCGGCGAGCGGATGGCCGACATAGGTCACCGCGAGGCCCGCCTTCCGGTACAGCGCCGGCTCGAACGGAAACAGGGCCAGCAGGTGTGTCACCGAACGCGCGACGCGCCGCACGCGCCAGCCGCGCCAGGCCCAGACCGACGGACTGACGTAGTGCACCGCGGGGATGCCGGCGTCCTTCAGCTGCCGCTCGAGGTCGAGGTTGAAGTCGGAGGAATCGATGCCGATGAAAAGCGCCGGTCGCTCGTCGATCAGGCGCCGCGCAAGCCGCTTGCGGATGCCCGTGATCTCGCGGTAATGGCCGAACACTTCCGCGTAGCCGCGCACGGCGAGCCGCTCGATGGGGTAGAGGCTCTCCAGGCCCTGCTCGATCATCTTCGCGCCGCCGATCCCGGAAAAGCGCATTCCGGCGCGGCGCGCCTTGAGCGCGGCGATGAGGTGGCCGCCGAGCAGGTCGCCCGACGTCTCGCCCGCCACCATGGCGATGCGGATCCCGTTGCCGGTCACTAGCGAATGATGCCGCGCGGCGACGTGGCGATGAACTCGGCGATGGCGCGCACTTCGGCGCACTGCAGGCCCTGCGCCTCGAGTTCGAGCAGGATCTCCTGCTGCGACAGCCCGGAGCGGTATACCGTGCGGTAAGCCTGCTTCAACGCCGCAATGGTTGCGGCGGCAAAGCCGCGGCGGCGCAGGCCCTCGCTGTTGATGCCGAACGGCTTGGCCATGTGACCTGCCGCCTTGACGAACGGCGGCAGGTCGCGGTCGAGATAGGTGCTCATGCCGGTGAAGCTGTGCGCACCGACGTGCACGAACTGGTGCACCAGCGTACCGCCGCCGAGGATCGCCCAGTCGCCGATCACGACGTGGCCGGCGAGCTGCGCCAGGTTGGCGAAGACGGTGTGGCTGCCGACCTGGCAGTCGTGCGCCAGGTGCACGTAGGCCATGATCCAGTTGCCGCTGCCCAGACGCGTCACGCCGGCGTCCTGCGCGGTGCCGCGGTTGATCGTGACGTACTCGCGGATAGTGTTGTCGTCGCCGATCTCGACCCCGGTGGGCTCGCCGGCGTATTTCTTGTCCTGCGGCTCGCCGCCGATCGAGCAGAACTGGTAGAGGCGATTGTTGCGTCCGACGCGCGTATGCCCGTCGATCACGACGTACGGGCCGATCCGGGTGCCCTCGCCGATCACGGCGTGCTCGCCGATGATCGAGAACGGGCCCACCGTGACCCCCGGCGCGAGCTGCGCGCGCGGATCGACCAGCGCGGAGGCGTGGATCACGCGCCCGCGGCTCCGATCGAGCGCATGGTGCACAGGATTTGGGCTTCGGTCACCACGACGCCGTCGACCCGCGCGGTGCAGTCGAACTTCCACAGGCCACGCTTGCGCGCGAGCACCACGACCTCGACTTCCAGGCGGTCGCCCGGCACCACCGGCCGCTTGAAGCGCGCCTTGTCGACGCCGGCGTAGTAGTAGAGCGAATTGGCCTCCACCTGCGCGCCGAGCGTGCGGAAGGCGAGGATGCAGGCGGCCTGCGCCATCGATTCGAGGATCAGCACGCCCGGCATGATCGGGCGCTGCGGGAAATGGCCGGGAAAGTACGGCTCGTTGGCGGAGACGTTCTTCAGCGCCAGGATGCGCTTGCCGGGTTCGCACTCGAGCACCCGGTCGACCAGCAGCAAGGGGTAGCGCTGCGGCAGCTTCTCGAGCACCTCGTAGATGTCCATGTCAGCCATGCGGCGGGTCCTTTTGCGACAGTTGCTGCTCGAGCCGGCGCACGCGGTCTGCCAGTTCGGCCAGATGACGCAGCAGTGCGGTGTTGCGGGCCCAGGATCTGTGGTCGTCGAAGGGAAACAGCCCGGTGTAGGTCCCGGGTTTGCGGATCGAGCGCGAGATCACCGTGTCGGCCGATACGTGCGCATCGTCGCAGATCGACAGATGGCCGAGTACGATCGCGCCGGCGCCGATGGTGCAGCGGCGCCCGACGCTGACGCTGCCCGCGAGTCCGGCGCAGCCCGCGATCGCGCTGTGCGCCCCGACGCGGCAGTTGTGGCCGATCTGGATCTGGTTGTCGAGCTTCACGCCGTCCTCGATCACGGTGTCCTCGATCGCACCGCGGTCGACGGTCGTATTGGCGCCGATCTCGACGTCGTCGCCGATGCGCACGCCGCCGATCTGCGGCACCTTGACCCAGCGCTCGCCGTCACGCGCGATGCCGAAGCCGTCGGCGCCGATCACCGCGCCGGAATGCAGGATCGCGCGCGCGCCGGTGCGGCAACCCGCGTACACCACTACCGAAGGGTGCAGGCGGCTGCCCTCGCCGAGCGCCACCCCCTGCCCGACGAAACTGCCGGCGCCGATCCAGCAGCCGGCACCGATCACGGCGCCCGGCTCGACCGTGGCGCCTGCCTCGACGCGGGCGAGCGCGTCGATATGGGCTCCCGCCGCGACGTGCGCTCCCGGCTGCACGCCGGGCACCGCGACCGCGTCCGGATTGAACAGCTGCGAGACGCGCGCGAAGTAGGCGTAGGGGTTGTCGCAGACGATGCACGGCCGCGCCGTCAGCGTCTCGGCGTCGGCGGCGATGATGACTGCGGCGGCGCGCGTCGCGGCGAGCTGCGCGCGGTAGCGCGGATTGGCGAGAAAGGCGATCTGGCCTTCGCCGGCGCGCTCGAGCGTGCCGACCTGCCGGATCAGGACCTGCGGCTCGCCGACGACCCGGCCACCGAAGCGCGCGGCGATCTCGGCGAGCGTGAACGCCATGTCATCGCGCGGGAGGCTTGCCTTCCAGGGCCTTGATCACCTTGTCGGTGAGCTCAATGCGCGGGTTGGCGTACACCGCGTCCTGGAAAATGATGTCGTACTTTTCCTGCTCCGCGATCAGCCGGATGGCGCGGTTGGCCTGTTCGAGCACCTGCGCCAGCTCCTCGTTGCGGCGCTGGTTCAGGTCTTCCTGGAACTCGCGGCGCTTGCGCTGGAAATCGCGGTCGAGCTCGCTGATCTCGCGTTCCTTGATGCGCCGCGCGGCTTCGGCCATGGTCATCGAATTCTTTTCCAGATCTTCCTGCATGCGCTTGAGCTGTTCGGCGAGGCGCGTCAACTCCTGGTCGCGCTTGGTGAACTCGCCCTCGATCTTCTTCTGCGCGCGCTGCGCCGGAACCGAATCGCGCATGATGCGCTCGGTATTGACGAAACCGAACTTGCCTTCGGCAAGCGCCGGCAGCGCGGCGAAGCCGAGCAGCGCCGCCGCCGCGCCCGCCAGCAAGGGTCGAAAAATGCGTTTCATCACGGTCAGAATCCGCTGCCAAAAGTAAATTGTAACCGCTGCACGCGGTCGACACCGGACTTGTCGTTGAGCGGCTGTGCGAGCGACAGCTTGAGCGGTCCGAAGGGCGAGCTCCACGACAGCGCCACGCCGGTGGAAAAGCGCAGCTCGCTCGGGCTGAGCCCCGCGTTGGCCGCGTAGACCTGCCCCGCGTCCACGAATACGCCCAGGCGCAGCGACTTGTCGGTGCCCACGCCCGGCACCGGGAATTGCACTTCGGCGTTGCCCACCAGCTTGCGGGTGCCGCCGAGGGCGGCGCCGGAGGCATCCTGCGGACCGAGCGAAAACGGCGCGTACCCCCGCACCGAACCGGGGCCCCCGGCGTAGTAGCTCTTGAAGAACGGCACCGGCTTGTCGCCGATGCGGCGCGCGAAACCCAGGTCGGCGTTGAGCGCCAGGGTGAAGGTGCGCGAGAGCGGGTGATACCACTGGTGGTTGAAGCCGACGCGATAGTACTGCAGGTCGCCGCCGGCCATTTCGGTGGTGAGCACGCTGTAGCTGCCGCGCGTCGTGACAATGGCGCTGTCGCGCAGGTCGCGCGCGATCCCGATGAGACCCGAGACCGATGAATAGCGGTTGCCGAAAAGACTGACGAAACCGAGATACGACGCCGGACTGTCGGTGAACGTCTGCAGCTTGACGTTCTCGGCGTTGAGTCCGAAGGTCATGTAGAGCTGCTCGCCCAGCGGGTAGCCGAACTTGACGCCGCCGCCGAGCGAGCGCGTGACGTAGGCGCCCACCGAAAGGGTCGAGGCGTCGGTGGTGCGCTTGTAGACGTCGAACCCCTGGCTGACGCCGTCCACGGTGTAGTAGGGGTTGAGGTACGACAGCGCGTAGGTCTGGTTGACGCGGCCGCTGTTGATCTGCGCCGAGACGAACTTGCCGCTGCCAAACACGTTGGCCTGCGAGATCGAGCCCGACACCACCAGCTTGTCGACGCTCGAGAAGCCGGCGCCGAGCAGCAGCGCACCGGTCGGCTTCTCCTCGACCGTGAAGTTGACGTCGATCTGGTCGGCGCTGCCCGCCACCGGTGCGGTGTCGACGTTGACCTCCTTGAAGTACTGGGTGCGGTCGATGCGCTGCTTCGAGGCCTGGATCCTGGAGGCGTCGTAGTAGGCGCCCTCCAGCTGGCGCATCTCGCGGCGCACCACTTCGTCGCGCGTGCGCGTGTTGCCGGTGACGTTGATGCGCCGCACGTAGACGCGCCGCCCCGGGTCGATCAGGATCGTGAAGGCGACGGCACGCTTGACGCGATCCACTTCCGGCGCCGGGTTGGCGTTGGCGAAGGCATAGCCGTCGTTGCCCAGCCGGTCGGTGATCGCCTTCACCGTCTCGCTGACGCGCTCGCGCGAGTAGACGTCGCCGGGCTTGACGCGAATCAGTCGTTCGAGTTCTTCCTTCGGCACCAGCATCTGCCCGGCGAGCAGCACCTCCGAGATCGTGTAGCGCTCGCCCTCCGTGACGTTGACCACGATGTAGATGTCGCGCTTGTCCGGCGTGATCGAGACCTGGGTCGAATCGATGTTGAAATCGATGTAGCCGCGGTTCTGGTAGTGCGAGCGCAGCGTCTCCAGGTCGGCCGACAGCTTCTGCCGCGAGTACTGGTCGTTCTTGGTGTACCAGCTGATCCAGTTCGGCGGGCGCAGGGTGAACTGGTCGAGCAGGTCCTTTTCGGCGAAGGCGTGCGCGCCGACGACGTTGATCGAGCGGATCTTGGAGGCCGCGCCCTCGGTGACCGCGAAATTGATGCCGACGCGATTGCGCTCGAGCGGCGTCACGGTGGTCTGCACTTCGGCACCGTACAGTCCGCGCGAAAGGTACTGGCGTTTCAGCTCCTGCTCCGCGGTCTCGAGCGCGCCGCGGTCGAAGGTGCGCCCTTCGGCGAGACCCATCTCGCGCAGCACCTTCCTCAGGGTCTCGCCCTCGAATTCCTTGACCCCCGAGAAGTCCACCTGCGCGATGGCCGGCCGCTCCTCGACCAGCACCACCAGGACGTCGTTCTCCACCTCGAGGCGCACGTCGCGGAAAAAGCCGGTGGCGAACAGCGCGCGCAGGGCGGCTTGCGCCTTCTCCTCGGTCATGGTCTCGCCGACCTTCACCGGCAGGTAGCTGAACACCGTGCCCGGCTCGGTGCGCTGCACCCCCTCGACGCGGATGTCGCGCACCACGAACGGTGCGAAGCCCTGTGCCCAGGCGCCGGATACGGCAACCAGGCTCAGCACGAGCGCGGCAAGCGTTCGCATCGATCAGCCGGTCAGCAGGCGGTTAAGGTCGTTATAGAAGGCGAAAGCCATCATGAAAAGCAGCAGCGCGAGGCCGACGCGCTGTCCGAGTTCCATGACGCGCTCGGACACAGGGCTGCCCCTGATTATTTCCACCGCATAATACATCAAGTGCCCGCCGTCGAGCAGCGGCACCGGCAGCAGATTGAGCACGCCGAGGCTGACGCTGATGAGGGCGAGAAACGTGAGGTACGCGATCCAGCCCATTTGCGCCGACTGGCCGGCGTAATCGGCGATCGTCACCGGTCCCGAGAGGTGTTTCCAGGAAACCTCGCCGAGCAGCATGCGGCCCAGCATCTTCAGGCTGAACCAGGCAATGTCGAAGGTCTTGCCGCAGCCCTTGGCGAGCGCGGCCAGCGGCCCGTGCTGAATCCGCACGATGATGCGCTCGGCCTGCTCCGGCGTGACGCTGGGCGCCGCGCCGATCTTGCCGATGCGTGCCGCGCCCTGCAGCACCGCGTCCGGCACGACCTCGATCGACAGGGTCTGGCCGCCCCGCTCGATCATCAGGCGCAGCGCCTTGCCGGGGTGCGCGCGAATCGCCGTCACCAGATCTTCCCAGCGCTCGATCGCGCGCCCGTTCGCCTGCGTCACGCGGTCCCCCGCGCTCAGTCCGGCGCGCTCGGCGGCGCCCCCGGCGACGATCTGGCCGAGCACCGGATCGAGCGACGGGCGGTACAGGCGCAAGCCGATGCGCTCGAGGGCGTCACCCTCGACCTCGTTCGCCGGATAGCGGCTCAGATCGAGCGATTGCGCCGACTGCTGGCCGCGAGCGTCGATCACATCGAGGCGCACCACCTCCCGCTGCAGCGCCGCCTGCACGACGCGCCAGCGCAACTCCTGCCAGGTCGCGATCGGCTGGCCGTCGATGGCGCTCACCGTGTCGCCGGATTCCAGGCCGGCCGCGCGCGCCGGGGAGCCCGCCGGCGGTTCGGCCACGATCGGGCGCGCCTCGGGCAGCCCGTAGGCAAACAATCCGGCGTAGACCGCGATCGCGAACAGGAAATTGAACACCGGTCCCGCTGCAACGATCACGATCCGCCGCCACACGCTCTGATTGTTGAAGGCACGCGCGCGCTCCTGCGGCGCAACCGGCCCCTCGCGCTCGTCGAGCATCTTGACGTAGCCGCCGAAGGGTATCGCTGCGATCACCCATTCGGTGGCGTCGGGCCCGCGGCGCCAGGCGAACAACGAGCGGCCGAATCCGATCGCGAAACGCAGCACGCGAACGTTGCACAGGCGCGCCGCCAGGTAATGCCCGTACTCGTGCACCACGATGAGCAGCGCCAGCGCGACGACAAACGCAACAAGGGTCTGCAGCAGGCTCATGCCGCTTTGCCGTGCAGCCGCGTGACGATTGCCGCCGCCGCACGGCGCGCGCTCGCATCGGCCGCGAGCACGGCGGCGAGCGAGTCGCCTGCCGCGGCGGCTATGGCCTCGAGCGTGCCTGCGATCACGAGCGCGATCTGGGTGAAGCGCAGGCCGCCGGCAAGAAACGCTTCGACCGCTACTTCATTGGCAGCGTTGAGGACCGCCGGCGCGTTGCCGCCGGCGCGCAACGCCTCGTAGGCCAGCTGCACACAAGGAAATCGCTTCAGGTCGGGGCGCTCGAAACCGAGCTGGCCGATCGCACCGAGGTCAAGCGGCCTGGCGCCGGATTCGATGCGCTCCGGCAAGCCGAGCGCATGCGCGATCGGCACACGCATGTCGGGGTTCGAAAGCTGTGCCAGCACCGACCCGTCGACGTACTCGACCAGCGAATGGACGATGCTCTGCGGGTGGATCAGCACCTCGATGCGCTCGGGCGGCAGGTCGAACAGCCAGCGCGCCTCGATGACCTCGAGGCCCTTGTTCATCATGGTCGCCGAGTCGACCGAGATCTTGCGTCCCATCACCCAGTTCGGATGCGCGCAGGCTTCGGCGGGCGTGACGTGCTCGAGGCGCGCGAGCGGTGCCGCCCGAAACGGCCCACCCGAGGCAGTGAGCACGAC
>Ga0155946_1053_pt2 | contig 12755 bp, 14 predicted proteins | sample RifCSPlowO2_02_FD_107600 | JGI IMG/M metagenome (GOLD analysis project Ga0155946, IMG submission 107600) | Betaproteobacteria bacterium RIFCSPLOWO2_02_67_12
AAAGCAGCTGCGGGCTGTGAATCGCAACGGCGCGCGTCCCGAACTCATGCCCACCGATGTCGAGATGGTCAAGGCGGACGCGTCGGATCCGGCGCAGGCACGCGAAGCGGCCAAGGGAGCCGGCGTGGTCTATCAGGCGCTCAACCCGCCATACCATCTCTGGAACGAGTTCTTCCCGGGGTTGCAGGCTGGCGTACTGGGCGCGGCTAAGGCCGAGAATGCCAGATACGTGTCGATCGAAAATCTATATATGTACGACTCCTCGAAGCCGATCACCGAGGACTCGCCGATTGCACCAGTGTCGAAGAAAGGAGCTCTTCGCCAGAAGATGGCCGAGGAGGTGATGGCGCTCCATTCGCGCGGCGAGGTGCGCGCGGTCGCCCTTCGTTCGAGCGACTACTACGGGCCCGGCGTAGTCGGCTCGGCTCTCGGTGAAATGGTCTTCGGAAACCTGGTTGCTGGAAAAAAGGCCCGGATCAGCGGCTCGGCGGGGATGCTGCACTCCTTTGCTTACATCGAGGACGTTGGACATGCGGCGGCAGTCCTTGGTACGAACGACACGCCGCTTGGACGGGTCTGGATCGCCCCGCACGCTCCAGCGGGGACCCAGGGCGAAATGGTCGAGGAAGCTTGTCGAGTTATGGGCACACAGACCCGAGTCAGCGTGGTCTCGCCCTTCATGATGCGTTTGGCAGGGCTGTTCGTCCCCGACGCACGCGCTGGTGTCGAGATGATGTACGAGTTTACGGCGCCGTTTGTGGTTGACTCGACTCGGATGGAACGCGAGTTCAACCTGTTCGCGACCCCGATGCAGAGCGGCATCGAGCGGACAGTGTCTTGGTATCGAGATCGCCAGACGAGGCGATGAACTCGGGTGGATTTCCGCACCGTTGCCGCTTAACCCGGCGCCGCACTCGGACGTGCGCCGTGCGGCCGGCGCACGCCGGTGGGCTCCACGTCGGGTGGCAAATCAGCTGCGGGCGTAGAATCGCGGCAATTGTCGAGGTCGCTATGCATTTCACGATCGAGCACGAGAGGGAACAGGACGGGCGCTGGCTGGCGGAAGTCCCTGAACTTCCGGGTGTTCTGGCTTACGGTGCGACTGCCCGGGAGGCAATGGCGAAAGCCCAGGCGCTGGCTCTACGGGTGCTCGCGGAACGCCTCGAACACGACGAGAGCGGCCCTCAGTCCATCTCTATCGCGGTGGCATGACCTCTTGGCCTTCGTCGAGGGCCAATCGTGTACTCGCGGCGCTTTACCGGATCGGCTGGACGCTCAAGCGCCAATCCGGTTCACACGAGACCCTCTCCCGATCCGGCTGGCCAGACATCGTCTTCGCATTTCACGACCGCGAGGAGATCGGACCGCGCATGCTGGCCCGAATTTCCAAACGCACGGGGCCGAAGCCGGAGGACTTGTGATCACGGAAGTTTGCCACCCAACCGAGCCAAAAGGAGGTGATGCAATGAGTCAAGAAACGCTCTATGCCCGTCTAGGAGGTTATGACGCCATTTCGGCTGTCGTTAGCGACCTGTTGCCGCGCCTGCAACAGGATCCGCTACTCGCCCAATTCTGGCAGCGTCGGCCGCAGGACAGCCTGCAACGGTCAAAACAACTCCTGATCGATTTTCTGTGTTCGAATGCAGGCGGCCCGGTGTACTACACCGGACGAGACATGAAAACGTCCCATAAAGGCATGAGGCTCAGTGAAGCCGATTGGGCGGCATTCATGAAACACCTTCATGCCACGTTGGATACCTTCAAGGTCCGACAGCCTGAACGTGACGAGCTGGTTGCATTCATGCAAAGCACGAAAAATGACATGGTCGAGGCATAGATAGCCTCTCGGCATAACCCCGCGCTCAACCGGACCCTCGCGAGCTGCGCTCGCTCGGGCAGCGGAGCGCGACGTTATGGGTCTCGCTTCAAAGGAGGTTACCCATGCTTAGGTTCGAGTATCGCGCCATAAGTTGGTGGTACTGGTTGGTGACGGTTGGCTTTCTGAGCGCCGGTGTATCTGGGTGGCCAACGGGATTCCTGCTCGCCATTGGCCTCACGGTGTTTCAGCTAATACACTTCAGCGCTCGTGAACGCAGCATTACCGCGTTCCCAATCCAGGTGCGACTCGGATATTTGTTACTGCTTCTCATTGCGTGGCCCGAGAAACTTCAGCTGATTTACTGGATTCCAATGATTGGAACCTGGGCGCAGGTTCTGTTTGGCTACTGCACGATGGCCCGTACGGTATCGCTGCTGCCATGGAACCGCAAAGAGGCATTCTCATTCGATCTTCTTAAACGGACCTTCTTTTCCGCTCCGGTCAGGGGGAATATCCTGCAGGGCCTGCCGGCGGTGTAACTGACACATGACCGGCCCTTGCAGCCGACGCGGTGAGACGGCGCACCGTTTTCCGTTGCAACAGTGGCCGCGCGGCTCAAGGGCGTTAGGTGCGATGAATGCACTCAGGCATCGTGCGAAGGTATGAATCGACGAAAAGGTCTTCTCGTGGCCATCACCGGCGTCATCGTCTCGTGCTGGTATGTTGCGCGATTCGACGGCGATCCGAAGCCGCTTGACCCGCTCCTGGTGGCCCCGCTTCACGAAGCACCTGCGTGGCGGTCACAGCCGACGCTCCTGCAAAATATTGACGAGCCGGCTGCAATCTACATCGTGTCCGGCCCGCCGGGGTCCGATGGGCTGTTCGAAGCTCTCCGCCTGGATGTGAATAGCGGTGCTCGTTCAGCGACGCGAATCCGGTTTGGACCGAACACGACCTACATGCCCTTCGATTCGGCAGAGACCGCAGGAATTCCAGCCATTGAGTTCCGCGGACTGACGCATCGCCGTCCGACTTTGCATCTTTTTGGGTTTCCAGGTCCGGGTGGCGCCGGATTTCATTTTGTGGACTCCGCTACCGGGGTGGTGCATATCGTCGCGGGAACGGGGACTGGTAGGCGCACTCTGCTGACCCTCATCCTCATGAATTCGAGCAGAGTGCCGGAGATACGACCCCTTCTCTGGTCGGACCGGTCGAGGCGCTTGGCGGCGTTTCTCTGGCGGAAGGCTGACATCTGGACCTTGTACCTGTTTTCATTGATTCCAACTCGGACGTAGATGTCCGTTCTCGTGCGGCAGACTTCAGGGGTGAGAGGGTGATCCGCCTGCCACCTGACAATTCATTCAAGCCGAAGCCGCTCCGGGGACTTCCGGTGCTGTTACGGAAGTCCCGGGACACCGAGGCGCCTGCACCAATGCGGCAGTCGCTCGGACTCGCGGGCGCTGCAGGGTCTCGGCTTTTCCGGAAAGACACCGGAAAAGCCGGGATGGCGTAAAGACCAGGATGCGCTTCGAAACTTGAAACAAGCATGCCGACGCCCGAGCTGAAGGAAGCCTGGCGCTTCCTCGAGAACTCCGATCCGGTCGCGAGTGCGCAGGAGGTCGAGGCGGCGATCCGGCGCATTGCCGCCGAGGTCGAGGCGGCGCTGTCCATGGCTTACCCCCTGGTGCTCGTGGTAATGGGCGGTGCCGTGGTGTTTGCCGGCCAATTGCTGCCGCAACTTCACTTTCCGCTCGAATTCGATTACATCCATGTTTCACGCTATGGCGCTGTCACGCAGGGCGGTAGCGTCACCTGGAAGGTCGCTCCGCCCGAGAGCGTGCGCGGCCGCGCGGTGCTCGTGCTGGACGATATCCTTGATGGCGGACACACGCTGTGCGCGATCCGCGATCGCGTGCTCGCCATGGGCGCGGCGAGCTTCCGGTGCGCGGTCCTGGTCGACAAGCAACTGGCGCATCCCAAGCCGATCGCGCCGGATTTCGTCGGCATCCGGGTGCCGGACCGGTTCGTATTCGGCTGCGGCATGGACGCGAAGGGCTTCTGGCGCAACCTGCCCGAGATTCGCGCCATGAAGGAGGGCTGACATGCTGGCGGTGATCGGCGGCAGCGGCTTGTCGCATCTTGCCAACCTGGAAGTGACCGATCGGCGGGTGGTAGCCACGCCCTACGGCGAGCCCTCGGGCCCGCTCAGCGTGGGCCGGATCGGCGGCCGCGCGCTGCTGTTCCTCGCGCGCCATGGCTCCGGGCATACGATCGCGCCCCATGAAGTGAATTACCGGGCCAACCTGTGGGCACTCAGGCAAGAGGGCGCGCAAGCGGTCGTAGCGATCGCCGCGGTAGGGGGCATCCGGGGCGATCTCGCGCCGGGAGCGCTGGCAGTGCCGCACCAGCTGATCGACTACACCTGGGGCCGTCGCGCGACTTTCTTCGAGGGGCCGGGCGTCGCCGTGACGCACGTCGATTTCACCGAGCCGTTTTCGGGCGCGCTGCGCGCCCGCGTCCTGCGCGCGGCTGCACAATGCGGCGAGGCGATGGCGGATGGCTGCGTCTACGCTGCGACGCAGGGTCCGCGGCTCGAGACCGCGGCGGAAATCCTGCGCCTGGAAAGGGACGGCGCCGATGTGGTCGGCATGACGGGCATGCCCGAGGCGGCGCTGGCGCGCGAGCTGGGCCTTGAGTATGCGATGATCGCCGTGGTGGCCAATCATGCCGCAGGCCGTGGCGAAAGTTTGCACGGTGTCGCGCTCGACCGGCTCGAGGCCGTGCTCGACGCGGCCATGGGGCGCGTGCGGCGCATCATCGAGCAGCTGGTCGCCCAATGATCCGTGACGTGCTCAAGATGGGTGATCCGCGCCTGCTGCAGCGCTCGCTGCCGGTGGAGCGCTTCGGCACCCCCGAGCTGCGCGAATTGCTGGCCGACCTGCGCGACACCCTGTCGCACCTGAATGGCGCGGGCCTGGCCGCGCCGCAGATCGGCGTCGGCCTGCGCGTGGTGATCTTCGGCGTGCGGGCGAACCCGCGCTATCCGCAGGCGGAGGAGGTTCCGGACACCGTGCTGATCAATCCGGTCATCGAGCCGCTGGCGGCCGAAATGATCGAGGACTGGGAGGGCTGCCTTTCGGTGCCCGGGATGCGCGGCTGGGTCCCGCGCCATGCGCACGTGCGTTACACCGGGTACGACGAGCAGGGCCGCCGCATGGAACGCGCGGTGCAGGGTTTTCACGCCCGCGTGGTGCAGCACGAATGCGACCACCTCGACGGCATCCTCTACCCGATGCGGCTGCGCGATCTGTCGCGCTTCGGCTACAACGAGGCGCTGTTTCCGGGCGAAGCGCTGCCGCTGGAGGAGTAGCGCCGCTGCGGCGGAGGCGCGGCCGCGCCTTCACACCTGCAGCACGGCGAGCAACTCCTGCTCCAGCCTGAGCACGCCCTTGGCGTCGGCAAAGGCATCCCCCGAAAGCAGGAATACGTCCTCGGCGCGGTCGCCGAGCGTGTTGATCTTGGCGGAATGCAGGCTGATGTGATGGTCCGCGAGCACCCGGGCGATGCCGTACAGCAGCCCCGGGCGGTCGGCAGCGACGATCTGCAGAACCTGGTAGGCGCCGCGCTCGTCGGGGCGGATGTCGACCACCGGTGAAATCGGATAGTGGCGCACGCGGCGCGAGAGGCGCCCGGAGCGCGGCGCGCCGAGCGGCGCCTGCGACGCGAGTTCGTCCGCCAGGCCGTTCTCGATCAGATTGATCAGATCGCGGTAATGCACGCCGCGGTCGTGCCCAAGCACGAGAAAGGTGTCGAGCGCATAGCGATGGCGCGTGGTGTGGATCTTGGCCTCGACGATGCTGAAGCCGGCACGCTCGAAGTAGCCGCAGATGCGCGCGAACAGCCTCTCGCGGTCGGGCGCGTAGATCATCACCTGCAAGCCTTCGCCCATCGGCGCCAGGCGCGCCCTGACCACCGGCGCCGCGGACTGAACCCGGAAGTGCAGGTTGCGCGTCTGCCAGGCGATTTCCTGCGCCTCGTGGCGCAGGAAATACGGCGTGTCGAGCTGCGCCCAGAGCGCCTCCTCGACACCCGGCGACAGCGCGTACAGACGCAGCAGGCGCGCGGCTTCGGCCTGCTTTTCGGCCACCACGGCTTCCAGCAGCGGCACCTCACCGGCGAGCACGCGGCGCGCGGCGCGAAACAGGTCTTCGAGCAGCTTGGCCTTCCACGCGTTCCAGACCCTGGGGCTGGTGCCGCGCACGTCGGCGACCGTGAGCAGGTAGAGCGCGCACAGCCGGCGTTCGCTGCCGAGCGTGGCGGCAAATGCGCGCACCACCGCCGGGTCGTGCACGTCCTGCTTCTGCGCCACGGTGGACATGGTCAGGTGGTGCTCGACGAGGAACACGACCAGTTCGGTGTCCTCGCCCGTCAGGCCGTGGCGCCGGCAGAAGCGCCGTGCATCGCGCGCGCCGAGTTCGGAGTGGTCGCCGCCGCGCCCCTTGGCGATGTCGTGGTAGAGCGCCGCGATGTAAATCAGCCAGCGCCGCTCGAAACCGCTCATCAGCCGGCTGCAGAGCGGAAATTCGTGCGCCAGCTCGGGCATGGTGAAGCGGCGCAGGTTGCGCAGCACCATGAGAATGTGCTGGTCCACCGTATAGACGTGAAAGAGGTCGTGCTGCATCTGGCCGACGATGCGCCCGAACTCGGGCAGGTAACGTCCGAGAATGTCGTACTGGTTCATGCGCCGCGACTCGTGAACCAGGCCGCGCGGCTGCTGCAGGAAGGCGAGGAACAGCAGCTGCGCCACCGGGTCACGCCGGAAGTTGCGGTCGATGCGGCCTCTGGCACGCCACAGTGCGCGCAGCGTCGCGGCGGTCATGCCACGCAGCTCGTGGTGCTGCTGCAACAGCAGGAAGCTCTCCAGGATGGCGCGCGGCGCGCGCTCGAAAATCGCCTCGTCGCGCGCCTCCAGCAACTCACCCCTGACCTGGAAGCGCTCGTTGAGCTGGCGCGGCGGCGTTGCGGGCGGCGGCGCGAGCAGGGCGCCGAAGTTTTGCAGCAGGATCGTATTGAGCTGGGTGACGCCCTTGGCGGCGCGGTAATAGCGCTGCATCAGGCGCTCGCCGGCGCGCCGCGTCGCGCCGGCATGCAAGCCGCACTGTTCGGCGAGCGCATTCTGGTAGTCGAACACGATGCGGTCCTCGCGACGGCCGGCGAGGTAGTGCAGGCGGATGCGCAGGTCCTGCAGCAGCGCCTCGTAGCGCGCCAGCTGCAGGGCTTCGCCGTGCTGCACCAGCGCGTGCCGTTCCAGGTCGCGCCAGCGCCCGCCGACGCCGCTGGCGCGCGCGATCCAGCGGATCACCTGCAGGTCGCGCAAGCCCCCGGGAGCTTCCTTCAGGTTCGGCTCGAGCGCATACGGCGTGTCCTGATGCTTGGCGTGGCGCTGTTCCTGCTCGAGCTGTTTGGCCTTGAGGAACGCCACCGGGTCGCGCGCCTGCGCCATGGCGGCGCCGAAGCGGCGATAGAGCGCCGCGCTGCCCTCGAGCAGACGCGCCTCGAGCAGCGCAGTTTCCACCGTGATGTCGGCGCGCGCCGACTCGACGCAGGCTGGCACCGTGCGCACGCTGTGGCCGGCCTCGAGGCCGATGTCCCACAGCAGTCCTACCAGGTGCGACAGTCGCTCGCGCTCCAGCGGCGAAGGATCACGTGCCAGCAGGACCAGGAGATCGACGTCGGAGTACGGAAACAGTTCGCCCCGGCCATAGCCGCCCGTGGCCACCAGAGCGCCGTCCGGGACCGGCGCCAGCGCGCGCCAGATCTCCTTCAGCACGCGATCGATCAGCCGGGCGTGCCGGCGCAGCAGCCGCATCGGTGACATCGGCGCGGCGTAGGCTTCGCGCAACGCGCGCCGACCGTCGCGCAGCAGCGCCTGCCAGTGTGCCGTGGTCGCGTTCACCGGCTGCGGCAAGGCGCTCATGGCGAGTGCGCGATGGCTACGGCACGATCGCCGGCGGCGGCTGCGTTCCGGCGGATTGCGTCATGACTTCGAACCCGGTGGCGGTGACCAGCACGGTATGCTCCCATTGCGCCGAGAGGCTGTGATCCTTGGTCACGATGGTCCATCCGTCGGCGAGCTCCCGGATCGCCGCCTTGCCGGCGTTGATCATGGGTTCGATGGTGAAGGTCATTCCCGGCTCGAGCGCCATGCCGGTTCCCTGGCGGCCGTAGTGCAGCACCTGGGGCTCCTCGTGGAATTTGCGGCCGATGCCATGGCCGCAGAATTCGCGCACCACCGAATAGCCGTTGTGTTCGGCACATTGCTGGATCGCTGCACCGAGGTCGCCCAGGTGCGCGCCGGGTCGGACCTGGGCAATGCCGCGCCACATGCACTCGTAAGTCACTTCCACCAGGCGCCGCGCCTGGATGCTCGGCTCGCCGACAAAGTACATGCGGCTGGAGTCGCCGTGATAGCCGTCCTTGATCACCGTGACGTCGATATTGAGGATGTCGCCCGGCTTGAGGGTGCGCTCGCCCGGAATGCCGTGGCACACCTGATGGTTGACCGAGGTGCAGACCGATTTCGGAAACGGCTTGTAGCCCGGCGGCGCGTAGTTGAGAGGCGCGGGAACCGTGCCCTGCACGTTGACCATGTAGTCGTGGCACAGGTCGTTGAGCCGGCCGGTGGTGACACCGGCGCGCACATGCCCGCCGACATAGTCCAGCACCTCCGCGGCAAGGCGGCCCGCGACGCGCATGCTGGCGATTTCTTCATCCGACTTGAGGCTGACTGGCATCAGGACTGGGGAAAAAATGCTGATTATGCTAGAATTTTCGGCTAGTCCGTGGGATTTCCCGCGGGCCAATTTCCCGCCCGGCCTGTAAGGGTGTTCCCGATTCGCTCGGGGATCGTCGGTAGGACGGTGCGGCAGTGATCAACCCTACACAGGAGCATGGCATGTCCGTCACGATGCGTCAGATGCTGGAAGCCGGGGTCCACTTCGGCCACCAGACGCGGTACTGGAATCCGAAGATGGCACCGTACATCTTCGGCCACCGCAACCGGATTCACATCATCAACCTCGAAAAGACCCTCGCGCTCTACCAGGAGGCGATGAAGTTCGTGCGCAAACTCTCGGCCAACCGCGGTGCCCTGCTGTTCGTCGGCACCAAGCGCCAGGCGCGCGAGATCGTGCGCGAAGAGGCGATGCGCTGCACCATGCCCTTCGTCGATCACCGCTGGCTGGGCGGCATGCTGACCAATTTCAAGACCGTCAAGCAGTCGATCAAGCGGCTCAAGGAAATGGAGCAGATGGCGCAGGACGGCACGCTCGAGCGCATGTCCAAGAAAGAGGCGCTTGGCGTGCAACGCGACATGAACAAGCTGATGCGCTCGCTGGGCGGCATCAAGGAGCTGACCAGCCCGCCGGACGCGCTGTTCGTGATCGATGTCGGTTACCAGAAGGGCGCCATCGCGGAAGCGAACAAGCTCGGCATCCCGGTGGTCGGAGTGGTGGATACCAACCACACTCCCGAGGGCATCGACTACGTGATCCCCGGCAACGATGATTCAAGCCGCGCCATCCGGCTGTACGCGCGCGGCATGGCCGACGCGGTGCTCGAAGGCCGCAACCAGGCGGTCGAGGAAGTGGTGGCCGCTTCGCGCGACGAGTTCGTGGAGGTCGACGAGGCGAGCGGGGGCTGAGCCCGGCGCCGGGTCGACGCAGGGGCCGCCGGCCCCTTTTTTTCAGCCTGAGACAGCCAAGGAGCGAATCCAGCATGTCGGAGATCAGTGCCGGCCAGGTGAAGGAGCTGCGCGAGATGACCGGGCTCGGAATGATGGAGTGCAAGAAGGCGTTGACCGAGTCGGGCGGCGACCTTCGCAAGGCGGAGGAGATCCTGCGCATCCGCAGCGGCGCCAGGGCGAGCAAAGCCGCCGGCCGCATCGCCTCCGAGGGCGTGATCGGCGCGTGGCTCGCACCCGATGCGCGCCTTGGGGCGCTGGTCGAGCTGAACTGCGAGACCGATTTCGTCGCCAAGAACGAGGTTTTCCTGGCGTTCGCGCGCGCCCTCGCCGAAACGGCAGCGAAATCGAATGCGGCCGATGTGGCAGCGCTGGGCGCGCTGCCGATGGACGGTGCCACGGTCGAAGCACGCCGCCAGGCGCTGGTGCAGAAGATCGGCGAAAACATTTCGATCCGCCGCCTGCAGCGGCTGCAAACCGGCGCCAAACTGGCGCAGTACGTGCATGGCGCACGCATCGGTGTCCTGGTTGAATACGAGGGCGCGGATGACGTTGGCAAGGACCTCGCCATGCACGTCGCGTTCGCCAGGCCGGCCTACCTGACGAAAGCCGAAGTGCCTGCCCAGATTGTGGCGCGCGAGCGCGAAATCCTGCAGGCACGCGCCAACGAGTCCGGCAAGCCCCCCGAGATCGTCGCCAGGATGGTCGAGGGCGGGCTGAAAAAATTCCTCGGCGAGATCACGCTGCTGGGCCAGCCGTTTGTCAAGGACGACAAGCAGAGCGTTGAAAAAATGCTCGCCGCAAGAAAGAGCCGCGTGCTCGGCTATCGTTTCCTCGTGCTGGGCGAGGGACTGGCCAAGCGAAGCGCCGACTAGCGCGATCCCGGGGAGCCGACCTTGCAGCCGAAATACAAGCGCGTCCTTCTCAAGCTCTCGGGCGAAGCGCTGATGGGCGGCGACCCTTACGGCATCAACCGCCAGACCATCGAGGAAATCGTCGCCGAGATTGCGGCCGTTGCCCGGCTGGGCGTCGAGATCGCGGTCGTCATCGGCGGCGGCAACATCTTTCGCGGCGTGGCGCCCGGGGCGGCCGGCATGGACCGGGCAACCGCCGATTACATGGGCATGCTCGCCACCGTAATGAACGCGCTTGCGCTGCAGGACGCGATGCGGCGCGCGGGAACCGTCGCGCGCGTGCAGTCGGCCCTCAACATCGAGCAGGTTGTAGAACCGTACATCCGCGCCAAGGCGATCCGCTACCTGGAAGAAGGCAAGATCGTGATTTTCGCCGCCGGCACGGGCAATCCGTTCTTTACCACCGACACGGCGGCCGCCTTGCGCGGCAGCGAGATCGGCGCCGAGATCGTGATCAAGGCTACCAAGGTGGATGGCGTGTACACTGCCGACCCGATGCGTGACCCGTCTGCGCAGCGCTACAGCCGGTTGAGCTTCGACGAGGCAATCGGACGGCACCTCAAGGTGATGGATGCCACCGCCCTGACGCTGTGCCGCGACCAGAAACTGCCGGTCAACGTCTGCAACATCTTCAAGAAGGACGCTCTGCGGCGCGTCGTGGCCGGTGAGGACGAGGGCACCCTGGTACACATCTAGAGGGAGATCGCGCGATGAACCTGGCCGAACTCAAGAAGATCACCGATCAGAAGATGAACAAGACCATGGACGCGTTCAAGGCCGATCTCGCCAAGGTGCGCACGGGACGCGCCCACACCGGCCTGCTGGACCACGTCGTGGCCGATTACTACGGTACGCCGACCCCGATCAACCAGATCGCCAAGATCACCCTGCTCGATGCCCGCACCATCGCCGTGACGCCGTTCGAGAAGAAGCTGCTGCAGGCCGTCGAGAAGGCGATCCGCAGTTCCGACCTGGGGCTGAATCCGGCGGCGATGGGCGACCTGATCCGCGTGCCGATGCCGGCGCTCACCGAAGAGCGCCGCAAGGAGCTGATCAAGGTGGTGCGCCACGAAGCCGAGACCGCGCGCGTCGCGGTACGCAACCTGCGGCGCGACGCCAACCACCACCTCAAGGAGGCGCTGAAAAAGAAAGAGGTCTCCGAGAACGACGAGCGCAGGACCCAGGACGAGATCCAGAAGCTCACCGACCAGCACATCACCGGCATCGACCAGCTGCTGCAGCAGAAGGAAGCGGAGCTGATGGCGGTATGACGCGCGCGCCATGACGCACGCCAGCTCGACGCAGGCGATACCGGCAACCGGCGAGGTGCCGCAGCACGTCGCGATCATCATGGATGGCAACGGGCGCTGGGCGCGACAACGCGGGCTGCCGCGCTTTGCCGGGCACCAGCGCGGGGTCGAGGCGGTGCGCGGCATGGTGCGCGCCTGCACCGATCGCGGCGTAGGCTTCCTGACGCTGTTTGCGTTCAGCTCGGAAAACTGGCGCCGGCCCGCCGACGAGGTGGCGCTGCTGATGCAGCTGTTCCTCGCCGCGCTCACCAATGAGGTGCGCAAGCTGCACCGCAACGGGGTCCGTCTGCGGGTGATCGGCGATACGGCGCGCTTCGACCCGAAGATCCAGTCGCTGGTCGCCTCCGGCGAGCGCCTCACGGCCGGCAACAAGGGCCTGACGCTGACCATCGCCGCGAACTACGGCGGCCGCTGGGACATCCTGCAGGCGCTCGCGCTCCTTTGCCGCGAGCAGCCCGGGGCGGCGAGCGCGGGATTTAGCGAGCAGCAACTCGCGCCGCATCTGTCGATGGCCTATGCGCCGGAGCCCGACCTGTTCATCCGCACCGGCGGCGAGCAGCGCGTGAGCAACTTCCTGCTGTGGCAGCTCGCCTACTCCGAGCTGTATTTCACCGACACCCTGTGGCCCGATTTCGACGCCAAGGCCCTCGACACCGCGTTTGCCTGGTATCGCGGCCGCGAGCGGCGCTTCGGTCGCACCAGTGAGCAGCTCGGGGACGCGGACGGCCGCTCGCTGGCCGGGCCTGCGGCGCAGGCGGCGCGCAGCGGCTGAGCGCGTGTTCGCAGTCCGCGCCCTGACCGCCGCGGTCCTGCTGGCGGCGCTGTTCGCCGCAGTCTGGCTACTCGATCGCAATGTCTTTGCCGTCGTAGTCGCTGCGATCGTCGCGCTGGGCGCGCGCGAATGGGCCCGTGCTGCGGGATTCGCCGTCCGGCCTGCGCTTGCCTACGCCGTGTTTTGCACCGCCGCCTTC
>Ga0155946_1255_pt1 | contig 12746 bp, 9 predicted proteins | sample RifCSPlowO2_02_FD_107600 | JGI IMG/M metagenome (GOLD analysis project Ga0155946, IMG submission 107600) | Betaproteobacteria bacterium RIFCSPLOWO2_02_67_12
ACCCCCGGCCAGGATTTCCGCGCTGCCCTCGAAGCCGAGAAGCCGCTGCAGGTCATCGGCACGATCTGCGCCTATCACGCCCTGCTCGCGAAGCGCGTCGGCTATCGCGCGATCTACCTCTCGGGCGGCGGCGTCGCCGCCGGCTCGCTCGGCGTGCCCGACCTGGGCATCTCCGGCCTCGACGACGTGCTCGTCGACGTGCGGCGCATCACCGATGTCTGCGACCTGCCGCTGCTGGTGGATGTCGACACCGGCTTCGGTTCGAGCGCATTCAACGTCGCGCGCACGACGCGCTCGCTCGTCAAGTTCGGCGCCGCCGCGATGCATATCGAGGATCAGGTCGGCGCCAAGCGCTGCGGCCACCGCCCCGGCAAGGAGCTGGTGTCGCTGCAGGAAATGTGCGACCGGATCAAGGCGGCGGTGGACGCGCGCAGCGATCCGGCTTTCGTCATCATGGCGCGCACCGACGCGCTCGCCAGCGAAGGGCTGGAACGCGCCGTGGAGCGTGCGCGGAACTACGTGGCGGCCGGCGCCGACATGATCTTTCCTGAGGCGATCACCGAACTCGCGATGTACCGGCAGTTCGCCGAGGCGGTGCAGGTGCCGGTGCTCGCCAACATCACCGAGTTCGGCCAGACGCCGCTTTTCACGCTCGACGAGCTGCGTTCGGCCGGCGTGGCGATCGCGCTCTACCCGCTGTCGGCGTTCCGCGCCATGAATCAGGCAGCGCTCGGGGTCTACCAGGCGACGCGGCGCGCCGGCACGCAGAAGGACGTGGTCGCCACGATGCAGACGCGCGACGAGCTGTACGATTTTCTCGGTTACCACGCCTACGAGCAGAAACTCGACCAGTTGTTCAACCGGGAGAAATCGGCATGAGCGAAGCCGCTGCAGCACCTAAACCCAAGAAATCCGTGGCGCTGTCCGGCACCGCCGCAGGCAACACCGCGCTGTGCACGGTCGGCCGCACCGGCAACGACCTGCATTACCGAGGCTACGACATCCTCGATTTCGCCGACACCGCCGAGTTCGAAGAGATCGCCTACCTGCTGGTGCACGCCAAGCTGCCGACGCCCGCCGAGCTGAGCGCCTACAAGACCAAGCTGAGGGGCCTGCGCGGCATCCCGGCGGCGGTGCAGAGCATCCTCGAGCGCATTCCCGCCAATACGCATCCGATGGACGTGATGCGCACCGCCTGCTCGGCGCTTGGCGCAGTGCTGCCGGAGAACCAGGACCACAAGCTGGCCGAAGCGCGCGACATCGCCGATCGCCTGATGGCCTGCTTCGGCTCGATGCTGCTGTACTGGCACCACTACTCGCACTCTGGCAGGCGCATCGACGTCGAAACCGACGACGAATCCATCGGCGGCCATTTCCTGCGGCTGCTGCATGGCCGCAAGCCGAGCGAGCTCTGGGTGCGCGCGATGCATACCTCACTGATCCTGTATGCCGAGCATGAATTCAACGCGAGCACCTTTGCTGCAAGGGTGATCGCCGGCACCGGGGCCGACCTGTACAGCGCGATCACCGGCGCGATCGGCGCGCTGAAGGGACCGAAACACGGCGGCGCGAACGAATTCGCATTCGACGTCATCGGCCGCTACGACACGCCGGACGACGCCGAGGCCGACGTGGTCAAGCGCGTGGCGGAAAAGCAGATCATCATCGGCTTCGGCCATCCGGTGTACACCATCGGCGACCCGCGCAACGAGGTCATCAAGGAAGTGGCGCGGCGCCTGTCGCAGGACGCCGGCAACCTGAAGTTGTTCGATATTTCGGCGCGCATCGAGCAGGTGATGTGGCGCGAGAAGAAGATGTTCCCCAACCTCGACTGGTACAGCGCGACGAGCTACCACATGATGGGCGTGCCGACGGCGATGTTCACGCCGCTGTTCGTGGTCTCGCGCACCAGCGGCTGGTCGGCGCACGTCATCGAGCAGCGCATCGACGGCAAGATCATCCGCCCGAGCGCGGTCTACACCGGGCCCGAGAACCGCAAGTGGCTGCCGCTGCGGGAGAGGACCTGAGCATGGCGATGTACGAATCCGATCTCACCAAGTTCATGCGCCAGTTCCTGCAGCAGCATCCGCAGGAACAGGAGTCGCAGAAGAAGGGGCGCGCCGTGTGGTGGGACAAGAGCGGCGACGAGCGCACGCCGTCGCCGCCGCCGCGGCATGCGCCGAAGTCCGGCGGCGCCGAGTACACCTTCCAACCACTGACGGAAAAGGACTGATGTCTTCGCACAGCATCCGGTCGAAGCCGGACGAAGTGCTGACCGGCATTGCCGACTACGCGACGCGGTACGAGGTCAAGTCGAAGGAAGCCTACGAGACGGCGCGTTACTGCCTCATGGACACGCTGGGCTGCGGTCTCGAGGCGCTCGAATACCCGGCCTGCACCAAGCTGCTCGGGCCGCTGGTGCAGGGAACCGTGGTGCCGCACGGCGCGCGCGTGCCCGGCACCCAGTTCCAGCTCGACCCGGTGCAGGCGGCGTTCAACATCGGCGCCATGATCCGCTGGCTCGACTTCAACGACACCTGGCTCGCGGCCGAATGGGGCCATCCGTCCGACAACCTCGGCGGCATTCTCGCCGCCGCGGACTGGCTCTCGCGCAGCAACGTCGCTCGCGGCAAGAAACCGCTCGCGATGCGCGCGGTGCTCACCGGCATGATCAAGGCGCACGAGATCCAGGGCGTGCTGGCGCTGGAGAACAGCTTCAACCGCGTCGGCCTCGACCACGTGGTGCTGGTCAAGGTGGCCTCGACCGCGGTGGTGGCGAACCTGCTCGGCTGCAGCTACGATGAGGTGATCAACGCCGTGTCGCAGGCGTGGGTCGACGGCCAGAGCCTGCGCACCTACCGCCACGCGCCGAACACCGGCTCGCGCAAGAGCTGGGCCGCGGGCGACGCCACCGCGCGTGCGGTGCGCCTGGCGCTGATCGCGAAGACCGGCGAGATGGGCTACCCGTCGGTGCTCTCGGCGAAGGGCTGGGGCTTCTACGACGTGCTCTTCAAGGGCAAGAAGTTCCGCTTCCAGCGACCCTATGGCAGCTATGTCATGGAAAACGTGCTGTTCAAGATCTCCTATCCGGCAGAGTTCCACTCGCAGACCGCGGTCGAATGCGCCATGGACATCCACGCCGAGATGCAAAAGCTCGGCCGCAAGCCCGAGGAGATCCGCAAGATCACGATCCGCACGCACGAGGCCTGCCTGCGCATCATCGACAAGAAGGGCCCGCTTGCCAACCCGGCGGACCGCGACCATTGCATCCAGTACATGGTCGCGGTGCCGATCCTGTTCGGGCGGCTGACCGCGGCCGATTACGAAGACGGGGTCGCCGCGGATCCGCGCATCGACGAGTTGCGCAAGAAGATCAGCTGCGTCGAAGACAAGGGCTTCACCCGGGACTATCACGATCCGGCCAAACGATCGATCGCCAATGCGCTCAAGGTCGAGTTCAAGGACGGCAAGAGCCTGGGGGAATTCGTCTGCGAATACCCGATCGGCCACCAGCGCCGTCGCCAGGAAGGCATGCCGGTGCTGGTGGAGAAGTTCAAGATCAACCTGGCGCGGCGCTTCCCGGCCAAGCAGCAGCAGGCGATCCTCGAGTTGTGCCTCGATGCCGGCCGCCTCGAGCGTACGCCGGTCAACGAGTTCGTCGATTTGTTCGTGATCTGAGGAGGGACCGCAACATGGCCCACAATCTGCTCAATACCCTGCAACCGCTCAAAGGCGGCAAGTTCTATTCGCTGCCCCGCCTGGGCAAGGCGCTCGGCACCGACGTCGCCCGGCTTCCGGTTTCGATCCGCATCGTGCTCGAGTCGGTGCTGCGCAACTGCGACGGCCAGAAGGTGACCGAGGCGCACGTGCGCCAGCTCGCCGGCTGGCAGCCGAACGCGCCGCGCAGCGACGAAATTCCGTTCGTCGTCGCGCGCATCGTGCTGCAGGACTTCACCGGCGTGCCGCTGCTGTGCGATCTCGCGGCGATGCGCGGCGTGGCGCAGAAGATGGGCACCAACCCCAAGGTGATCGAGCCGCTGGTACCGGTCGACCTGGTCGTCGATCACTCGGTGCAGATCGATCACTACGGCACCAAAGGCGCGCTCGACCTCAACATGAAGCTCGAATTCAAGCGCAACCAGGAACGCTACCAGTTCATGAAATGGGGCATGCAGGCCTTCGACACCTTCAAGGTGGTGCCGCCCGGGATCGGCATCGTGCACCAGGTGAACCTCGAGTATCTGGCGCGCGGCGTGCACCGGCAGGACGGCGTCTACTATCCCGACACGCTGGTCGGCACCGACAGCCACACCACCATGATCAACGGTATCGGCGTGGTCGGCTGGGGCGTCGGCGGCATCGAGGCGGAGGCCGGCATGCTCGGCCAGCCGGTCTATTTCCTCACCCCCGACGTGGTGGGCGTGAACCTGAAGGGAAAGCTCCATCCGGCCTGCACGGCAACCGATCTGGTGCTCACCATCACCGAGATGCTGCGCAAAGCCAAGGTGGTCGGCAAGTTCGTCGAGTTCTTCGGCGAAGGCACGGCGTCGCTCGCCCTGCCCGACCGCGCCACCATCGCCAACATGGCGCCGGAGTACGGCGCCACGATGGGTTTCTTTCCGGTCGATGACAAGACCGTGGCCTATATGAAAGGCACCGGCCGCACGGCCGCGGAGCTGGACGCCTTTGCCGCCTATTTCAAGGCGCAGGGCCTGTACGGCATCCCCAAGGCGGGCGCGATCGATTACAGCCAGGTTCTGGAGCTCGACCTCTCGAGCGTGATGCCTTCGCTGGCGGGGCCGAAGCGCCCGCAGGACCGCATTGCGCTCGACCAGGTGAAAGGTACGTTTACGGCGCTCTTCGGCAAGCCGGTGGCGGAGAACGGCTTTGCGAAAAAGCCCGACGAACTCGGCCGGCGCGTGCGCACTTTCGACGGCACCGAGATCGGCTCGGGCGACGTCCTCATCGCGGCGATCACGTCTTGCACCAACACCTCCAACCCGGGCGTGCTGCTCGCCGCCGGCCTGCTGGCGAAGAAGGCGGTCGAACTCGGCTTGAAGGTCAAACCGCACATCAAGACCTCGCTCGCCCCCGGTTCGCGCGTGGTCACCGAATACCTGACCCGCGCCGGGCTGCTGCCCTACCTCGAGAAGCTCGGCTTTGCGGTTGCCGCCTACGGCTGCACCACCTGCATCGGCAACGCGGGCCCGCTTGCGCAATCGATCGAAGAAGCGATCGTCAAGAACGACCTGGTATGCGCCGCAGTACTGTCGGGCAATCGCAATTTCGAGGCCCGCATCCACCCCAACCTGCGCGCCAATTTCCTCGCCTCGCCGCCGCTCGTCGTGGCCTACGCCATCGCCGGCACGATGCTGAAGGATTTCCGCACCGAGCCGCTGGGCAAGTCGAGCGACGGCCAGGACGTGTACATCGGGCACATCTGGCCGAGCGCAGCGGAGGTGGCCTCGCTCATGAAGCTGGCGATGGACCCCAGGACTTTCCAGCGGCTCTACGGCAACCTCGCCGAAGCCAACCCGCTGTGGAAGAAGATCTCGGCGCCGGGCGGCCAGGTGTACAGCTGGCCGGAATCGACCTATATCGCCGAGCCGCCGTTTTTCAGGGATTTCGCCATGCAGCCGGGCACGCCCGGCGACATCCGCGGCGCGAGGATCCTCGGCATCTTCGGCGATTCGGTGACTACCGACCATATCAGTCCGGCCGGGTCGATCAAGCCGACCTCGCCCGCCGGCATCTATCTGCAGGAGAACGACGTCGCGGTGGCCGATTTCAACAGCTACGGCGCACGCCGCGGCAACCACGAAGTGATGCTGCGCGGAACGTTTGCCAACGTGCGCATCAAGAACCTGATGCTCGGCGGCAAGGAGGGCGGCCTGACGCGCCACAAAGGCGAGGAACTGCCGATCTACGACGCGGCGATGCGCTACCTCGCCGATGGCACGCCCACGGTCGTGCTCGGCGGCGAGGAATACGGCACCGGGTCGTCGCGCGACTGGGCCGCCAAGGGCACGCAACTGCTCGGCGTCAAGGCGGTGATCGCGCGCAGCTTCGAGCGCATCCACCGCTCGAACCTGGTCGGCATGGGTGTGCTGCCGCTGCAGTTCAAGGGCACGGACTCGGCGCAATCGCTCGGTCTCAATGGCGACGAAGTGATCGAGATCGCGGGCCTCGACCGCATTCAGCCGCAGCAGGACGTGACGGTGCTGATCAAGCGTGCCGACGGCTCGATGAAGGCTTTTGCCGCGCTTTGCCGCATCGACACGCCGATCGAGGTCGATTATTTCCGGCACGGCGGCATCCTGCCGTATGTGCTGCGCGGGCTGATCGCGCGCGCTTCGCAGGCAAAGGCCGCTTAAAGGCTCATTCGACCCTGCAGGCCGAGAAGCAGCGAACGCCGCGGCGCCGGCTCGTAGTAGCGGCCGTTGGCGTCGTTCACCACCACCGATCCGACATAATTGCGGTTGCCCGCGTTGTCGACGCGCAGGAATTCGGAGAGCGCCCATCCCGTACCCTGCTGCGTGAATCCGGCAACCAGGTTCACGGTGGAATAGGCATCGGCGAACTCCGAGTTCGGATCGTTCACCGCCACCCGCGACTTGCGCAACCATTCGAACGAGGCGTGGAAGCCGCTCGACGCGTGCCGCCAGCGGGCTTCGGCATAAAGCTGGCTGCGCGGCACGCCCGGCAGCAGGTTTCCGGCCGGCACCGTCACGTTGACCGCGGGCGCGCCGGTGAGCGTGACGAAGCTATCGCGGAATACGGCATCGAGATAGGTGTAAGCCACGCGCGCGTCGAACGGGCCATCGAGCAGGGTCCGGGCGCCCAGCTCGACCCCGCGGCGTCCGGTGCGGCCCGCGTTCTTGAACGTCGAGCGTCCGCCGCTCGAGCGATCGGTCACGATCTCGTCGCGCGTCAGCACCTCGAACAGCGCCGCGTTGAGGCGCAGCTTGCCCGGCAGGATCGTCTTGAAGCCCGTTTCGAGGTGGCGGCTGCGCCCCGCCTCGAGCCCGAAATTGAGCCCGGTCCCGGCGCTGCGGTACGCCAGTTCGGCGAAAGTGGGCGTCTCGAAGCCGCGACCGACGTTGGCGTAAAGGCTCGTCAGGCGATCGAGCCGGAATACCATGCCGGCGACCGGCGTGGTCGTCCGGTAGGAGCGCTCGCCGCTGTCGTCGCCGTTGCCGGTGGCGGGCAGCGTGAAGTAATCGTTCGAGCGGAACTGCACCCGGCTTGAGCGCGCGCCCGCGTGCAGCGCCCAGCGATCCGTAAGGCGCCATTCCGCCTGCGCGTAGACGTCGGTGCTCTTCACCGCGTCGTCCTCGTCGCGCTTGAGCGCTCCGGCATCCCCGTTATTGTTGATGAAGCCGCGGCGGCGTTCAGCCATCGCTTCGCGCTCGATGCCCGCCGCAAACCGCAAGGGGCGTCCGGCCAGCTCAGCTTCGGTGCTGAAGCGCAATGCCGCGCCGCCGTAGGCGCGATCGAGATTCACTACGCCGCCGGAATGCGTCGCCGCGCCTTGCGTCGCCAATGGAATCGCCAGGTACTGCTCGACGTCGCGCTGCCCGCCCCACAGCGTCGCCTGCAGGCGTGCTGTGGCGCCGAGCGCCTGCGTCAGCGTCGCGCCGATCTGGTCCTGCGCGACGCTCTTGCGCGTGTTGAAGGTCAGCGCCTGGACGGTCGCCTGGCGCGGATCCTGCTCGTACTGCGCGCGCGTCAGGCCGAGCGGGTCCTGAGTCTGCGGCTGGCGCAGGCGGTTCGCGAGGAGCGACACCGCGGTGTCGGCGCCGAGCGCGAACTTCAGCTTCGCGTTGACGTGATCGCGCGCCACGGCGCTGTGCGCGCGATAGCCGTCGGCTTCGAACCGTGAACCATCGATCACGTAGTTGACGCCGGCGCTCTGGCCGCCGAGCTTGAGCGCGCCGCGCGAGGCGCCGTAGCTGCCGGCGGAAAACGTTCCGTCCAGTTGCGGAACCGGTGGTCCATCTTCGGTGACGATGCTGATGACACCGCCGGAGGCGTTGCCGTAGAGGCTCGAGAACGGCCCGCGCAGTACCTCGACGCGGCTCGCCGAACCCAGCGCGAAAGTCGCCGCCTGGCCCTGGCCGTCCGGCATGGTGGCCGGGATGCCATCCGCGATGAGGCGAATGCCGCGCACGCCGAAGGTGGCGCGCGCGCCGAATCCGCGCGACGAGATCTGCAGGTCCTGCGCGTAGTTCTGCCGGTTCTGCACCACGATGCCCGGGATGCGACCGAGGCTCTCCGACAGGTTCACCTGTGCCCTGCCCTCGCGCAGGTCCTCGGCGTAGAGGCGGTCGACCGAAGCCGGGATCTCGAGCGCAGGCTGTTCGACTCGGGTGGCCGTGATGACGACGATGTCGAGCCCGTCCGCCCGAACCGCGAACGCCGCTACGGCCGCGCCGAGCGCGCACCAGCGTGTCGCCTTCATGCCGCGCCCCTCCTCTCGAGCATTTGGGGTCAGAGTAACATTTCTCCAATAGGCTCCGTGCAGCACGGCCGCGGGCGAAAAATGTTACTCTGACCCCAGCATGCCACCTCGCGGAAATCGCCTCGCCTGCTCCGTGCGCAGCCTGGACGGCTGTCTCGGTTCCTACGACGTCTACCCTGGAGAGCAGCCCAACAGCATCGCGAAAGTCGACCCGGTGAAATGGGACCGCGAACCGCAGAAGGCGATCCAGGAGGGCGCGTTCACCCTGATCGGCGATATGGGCATGACCGGCCAGGTGATCCTGGTGAATCATTACCAGTGGCGCGACCTCGCCGAGGCCAAGCTGGAAAACTTCTTCTACGCCGCGATCCTGTGGGGCAAGAGCCCGTTCAAGGTCATCGAGGACGCCAAGTTCATGCTGAAACGCGCGGTGAAGTAATTCCCGCAGGGCACGACACGCCGGTGCCGCCCAGCCCGCAGTAGCCGCCCGGGTTCTTGCCGAGATACTGCTGGTGATAGTCCTCGGCATAGTAGAACTCGGACGCCGCGGAAATCTCCGTCGTGATGCGACCGAAACCCGAACCCCGCAGCGCCTGCTGGAACTGGTCGCGCGATTCCAGCGCCTGTTTCAGCTGCTGCTCGCCGTAGGCATGGATTGCCGAACGGTACTGGGTGCCGGCGTCGTTTCCCTGGCGCATGCCCTGCGTAGGATCGTGCCCCTCCCAGAAGATCCTGAGTAACCGGTCGAAGCCGAGCTTCGCCGGATCGAACACCACCAGCACGACCTCGGTATGGTTGGTGAAGCCGGTGCAGACCTCCTCGTAGGTGGGGTTGCGCGTTTGCCCGCCGGCATAGCCGACTGCCGTGGTGAAGACCCCCGGCGTGAGCCAGAACAGGCGCTCCGCTCCCCAGAAACAGCCCATGCCGAGGACCACCTGCTCGAACCCTGCCGGAAACGGCGGCTCGAGCGGATGTCCGTTCACGAAATGCGCGGCCGGAACCTGCAGCGCCGCGCTGCGGCCGGGCAGGACGCTTCCAGGAGGCAGAAGCTTGGTCATCTTTTTCATGAACGCAAACATGGGCACCTCCGATCTTCCCTAGAATAACACCATGAAAATCTGCATTTACGGCGCCGGCGCGGTGGGCGGCGTGATCGCCGGGCGGCTTTCGGCGAGCGGTCACGACGTCTCCGTCGTGGCAAGGGGCGGCCACCTGACGGCGATCCGCGAGCACGGCCTGCGGATCCATGGCGTGGCGAGCGGCGAATCCTCCGTAGCGCGCCTGCGCGCGGAAAGCGATCCGACTGCGCTGGGAGCACAGGACTACGTCATCGTCACCGTCAAGGGTCAGGGTCTGCCGCAGGTTGCGGCATCGATCGGGCCACTGCTCGGCCCGCAAACATCGATCGTCACCGCAATGAACGGCATTCCGTGGTGGTTTTTCGACCGCCTGCCGTTCGGCGGCGGACGACTCCACCTCGAGAGCCTCGACCCGGGCGGGCAGATTTCCCGCGCAATTCCGACATCTCGGGTGGTCGGTTGCGTAGTGCATCTTGCGGCCTCGATCACCCAACCCGGCGTGATCAGCCACAACATGGGCGCTCGGCTGATTCTGGGCGAACCCGGCGGCAGGAATACCGACCGCACGCGGCGCCTGGCTGATGCGCTGCGCGAAGTCGGGTTCGAAATAGACGAAAGCGCATTCATCGAGAAAGACTTCTGGGTCAAGCTGCTCGGCAACGTCAGCTTCAACCCGGTCTCGGCGCTGACGCTCGCGACCGCCGACCGGCTCATCGCCGATCCGCTGGTGAAGGCCTATCTGGTGGCGATCATGCGCGAATGCCTCGCCATCGGCCGCGCCGTCGGGGTCGATGCCGACATCGACCCCGAAGTGCGCATGGACATGGCGCGCAAGCTCGGCACCTTCAAGACCTCGATGCTGCAGGATCTCGAAGCCGGAAAGGCTCTCGAAATCGACGGCCTGCTCACGGGAACGCTCGAGGTGGCAGCGAAGGCGGGCGTCGCGGCGCCGGTCACCGAGAGCCTGCTCGGGCTGATCCGGCTGCGAGCGCAGACCACCGGCCAGTACGCGCGATGAAACGCTTTGCCATGCTGGCGATGTTCTTGCCGCTCGCTGCGGCAGCGCAGTATTCCGGCCCCGCGGTGCAGGCCTGCCAGACGTACGCCGAACGCGAAATCGTGCGCCACAGCGCTCGGGTCAAGGCCGTGGTGCTGGACGACGACCGCGAGCGCAACATCGAGCGCTATACGCGCAAGCTCGGCAGCCAGTCCGTCAGTTCGCTGCTCTACGGCAATGGCGCCATCGTCTACGTCGACGCGTCGGCGGTGGAATTCAGCTACGTCTGCCTGCTGGCGGATGAAAAGCGCGCGCTGTTCTTTTATTGGACGCCGCGGCGCGATGCCCCTGCGCTTGCGCAGTGCCGGCGCGGCGCGGCGACGCAAGCTGGCACCTGCCTCGACGCGCTGCTGCAGATTGCCGAGCAGGACCTGACCGAGGCGTACGCGCGGCATCTGGTAGAGGCGCGCGAAGCTGATGCCAAGGCGGGCAACGACGATACATCGGGCGCATTTCGCCGCGCCGCCGACGCCTGGCGCGCCTATCGCGAGGCCGAATGCGCGCGCCGCGGCAGTGGCGAAGCGGCCAAAGCCTGCCAGGTGGAGCTGACGCGCCGGCGCGCACTCGATCTGCGATGAGCGGCGCGCACTGCCTGTGCGTGGCGCCGATGCTGGACTGGACCGATTTCATAGAGCGTGATTGAGGTCCTGGTACACCGTGGTACACCCCGACCAAAAATTGCACGCGACGCTCAAGAGGCGCGCGGCCCTCAACGCTCCCGGAGGATTTCCGCGAGGAAGGAATCCCCATATTCCTCGAGCTTTTTCTGCCCCACCCCGTGCACGTCGAGGAACTCGTCACGCGTCTGCGGCTTCCGGGCGGCCATATCCTGCAGCGCCCGGTCGCTGAAGACCACGAACGCCGGCACTTTGCGCTCATCCGCCAGCTTCCTCCGCAGCGCGCGCAGCCGCTCGATCAGCCCCGAATCCGGAATCGCCTCGGTCGGCTCCGGCGCTTCGCGCTCCGGCTCGTAAGGGACTGCGCCGAAATCCTCCCGCGGCCGGGACGCCCGATCGAGCTCCAGGCGCTTCATCTTCCGGTCCCTCTTCCCCGCCGGCCCGGCGGCCGGGCGCGCGTCCCCGACGATGTCGCGCTTGAGGCAGCTCCCGCAGGACTCGCCGCAGGCCGCGATGACTTCCGCGAAATGGCGGGCGAGGCGGCGCCAGAGGCAGGCGGGGCCGTCGGCGAGATCGAACATGCGGCGCACGGCGCGGCGCTGCTGGTCGGCAACCTCGGGGTCCTGGACCCCGGAGTTCTCGAGGAGGCGGTCGAGCGACATGACGTCGGCCCAAGAATAGAAAAGCACGCACTCGGCGGGAGCGCCGTCGCGCCCGGCGCGGCCGATCTCCTGGTAGTACCCCTCGATCGAGCGCGGCATGTCGCGGTGGAGGACGAAGCGGACGTTGGATTTGTCGATCCCCATGCCGAAGGCGATCGTCGCGCAGACGACCTCGAGGTCGTCGCGGCTGAACTTGTCCTGGGTCTTGGCGCGCTCGCCCGGCGTCATCCCCGCGTGGTACGCCGCCGCGCGCACGCCCTTCCCCTCGAGGAACTCCGCCGTCGCCTCGGCCGCCTTGCGCGACAGGCAGTAGACGATCCCGGACTCGCCGCGGCGCGCGCGCACAAGGCGCAGAATCATGTCGCGCACACCGTCGCCCTTTCCCTTTTTCACGGTGAACAGGTGGAGATTGGGGCGGAAAAACGAACCGCGGACCTCGAGCGGATCCTGCAGCGCGAGCTGCTCGACGATGTCGTTCTTCACGCGCGGCGTTGCGGTGGCGGTCAGGGCGAGGACCGGGATTCCCTTGAAGCGCTGTTTCAGGCCGGCGAGGTTGCGGTAGGACGGGCGGAAGTCGTGTCCCCACTCGCTGATGCAGTGCGCCTCATCGACCGCGACCAGCTTCAGGTCGAGCGCGTCCAGCAGCCGCCCGACCGACGCGTCGATTCCCTCCGGCGCGGCGTAGAGTATCTCGAACTCGCCCGCCCGCAACCGCGCCGCGCGCCGCGACCGCTCCGCCGGGTCGAGCGACGAGTTCAGGAACGTTGCGCGGATCCCGACTTCGCCCATCGCGTCGACCTGGTCCTTCATGAGCGAAATCAGCGGCGACACGACCAGCGTCACCCCGCCCATCAGCCGCGCCGGGATCTG
>Ga0155946_1199_pt1 | contig 12679 bp, 12 predicted proteins | sample RifCSPlowO2_02_FD_107600 | JGI IMG/M metagenome (GOLD analysis project Ga0155946, IMG submission 107600) | Betaproteobacteria bacterium RIFCSPLOWO2_02_67_12
GAAGCGTGGTTCGCGCACGTGCCGGGCCTGGTCGTCGTCACGCCCTCGAATCCGCAGGACAACTGCTCGCTGCTCGCCGCGTCGCTCGAATGCGGCGATCCGGTGATCTACATGGAGCACAAGGAATTGTGGACGGTGGAGGCCGAGGTTGATCCGACCGCGAAAGTGCCGCTCGGCCGCGCCAGCGTGCTGCGCGCCGGCGCAGACGTGACGCTCGTCACCTGGGCGCGCACGGTACAGCCGGCGCTCGAGGCCGCAACGGCCGCCGCCGCACGCGGCGTGTCGGCGGAAGTCATCGACCTTCGCACGCTATGGCCCTGGGATCGCGAGACCGTGCTGGCCTCGGCCGCGAGGACGCGCCGGCTGGTGGTCGCGCACGAGGCGGTGCGGGTCGCGGGCTTCGGTGCGGAGATCGCGGCCACGGTGGCCGAGGAACTCGGCATACCGGTGCGACGCGTCGGCGGCGCGCGCATCCCGGTCGGCTACTCGAAGGTGCTCGAAGATGCCGCACGCATCAGCGCGGCGGCGATCCTGGAGTCCCTGCTGCAATGACGCCGAAGCGTACGCCGGAGGACTGGATCGCCGCGCTCGGCATGGCGCTGCTGGCGCTCATCACCATGGCCAACGTGGTGGTCCGTTATCTGACCGACCAGTCGTTTGCGTGGACCGAGGAATTTTCAGTGTTCCTGCTGGTGCTGACGACCATGGCGGGAGCGTCCGCGGCGGCGCTGCGCGAGCGGCACATCCGCATCGAGTTCTTCCTCGATCGCGGGCCGCCCGCGCAGCGCCGCGCGCTGGCGGCGGGCGGGACGGCCCTGGCCGTGGTTTTCTTTCTCGCCTTCGCGGTGCTCACCGGCCGCATGGCGTGGGATGACTTTCGCTACGGCGAGACGACGATGGGCGTCGGTTTGCCGCGCTGGTGGTATACGGGGTGGGTGCCCGCGCTGTCACTCGTCATTGCGCTGCGCACCGCGCAGGCGCTGCGGCGGCTGCTGCGAAGCGCATGATCGGCACGCTGCTCTTCGCGATCTTTCTCGTCCTCATGTTCGGCGGCGTGCCGATCGGCGTCGCGCTCGGCATCGGCGGCATGATTTCGATCGCGCTGGCGAACGCGGACGCGCAGTATTTCGGGCTGCTCGCGGCGCCGCAGAATTTCTACGCCAGCATCGCCAAATATCCGCTGCTTGCGCTGCCGATGTTCGTGCTGGTCGGCTCGATCTTCGACCGCTCGGGCGTGGCGCAGCGCCTCGTCACCTTTGCCGTCGCGGTCGTGGGGCGCGGTCCCGGCATGCTGCCGATGGTGGCGATTCTCGTCGCCATGATCCTCGGGGGAATCTCCGGCTCCGGACCGGCGAACGCCGCCGCCGTGGGCGGCGTCATGATCGCCGCCATGTCGCGGGCCGGCTACCCCGCGGCGTTTTCCGCTTCCATCGTCGGCGCGGCCGCGGCCACCGACATCCTGATTCCGCCTTCGATCGCGTTCGTCGTCTACAGCGTGATGGTCGCGGGGGCTTCGGTTCCGGCGATGTTTGCCGCGGGGATGGTTCCCGGCGTGCTCGCCGGGATCGCGCTGATCGCGCCGGCGGTCTGGCTTTCGCGCCGCAACGGCTTTGGCAGCCACGAAGCCGACGAGCCGCGCCCCCGGTTCTGGCGCAGCCTGCGCGAAGCGGCGTGGGGAATCGCCGCGCCGGTGCTGATCCTGGGCGGCATGCGGCTGGGCTGGTTCACGCCGACCGAGGCCGCGGTGGTGGCGGTGTTCTACGGGCTTTTCGTCGGGATGGCGGTCCACGGCACGATCGGCTGGAAGGATCTCTTCGACATCTTCCGCGACGCGGGAGAGATCTCCGCCGTGATCATGATCGTGCTGGGCCTGGCGGGGATCTTCGCCTACTCGGTGAATACGCTCGGGCTTGCCGATCCGCTGGTGAAGGCGGTCACCGGGAGCGGGCTCGGCAGCACCGGGGCGCTGCTCGCGGTGTTCGCGGTGCTGCTTTTCGTCGGGGTGTTCCTGGATGGCGTCTCGATCTTCCTGATTTTCATTCCGCTTCTCACGCCGCTCATGAACGCCTTCGGCTGGGACGTGGTATGGTTTGGCGTCGTGCTGACGATGGCCGTGGCGATCGGGCAGATCACGCCGCCGATGGCCGTGAACCTGATGGTCGCCTGCCGGATGGCCGGCGTGTCGATGGAAAGTACGCTGCCCTGGGTCGGGTGGCTGGTGGCGAGCTTCGTGCTCGCCGCGTTCGCCGTGATTTTCGCGCCGCCGCTCGCGCTCTGGCTGCCGCGGGCGCTCGGCTACTAGAATGCGTCAACTCAACCGGGAGGCACCACCATGAAACGTCGCGTTTTCCTCAAAGCCACCAGCGCCGCCGCCGGCGCGCTCGCGTTCCCCGCCATCGCGCTGGGGCAGCAGTACAAGACCGAGTACAAGATGTCTACCGTCGTCCCGCCCGTGTTCGCCTGGGGCAAGGGCGGCGAGATCTTCGCCAACCTCGTGCGAGAGCGCACGGGCGGCCGCATCAACATCAAGCAGTACCCGGGCGCGTCGCTGGTGCAGGGCGACCAGACGCGCGAGTTCTCGGCGATGCGTCAGGGCGTGATCGACGTGCTGTGCGGCGCGCCGATCAACTGGTACAGCACGGTGCGCGAAATCGCCGTGTTCACGCTGCCGTTCATCACGCCCGACCACAAGTCGCTCGATGCAGTGCTGGCGAGCAGGGAGATCATGGACGAGTACTTCGGCCTCGTGCGCAAGGCCGGCGCCGAGCCGATCGCGGTCGGCGAGACGGGTTTCCGGCAGATCAGCAACTCCAAGCGCCCGATCGCCAAGCCGGATGACCTGAAGGGCCTGAAGATCCGCGTCGTCGGCAGCCCGATGTACGGCGAGATCATGTCCGGCATGGGAGCGAACCCGACGTTCATGAGCTGGGCGGATGCGCAGCCGGCGCTCGCCTCGGGCGCGGTCGACGGGCAGGAGAATCCGCTCGAAGTGTTCATGGTGGCGAAGATCCATACCCTCGGGCAGAAGTTCGTCACCAAATGGAATTACTCCAACGACATCCTGCTCTTCGCCATCGCCGGTTCGGTCTGGCAGAGCTGGAGCGCGCAGGACCAGGGCATCGTGCGCCAGGCCGCGCAGGACGCGGCCCGCGAGCAGATCGGCATGGTGCGCAAGTATTTCGCCGAGGACGTGGAAAAGGTGCGCGCACTGGGCGTCGAGGTGAACGTGCCGACACCGGCCGAGATGTCCGCCTGGCAGGCGGCGAACCGGGGCGTCTACGCGAAGTGGAAAGCGCAGGTCAATCCGGGCCTGATCTCGAAGATCGAGCAGGTCGTCGCGCAGTCGCGCAAGGGCTGAGCGCGCCGATCGCGGGCGCGTCGCGCCGCTGAGCACTATCGTCACCGCGGACAGCGTCACGAGGCTCGGCGACGTGGCGGGGCGGGTGCTCGTCGCCGGCTCTCATGGCGGAGTGATCGCGGCGCAGTATGGCGCGCTCGCCGGCGCACGCGCGTTGATCCTCAACGATGCCGGCATCGGCAGGGATCGCGCCGGCGTCGCGGGACTCGACTGGCTGGACGCCATCGGAATGGCGGCCGCCACGGTGGATTGCATGAGCGCGCGCATCGCCGACGGCAGGGACATGCTCGCGCGCGGCGTGATCAGCTGCGTCAACGCCAGCGCAGCGCGTTGCGGCGTCGCTGCAGGCCAGGTTTGTGCGGACGCGGCCGCAAGGCTCGGGCGTGCACCGCCGCCGCACGGCAAGCCGGCACCCTTTGCCGAGAATCGCTGGCGCATGGCCGAGGGTCCGCCCGAAGTGTGGGCGATCGATTCGCTCGGCAAAGTGCAGCCCGAAGACGCCGGCCGCATCCTGGTGATCGGCTCGCACGGCGCACTGCTCGGCGGGCGGCGCGAGTCGGCGCTGCAGATCGCGGCGGTGGCGGTGGTGCTGAACGACGCGGGCGTCGGGGCGGACCGCGCGGGCATCGCGCATCTGCCGGCGCTGGGCGAAGGCGGCATTGCCGCCACCACGGTGGATTGCATGAGCGCGCGCATCGCCGACGGCAGGGACATGCTCGCGCGCGGCGTGATCAGCTACGTCAACGCCAGCGCAGCGCGTTGCGGCGTCGCTGCAGGCCAGGTTTGTGCGGACGCGGCCGCAAGGCTCGGGCGTGCACCGCTGCCGCACGGCAAGCCGGCACCCTTTGCCGAGAATCGCTGGCGCATGGCCGAGGGTCCGCCCGAAGTGTGGGCGATCGATTCGCTCGGCAAAGTGCAGCCCGAAGACGCCGGCCGCATCCTGGTGATCGGCTCGCACGGCGCACTGCTCGGCGGGCGGCGCGAGTCGGCGCTGCAGATCGCGGCGGTGGCGGTGGTGCTGAACGACGCGGGCGTCGGGGCGGACCGCGCGGGCATCGCGCATCTGCCGGTGCTGGGCGAAGGCGGCATTGCCGCCACCACGGTGGATTGCATGAGCGCGCGCATCGGCGACGGACGTTCGATGTGGGAAAGCGGCGTGCTCTCGTATCTCAATGACGTGGCGGAGCGGCTCGGCGCGAGGCGCGGCGAGCGGGTGCAGGATTTTGCTGCGCGAGTCACCGTGGCCCACGCCAAGCGACGGGCGCCGAAGCGCGATGCTCCTGGGCAATCGTGAGCGCGGCTACCGAGTGCGCTGCGGCGCACAACATGCGCTAGAATCGCACGATTTCACTGTGGGCCCGCGTCAGATGCGCAACCGGCTGGTGGCCGGCAACTGGAAGCTGCACGGCAGCCGCACCGCGAACCGCGCCCTGCTCGAGGCGATCGCGGACGGCGGCGGTGCCGGCGGGCCGGTGCAGTGCGCGGTGTGCGTGCCGTTTCCGTACCTCGCCCAGATGGCCGAGCTGCTCGGCGGGACGCGCATCGCGTGGGGCGCGCAGGATGTCAGCGAGCATGCCTCGGGCGCCTATACCGGGGAAGTGTCTGCGGCGATGCTCGCGGAGTTCGGTTGCCGCTACGTGCTGGTGGGGCATTCCGAGCGCCGCCAGCTGCACGCTGAGACGGACGCGGCGGTCGCGGCCAAGTTCGCCGCAGTGCAGGGCAGTGCGATGACGCCGGTCCTGTGCGTCGGCGAAACGCTGAGCGAGCGCGACAGCGGCAGGACCGAGACGGTCGTGGCGCGGCAGCTGGATGCGGTCATCGCGCGCTGCGGCGCCGAGGCGTTCGCCAATGCCGTGGTGGCGTACGAGCCGGTGTGGGCGATCGGCACCGGGCGCAACGCCACGCCGGAACAGGCGCAAGCGGTGCACGCGTTCGTGCGCGTGCGCCTTGCGGCGCTGGGCAGGGCCACCGCGCAGGGGCTTCGCATCCTGTACGGCGGCAGCGTGAAGCCGGCCAACGCGGCGGCGATTTTTGCGATGCCCGACGTCGACGGCGGGCTGATCGGCGGGGCCTCGCTGGTGGCGGAGGATTTCCTGGCAATCGCGCGCGCAGCGGCGCGCGGCCAGGGCTGAAAGAAAGGCGCACATGGATCTCTGGTTCACCGTGGTCATCGTGCTGCACGTGCTGGTCGCGCTGGCGATCATCGGGCTGGTGCTGCTTCAGCACGGCAAGGGTGCGGACATGGGTTCGGGTTTCGGCGGCGGCTCATCGGGGAGCCTCTTCGGCGCCACCGGCTCGGCGAATTTTCTCTCGCGCATGACGGCTGCGCTGGCGACGATCTTCTTTCTCACCAGCCTCGGGCTGGCGTACTTCGCGACGCACAAGCCGAAGACCTCGGGCAGCATCATGGATGCGGTGAAGAGCGAGCCGCCGCCGGCGGCCCAGCCTGCGCCCAGGTCGCCGCAGGCCGAGGTGCCGAAGCCCGCGGCGGCCGAAGGGTCGAAGGCGAAGGATGTGCCCAATTAAGCGATAATTTGATCGAGCGCAAACGCGCCAGCGCCCACGTGGTGAAATTGGTAGACACGCTAGCTTGAGGGGCTAGTGGCCTAAAAAGCCGTAGCAGTTCGAGTCTGCTCGTGGGCACCATGACTTTGGAGAGCGCAGTGAAGAAAGGAAACTGAAGGCGTGCTGGCAGAGTACTTTCCGATCCTGCTCTTCATAATGGTGGGGCTCGCGGTGGGCGTGATTCCGGTCGTGCTCGGCGCGCTGCTCGGGCCGCACCGCCCGGATCCCGAAAAGAACTCGCCGTACGAATGCGGCTTCGAGGCCTTCGAGGACGCGCGCATGAAGTTCGACGTGCGCTACTACCTGGTGGCGATCCTTTTCATCCTGTTCGACCTGGAAATCGCGTTCCTCTTTCCGTGGGCTGCGGTGCTCGGCGAAATCGGCCTGTTCGGCTTCGTTTCGATGATGGTCTTCCTCGCCATCCTGGTGGTGGGCTTCGTCTACGAATGGAAGAAGGGGGCGCTCGAGTGGGAGTGACGGCGGCGTGGAGGCGGCATGAGCATTGAGGGCTTGCTGGAGCAGGGCTTCGTCACCACCACCGCGGACAAGCTGATCAACTGGACGCGCACCGGGTCGATGTGGCCGGTCACCTTCGGCCTGGCGTGCTGCGCCATCGAGATGATGCACGCCGGCGCCGCGCGCTACGATCTGGACCGCTTCGGCGTGGTGTTCCGGCCCAGCCCGCGGCAGTCCGACGTCATGATCATCGCCGGCACGCTCACCAACAAGATGGCGCCCGCGCTGCGCAAGGTCTACGACCAGATGCCCGAGCCGCGCTGGGTGATCTCGATGGGCTCCTGCGCCAACGGCGGCGGCTATTACCACTATGCGTATTCGGTGGTGCGCGGCGCCGACCGCATCGTGCCGGTCGACATCTACGTGCCGGGCTGCCCGCCGACCGCGGAGGCGCTGATCTACGGCATCATCCAGCTGCAGAACAAGATCAAGAGGACCAACACGATCGCGCGCTAGCGCGGGCGTAACCCCGTCAATGACGCCAAAGCTGCAACGCCTGAGCGATGCGCTGGAGCGGCTGCTGGGTGCGAAACCGGTGGCGCGCCTCGGCGAGCTGACGCTCGAAGTGTCCGCGGGCGACTATCTCAAGACCGCGCAGACGCTGCGCGACCATGCGGAACTGCGCTTCGAGGAACTGATGGACCTGTGCGGCGTCGACTATTCGACTTACGGCGACCGGCCCAGGCAGGGCGCGCGCTTCGCCGCGGTCGCGCACCTGCTGTCGGTGACGCACAACTGGCGGCTGCGGCTGCGCGTGTTCTGCCCCGACGCAGCGTTTCCGCTGCTCGCCTCGCTGGTCGAGGTGTGGCCGAGCGTGAACTGGTACGAGCGCGAGGCCTTCGACCTGTTCGGCATCGTCTTCGAGGGGCATCCCGACCTGCGCCGCATCCTCACCGATTACGGCTTCGTCGGGCATCCGTTCCGCAAGGACTTTCCGATCCTGGGGCACGTCGAGATGCGCTACGACCCGGAGCAGAAGCGCGTCGTCTACGAGCCGGTCACGATCGAGCCGCGCGAGGTCACGCCGCGCGTAGTGCGCGAGGCGCACTATGGCGAGGGCGGCTAGTGGCCGAGATTCGGAACTACACGGTGAACTTTGGCCCGCAGCATCCGGCGGCGCACGGCGTGCTGCGCCTGGTGCTGGAGCTGGACGGCGAGGTGGTGCAGCGCGCCGACCCGCACATCGGGCTGCTGCACCGCGCCACCGAGAAGCTGGCCGAGCAGCGCACCTGGATCCAGTCGCTGCCCTACATGGACCGGCTCGACTACATCTCGATGATGTGCAGCGAGCACGCCTACGTGATGGCGATCGAGAAGCTCGCCGGCATCGAGGTGCCGATCCGCGCGCAGTACATCCGCGTGCTGTTCGACGAAATCACGCGCGTCATGAACCACCTCTTCGGGCTCGCCGCGCTCGGCCTCGACCTGGGCGCGATGACGGTGTTCCTGTACTGCTTTCGCGAGCGCGAGGACCTGCTCGACTGCTACGAGGCGGTGTCGGGCGCGCGCATGCACGCGGCGTACTACCGACCGGGCGGCGTCTACCGCGACCTGCCGGAGACGATGCCGCAGTACCAGGCGCAGCACACGCGCAGTGCGCGCACGCTCGCGGCGATGAACGACAACCGGCAGGGGTCGCTGCTGGATTTCATCGAGGATTTCACCGCCCGCTTCCCGAAGTGCATCGACGACTACGAGACGCTGCTCACCGAGAACCGCATCTGGAAGCAGCGCACCGTGGGCATCGGCGTGGTGTCTCCGGAGCGCGCCCTGGCGCTCGGTTTCAGCGGGCCGATGCTGCGCGGCTCGGGCGTCGCCTGGGACCTGCGGAAAAAACAGCCCTACGAGGTCTACCACCGGCTCGATTTCGATGTCGCGGTCGGCACCAACGGCGATACCTACGACCGGTATCTCGTGCGCGTAGAGGAAATGCGCCAGTCCAATCGCATCATCCGCCAGTGCGTCGACTGGCTGCGCCAGAACCCCGGGCCGGTGATCAGCGACAACCACAAGGTCGCGCCGCCCTCGCGCCTCGAGATGAAGGCCAACATGGAGGAGCTGATCCATCACTTCAAGCTCTTCACCGAAGGCATGCACGTGCCCGAAGGCGAGGCCTACGCCGCTGTAGAGCACCCCAAGGGCGAGTTCGCGGTCTATTTCATCTCCGACGGCGCCAACAAGCCCTACCGCATGAAGCTGCGCTCGCCGGCGTTCTGCCACCTCTCGGCGATGGACGAGATGGCGCGCGGCCACATGCTGGCCGACGCGGTGGCCGTGATCAGCACCCTCGACATCGTGTTCGGCGACGTCGATCGCTGAGCCGCCATGCTGAGTCCCGAGAGCCTCAGGAGAATCGACCGCGAGATCGCCAAGTACCCGGCCGAGCACAAGCAATCGGCGGTGATGGCGGCGCTCATCGTGGCGCAGGACGAAAAGGGCTGGCTCGCCACCGAGACCATGGACTTCGTGGCGCAGTATCTGGGCATGGCGCCGGTGGCCGTCTACGAGGTCGCGAGCTTCTACAACATGTACAACCTCGAGCCGGCCGGCCAGTACAAGCTCACGGTGTGCACCTGCCTGCCGTGCGGCCTGCAGGGCGCGCTCGACGCCGCCGACCACCTCAAGGCGCGGCTTGGCGTCGATTTCGGCGAAACCACCGCCGACGGCCGCTTCACCCTCAAGGAAGGCGAGTGCATGGGCGCCTGCGCGATGGCGCCGGTGGTGCTGGTGAACAACAAGAAGATGCACGACTACATGTCGAACGCGAAACTCGACGCGCTGCTCGACGAGCTGAGGAAGCGCTGAACATGCTCGATTACGGACCCGACGCGATCCTGATGGCCGGCCTGGACGGCGCCAACTGGCGGCTCGCCGACTACGAAAAGCGCGGCGGCTACGAGGCGCTGCGTAAGCTCCTCGCCGACCAGGTGCCGCCGGAGCGGGTGATCGCCGAGGTGAAGAAATCCGCGCTGCGCGGGCGCGGCGGCGCGGGCTTTCCGACCGGGCTGAAATGGTCGTTCATGCCGCGCCAGTTCCCGGGCGCCAAGTACATGGTGTGCAACTCCGACGAGGGCGAGCCGGGCACCTGCAAGGACAGGGACCTCTTGCGCTACAACCCGCACTCGGTGATCGAGGGCATGATCATCGCCGGCTACGCCACGGGCTCCACTGCGGGCTACAACTACATCCACGGCGAGATCTGGGCGCTCTACGAGCAGTTCGAGGAGGCGATCGAAGAGGCGCGCCGCGCCGGCTACCTCGGCCGCGACATCCTCGGCTCGGCGTTCTCCTTCGAGGTGTACGCGCACCCGGGCTTCGGCGCCTACATCTGCGGTGAGGAAACGGGGCTGCTCGAGTCGATCGAAGGCAAGAAAGGCCAGCCGCGCTTCAAGCCGCCGTTCCCGGCGAGCTTCGGCCTCTACGGCAAGCCGACCACGGTCAACAACACCGAGACCTTCGCCGCAGTGCCCTGGATCATGCGCCACGGCGGCGACGCCTTCCTCAACCTGGGGCGGCCGAACAACGGCGGCACCAAGCTGTTCTCGGTCACCGGGCACGTCGCGCGCCCGGGCAACTACGAAGTGCGCCTGGGCACGCCGTTCGCCAGGCTGCTCGAGATGGCGGGCGGGACGCGCGCCGGCAAGCGCCTGAAGGCGGTGATCCCGGGCGGCTCGAGCATGCCGGTGTTGCCCGCCGACGTGATGCTGGCGACCGATATGGACTACGACTCGATCGCCAAGGCGGGCTCGATGCTTGGCTCGGGCGCGGTGATCGTGATGGACGAGACCACCTGCATGGTGCGCGCGCTCGAGCGCCTGTCGTACTTCTACTTCGAGGAATCCTGCGGCCAGTGCACGCCGTGCCGCGAGGGCACCGGGTGGCTGTATCGCGTGGTGCATCGCATCGAGACCGGCCGCGGCCGGGCGGAAGACCTGGCGCTGCTCGACAACGTCTCCGACAACATCGCCGGACGCACCATCTGCGCGCTCGGCGACGCCGCGGCGCTGCCCGTGAAAAGCTTCCTCAAGCATTTCCGGCACGAATTCGAGCACCACATCGAGCACCGGAGCTGTCTCGTCTCGGGTCCGGATTCCGAACCCAAATGGGGGCGCGCCGGCGCGCACCTGCCGCCGGCCATGGCGCGCGCCGCATGAGCGAGCTGAATCTCGAGATCGACGGCCGTGCGGTGGCGGTACCTCCGGGGGCCACCGTGATGGACGCGGCGGTGAAGCTCGGCATCTACGTGCCGCATTTCTGCTACCACAAGAAACTCTCGATCGCCGCCAACTGCCGCATGTGCCTGGTGGAAGTCGAGCGGGCGCCCAAGCCGCTGCCGGCCTGCGCCACCCCGGCGACCGACGGCATGAAGGTGCGCACCAATTCGGCGGGCGCGAAGTCCGCGCAGCAGGGCGTGATGGAGTTCCTGCTCATCAACCACCCGCTCGACTGCCCGATCTGCGACCAGGGCGGCGAGTGCCAGCTGCAGGACCTCGCGGTCGGCTATGGCAAGAGCGCCTCGCGCTTCGAGGAGGACAAGCGCGTCGTGCCGGCGAAGGACATCGGCCCGCTGGTGGCCGCCGAGGAGATGAGCCGCTGCATCCAGTGCACGCGCTGCGTGCGCTTCGGGCAGGAGATCGCGGGCGTGATGGAACTGGGCATGATCCACCGCGGCGAGCATGCGGAGATCGTCGCCTTCGTAGGCCGCACGGTCGACTCGGAACTCTCGGGCAACATGATCGACCTGTGTCCGGTAGGCGCGCTCACCTCGAAGCCGTTCCGCTTCGCCGCGCGCACCTGGGAACTCGCGCGCCGCAAGTCGATCTCGCCGCACTGCGGGCTCGGCTCGAACCTGGTGGTGCAGGTGAAACAGAACCGGGTGAAGCGCGTGCTGCCGCTCGAAAACGAAGCCGTCAACGAATGCTGGCTCTCGGACAAGGACCGCTATTCCTACGAGGCGCTCGAGTCGGGCGAGCGGCTGACGCGGCCGATGCTGAAAGACCACGGCCAGTGGCGCGAGGTCGATTGGCCGCAGGCGCTCGAGCGCGTCGCGGCGGAGCTGACCAAGGCCGCGGGCAGCGTCGGCATCCTCGCCACGCCGCATTCGACGCTCGAGGAACTGTACCTCGCCGGGCGGCTGGCGCAGGCCCTGGGCGGGAGCGCCGATTTCAGGCTGCGCCAGTCCGACTTCTCCGGCGACGCCAAGCGGGGCGGGATACCGTGGCTCGGCATGCCGGTGGCGAACCTGGACGGCCTCGACCGCGTGCTGGTGGTCGGCTCGTTCCTGCGCAAGGACCACCCGCTGCTCGCGCAGCGACTGCGCCAGGCGGCGAAGCGCGGCTGCCGGGTCAACGTGCTGCATTCGGTCGACGACGATTGGCTGATGCCGATCGCGAACCGCAAGATCGTGCCGCCGTCGGAGCTGCTCGAGGCGCTGCGTGGCGTCAATGGCACCCCGATCGGGGAGAGCCTGCGTTCCGGCAGGAACGTCGCCGTGCTGCTGGGAAACTTCGCGCAGCAGCATCCGCAGGCCGCGCAGTTGCAGGCTGCGGCGCAGGCGCTCGGCTACCCGATAGGCTTCCTCGGCGAGGCGGCGAATTCGGTAGGCGGTTACCTCGCCGGATTGCCCGTGGGCGGCAATGCCGCATCGGCGCTCGGGCACAAGGCCCTGGTGCTGCTCAATGCGGAGCCCGAGCTCGATTGCGCCGATCCGCAGACGGCGGGGCAGGCGCTCGAGCGGGCGCAGTTCGTGGTGGCGCTCGGCGCCTTCCGGCCGGCGCGCGATGGTGCCGACGTGCTGCTGCCGATCGCGCCGTTTGCCGAGACCGCGGGAACCTTTGTTTCCACCGAGGGGCGGATCCAGTCGTTCCATCCGGCGGTGCGCCCGGCGGGCGATGCGCGCCCGGCGTGGAAGGTGCTGCGCGTGCTGGGCAACCTGGCCGGCGTGGCGGGATTCGATTACGAAACTCTCGAGCAGGTGCGCGAGGCATGCCTGCGCGGCAAGGACCTCGCGGCGCTGCTGTCCAACCGCATCGATCTCGCGGCCTCGCCCGCGGCGCCTGCGCCGCAGGGACTGCAGCGCATCGCCGAGGTTCCGATCCATTTTGCCGATGCCCTGGTGCGGCGCGCGCCGTCGCTGCAGAAGACGCGCGATGCGCAGCCGCCGCGCGCGTGGATGAACGCGCGCCTGATGCAGCAGCTCGGCGTCAGCGCAGGCCAGCCGGTGCTCATCCGGCAGGGCAG
>Ga0155946_1045_pt1 | contig 12290 bp, 14 predicted proteins | sample RifCSPlowO2_02_FD_107600 | JGI IMG/M metagenome (GOLD analysis project Ga0155946, IMG submission 107600) | Betaproteobacteria bacterium RIFCSPLOWO2_02_67_12
GAGCATCTGCTCTGCGCAGCGTTCGTCGCGCGCTGCGATCAGCATGCGGCCGATCCGCGGATCGAGCGGCAACCGGGCGAGCTCGCGGCCGATGCCGGTGAGGTCGTTGCGCTCGTCCACCGCGCCCAGTTCGGCGAGCAGCGCGTAGCCGTCGGCGATTGCACGCGGCGCCGGCGCATCGAGAAACGGGAACTCCTCCACCTTGCCGAGGCCGAGGCTGAGCGAGCGCAGGATGACCGCAGCGAGCGACGAGCGCAGCAGCTCGGGATCGGTGTATGCCGGCCGCGCCGCGAACTCTGCCTCCGAATAGAGACGGAGGCAGACGCCGTCGGCGAGGCGCCCGCAGCGGCCCGCGCGCTGCCGCGCAGCGGCCTGCGAGATATCCTCCACGCGCAGCATCTCGACCTTGTTGCGATAGCTGTAGCGCTTGACGCGCGCCTGCCCGGTGTCGACCACGTAGCGGATGCGCGGCACCGTGAGCGAGGTCTCGGCGACATTGGTCGCGAGCACCACGCGCCGCGCCGCGCCGGGCCGGAAAACCCGATCCTGCTCGGCCGCCGAAAGCCGTGCATAGAGCGGCAGGATCTCGCGCGCTTCGCCGGGCCGCGCCGGCGCCAGCCGGCGCAGCACTTGCGCGGCATCGCGGATCTCGCGCTCGCCCGGCAGGAACACCAGCAAGTCGCCGGGTCCCTCGCGGCACAGTTCCTGCACCGCATCCGCAAGCGCCTGCTCCTCCTCGTCGCGCGTCGTGTCCTCGGCGTCGCCGCCGACCGGGCGGTAGCGCACCTCGACCGGGTAGAGCCGGCCGGAGACTTCGATCACCGGCGCGCCATCGAAATGGCGCGAGAATTTCTCTGCGTCGATGGTTGCCGAGGTGATCACGACCTTCAGGTCCGGCCGGCGCGGCGCCAGCTGCTTGAGGTAGCCGAGCAGGAAATCGATGTTGAGGCTGCGCTCGTGCGCTTCGTCGATCACGAGCGTGCCGTACGCCCGCAGCTGCGGATCGCCTTGCGTCTCGGCAAGCAGAATGCCGTCGGTCATCAGCTTGATCGCGGTGCGCACGCCGACCTTGTCGTGGAAGCGCACCTTGTAGCCGACCAGTTGTCCCAGCTCGGTTTTGAGTTCCTCGGCGATGCGCGCCGCTACCGAGCGCGCAGCGATGCGGCGCGGCTGCGTGTGGCCGATCAGGCCCGCCGCGCCGCGGCCCATCTCGAGCAGGATTTTCGGAATCTGGGTGGTTTTGCCGGAGCCGGTCTCGCCGCAGACGATGACGATCGGGTGCTGCTCGATCGCACGCCGGATCTCCTCGCGCCGGGCGCAGATCGGCAGCGCCGGGTCGTAGGCAATGCTCGGCAGCATGAAGCGGATTTTGCCCTTAATATTGCGGGATACCTTTCCGGAGACGATCCATGAAGCGATTCCTGGCCTCCACCCTCGTGCTTGCCGCGATCCTGACGCTCGGCGGCTGCGGCTACAACACGCTGCAGCAGACGGACGAAAGCATCAAGGCGAGCTGGGCCGAAGTGGTCAACCAGTACCAGCGCCGCGCCGACCTGATCCCGAACCTGGTGGCGACCGTGAAGGGCTTCGCCGCGCAGGAGCAGGCCGTGCTGCTCGGCGTGACCAACGCGCGCGCCAAGGTCGGCTCGATCCAGGCGACGCCCGAGTTGGTCAACGACCCGCAGGCCTTCCAGCGCTTCGCCGCGGCGCAGGGCGAACTGACCAGCGCGCTCTCGCGCCTGATGGTGGTGGTCGAGCGGTATCCGGACTTGAAGTCGGACGCCAACTTCCGTGACCTGCAGGCGCAGCTCGAAGGTACGGAGAACCGCATCGCCGTGGCGCGCAAACGCTACATCGGCGCGGTGCAGGAGTACAACGTCACGGTGCGCTCGTTCCCGAGCAACCTCACGGCGATGCTGTTCGGCTTCTCGCAAAAGCCGCAGTTCACAGTCGAGAACGAAAAAGAAATCGCGCGGCCGCCGAAGGTGGACTTCGGCAAGTAGGCGCGGACTGACGACACCATGCGCCGCCTCTTTCCGGCGCTCGCGGTGCTGCTCCTGTGGTCGCTCGCCGCGGCAGAGGTCGCGATACCGCCGCTCAAGGCGCGCGTCACCGACCTCACCGGCACGCTCAGCGCCGCGCAGCAGCAGGCGCTCGAGCACACGCTCGCCGAGTTCGAAGCTCGCAAGGGCAGCCAGATCGCGCTGCTCATGCTGCCGAGCACCCAGCCCGAGACGGTGGAACAGTACGCGGTGCGCGTAGAGGAGGCCTGGAAGCTCGGCCGCAAGGGCGTCGACGACGGCGTGCTGCTGCTGGTGGCGAAAGACGACCGCAAGCTGCGCATCGAAGTCGGCTACGGGCTCGAGGGCGTGCTGCCGGACGCTACCGCGAAGCGCATCATCGAGGAGGACATCACGCCGCGCTTCAAGCAGGGCGATTACTACGGCGGCGTGCGCGCCGGCACCGACCGTATCATGAAGGTGATCGAAGGCGAGCCGTTGCCCTCGCCTCGCGCGCGCAGCAGCGCCCAGCCGCTACTCGATTTCACCGGGTCGATCGTGATCGGTCTCGTCGCCGTGTCGATCGCGCAAGCGATTCTGCACGCGCTCTTCGGCCGCTTTCTCGGCTCCGGACTGACGGGCGCTGCGGCGGGATTGCTCGTCTGGCTCGTCGTCGGCTGGGTCGTTGCCGCGGCAGCCGTGGGACTGGTCGTGTTTCTCCTCAGTCTGTTCGTACCGCCCGCTTCCGTAATGCGCGGTGGCGGCGGCCGGAGCGGATCTTCGGGCGGCGGCTGGTCCTCGAGCGGCGGGGGCGGGGGCTTTAGCGGCGGGGGCGGCAGCTCGGGCGGCGGCGGCGCGAGCGGGAGCTGGTGAGATGAACCTCGCGCGCATTGCAAAGCATCTCGTCACTCCGGATTGGGTAGCGCGCCGCTACTTTCCTGCCGCGGTGCTCACGCGCATTGGCGAGGCGATTGGCGCCTCCGAGCGCCGTCACCGGGGAGAACTGCGCTTCGCCGTGGAGGCGGGGCTCGATCCGGGGGCGCTGCTGCGCGGGCAGACTCCGCGCGCCCAGGCCGGGGACACCTTCGCGCGGCTGCGAGTCTGGGACACCGCGGAGAACAGCGGCGTACTGCTCTACGTGCAGCTCGTCGACCGCAGGATCGAGATCGTCGCCGATCGCGGCATCAGCGCGCGCGTGCAGCAGTCCGAATGGGACGCAATCTGCCGTTCCATGGAGGCGGCGTTTCGCGAAGAACGTTTTGAGCACGGCGCACTGCAGGCGATCGAACGCATCACCGCGCTGCTGGTGCAACACTTTCCCACCACGGATAGCAATCCCAACGAACTTCCCGACAAGCCGGTGGTGCTGTAGCCAGCGAGTCAATAGCTGGTCGAGGTCGTTGTCTCGGTGCTGCGAAGCGGCGTTGTTTTGCAAGCTCACCTGCTGCCACCGAATCCGATATGGTAGGTTCGCACCCCTGGTCTACTCGAGAGGCGATGCGGATGCGCGCGCGGCGGAAGGGTTTCACCCTGGTGGAAGTGATGATCGTGGTGGCGATCATCGCCATCCTGGTGGCCGTGGCGATGCCTGCCTACCAGGACTACTCGATCCGCACCAGGATGACCGAAGTGATGCTCGCAGCGAGCGCCTGCCGGGCTTCGATCACCGAGGTTTACAACTCGAGCCGCACCGCGCCCGCCGCGAACAACTGGGGCTGCGAAAGCGGCATCAGTTCCAAATACGTGCAGAAGCTGGAGACCGATGTCGACGGCGTGATCTCGGTCCATGTCCAGGGAATCGGCGGCGCCGTCGACGGCTCGAAGCTGACGCTGGTCCCGCTCAAGGCCGAGAACACGCCGGCCAAGACGCCGGCCGATCTGGGCGCCAAGATCTGGGGCTGGAGCTGCGGCGGCACCGGGACCACGGTCGCGGCGAATTACCTGCCTTCGTCCTGCCGCGGCAATTGAGTCGAGCGCGCCCGATCGCTGCACGCGGGCGCTCTAAGCGTCCAGAAACAGATCTCGTCGCAGCGCTTCACCCGGGGCGCAGGCGTACGCGGTGAAGTCCCGCACCCCTGCGTCGCGCAGCACCTGTTCGTCGATGAGAAACCGTCCGGTGAAATCGAGCCCCTTGGTCAGGATCGCGTGCGCCGCCTCGGCCATGATCTCGGGCTTGCGCGATTGCCTGACCATGTCCTGCCCGGCCCGGTTCCAGACGGCCGCGGTCGCAATGGTCGTCTGCGGCCACAGCGCGTTGACGGCGACGCGACCCTTGAGCTCCTCGGCCAGCCCCAGAACGACCAGGCTCATGTTGTATTTCGCGATCGTGTAAGCGGTGTGCGGCCCGAACCAATGCGGATGGAGATTGAGAGGCGGCGCGAGATTGAGAATGTGCGGCGTCCTTGCCTTCAGCAGATGGGGCAGGCAGGTGCGGCTCGCGAGCCAGGTGCCGCGATAGTTGATCTGGTTCATCAGATCGAAAACCTTGACCGGCGTATCCAGCGTCGGCGTCAGACTGATGGCAGAGGCATTGTTGATGCAGATGTCGATGCCGCCGAACGCCGCGACGGCTTGCGCCACTGCGGCATCGACCTGCTCCGCGAACCGTATGTCGCACTGGATGGGCAGAGCCTCGCCGCCGGCCTGCCGGATCTCGTCAGCCGCCGTGTGAATCGTTCCGGGGAGCTTGGCGTGCGGCTCAACGGTTTTCGCAGCGATGGCGATCCGCGCTCCATCGCGCGCCGCACGCAGCGCGATCGCGAGCCCAATGCCCCGGCTGGCACCGGTGACGAAGAGTACTTTGTCCTTGAGCGTAGCCATGCACGTCTCCGTCGGCGCAATCCCGCGCCTCGCCCTATCCCGGACGAAGCTTCGGGGAAGTCTACGCCCGAATGTGCGCCGCGAGCGGACTGATGGCCGCTTGCCGGGCAAGGGCCGCCGCGGGCGGTTAAACTAGGTCTCCTGCCGGAGCGCGCGAATTCGTTGCGCGCATCGCAAACCTTGCTTGACGGAATCGATCCCCACATGAACGATGAAAAAATCCAGATCCGGGTCACCAGCAGCGGACAGACGCTCGACGTGGTCGTCCTCAACAAGCGGCTGGACAACATCCAGATCGTGCTTGGGGAAGGCGTCCACAACGTGCGCTGCGACCTGGTCCCGACACGCAATGGCTCGGCCTACGTCGGCAACGCCATGGGGCGCGAGCTCGTGTACGAGCGCAGCCGCGAACAAGTGAAGGCCGATCTCGCGCGCGCCGCCGGCTTCCGCGACTTCAAGCGATAAGATCCCGGTCGTGCCATGCGGTGATGAAGCTTCCCCATGCCAGGCCAGGCGCCGGGCATTCGGCGCGATTTCCTTGAGAAGCTGCATTCGCTTGATGTAGATCGCGATTCGCTCGCGCTGGGTCGGGGTGCGTGTTACTGTGTTTTGCGAGTGTAGTCCTCCGACTTTGCGCGCTCCTCGACCCGGATGTCGCACTCCAGGCGAGAATCCATGCTGCTTGACGATGGTGGCACCGCAACGTCAGGCCGACATTGGCCAATCTCGCCATTGAGTGTTGTTGCGCATCCGGCGACCAGCAGTAAGGGCAAGGTGACGATTCGTTTCATGGTGGCCAGGCGCAGAACTTTAGTCACTTGAATGGATCTGTTGCGCATCAGGTTTGCGTTTTTTTGGGCCATGGCGGAACCGAGCCGGCAAGAGGGTCCCATGGGGGGGAAAACCTCTGCCTATTTGCGGACCGGGAGCCTGCGCGCGATGAGCGCGCCGAGGACGTTGATACCTGCGGCGATCCACACCGCCGATGCATAGCTGCCCGTGCGGTCAAATAGCGCACCCGCGAGCACCGGCAGGCTTATTGCCGCCGCGCACCAGGCGATGTAGAGGCGGCTCGCGATGAGGCCGAACTGGTTCTTGTGCCAGTACTGTGCGATCGCGCCGGCGGCGAGCCCCGAGACAATACCGTACCCTACGCCGATAAGGCCAAGGGCGAAGGCTGCGATCACCGGGGTCGGGATCAAGCTCAACATCATTGCGCCCACGAGCGAGCAGACGTGCGCACCGACGCCGACGCGCGCGGCGGCGAAGTGATCGACGAGCCACCCGCCGGCGATGCGCGCGGCACCCACAGCCCCGGCAATGAAGGTCGTCGCTCCCACCGCAAGGGCGGCGACGCCGCCGTAGGCTTGCACGATGGCAGCGGCCTGGCTCAAGACCGTGAGGCCCGCGGCCGCTGCAAGGAAAAACACCGCAACCAGCAAGTAGAACGTGCGTCCGAGCCGCCCTCCCCCAACCTCGGTCGAGGATGCGTCGAGCATGCGAATCTCGGCGGTGCGCAAGATGGCGGCCGCGATTGCGCATGCGGCGAGCACGACGACCCCGAGGCCGGCGAGCGTGGGGCGCACGCCAAAGACCTGGATTGACCAACCCAAGACCGGTGCCCCGAGCATCGCGCCCAGGGGGTAGAGGCTTACGACGTAGCCGTTGGCGAGTCCGCGCGACTTCGCGACGGTCTGGTTCACCGCCTGCTGCGACACGATGAAGAGCACGCCCGCTCCCGGCCCGAACAGCACCCCGTAGCCGAGCGCGAACTGAACGAAGCTCGACGCCGAAGCGCAAAGCCACAGCCCCGCCGCGCTTGAAAGGCCGCACGCGAAGGCGAGCGCCGCGGGAGAGAGCCGCCGGTAGAGCTGCGGCGCGAAGTTCATGCCCATCGTGAGCGTCACGGTGGCGAGGCCGAAGACGAAGCTCATCTCGGCGCGTGCCGCGCCGAGCAGCGCCTCCATCGGCTTCAGGAAGACGCTGAAGGCATAGAGCGTGCCGAACGGCAGGTTAACGACGGTCGCCGCGACGAGCGCCGCGGCGTTTCGTTGTCCGGGGTTCAAGTGTTCTTCGCTGGATTTTCGACATCGTACCTAATCCAGACGCCTGGATGTCCGCTCCGGGAACGACTGCGTGAAGTTGCAAGATCGATCCTTGCGCTCGGCGCTCCCGCTTCGGCATTCCGGATCAGATCGCATCGAGTCCATCGAAGTGCGAGAAGCGCAAGAAAGCGTGTGTCCCCCGAGCTGGAGAAGCCTGGCAGCCTACGACGCCGCCAGCATCCGCTCGACGTAGCGCGCCAGCAGGTCGATTTCGAGGTTGACCCTGACCCCGGGCGCAAGCCGCCCGAACGTGGTGACTTCGAGCGTGTGCGGAATCAGGTTGACTTCGAACTCGTCGGCGGCGACGCGGTTGACCGTGAGCGAGACGCCATCGACGCAGATCGACCCCTTGCGCGCCACGTAGCGCGCCAGCTCGTGCGGCACGCGCACGCGCAGCAGGCGCGATTCGCCGGCGTCGTCGAACGCGAGCACCTCACCGACCCCGTCGACGTGGCCGGTGACCAGATGCCCGCCCAGCTTGTCGCCAAGCGCGAGCGATTTCTCCAGATTGACCTCGCCCGGGTGCGCGAGGCCCGCCGTGCAGCCGAGCGTCTCGCGCGAGACGTCGAAGCCGAGCTTGCGCCCGGCGTGCGCCACGACGGTCAGGCAGCAGCCCTGCACGCAGATCGAGTCGCCGAGGGCGATGCCGGCGGTATCGAGCACGCCGGCGTCGAGCGTGAGCCGCACGCCGCCCTGCCGCGGAGCGACCACCTCGACAGTTCCCACCGCCTGCACGATGCCGGTAAACATCAGAGCCTCGCTACGATTCTAAGGTCTTCCCCGACACGCTCCACGCTGCGCAGCGCGAGCCGCGGCCGCGCCTCGAGCGTGGCCAATGACGGGAGATCGAACATGCCCTGTGCGCCATCGCCGAGGACGCTCGGATTGAAATAGAGCAACAGCTCGTCGACGCAGCCCTCGCGCAGCAAGGAGCCGTTGAGCCGGAAGCCCGCCTCGACCTGCAGTTCATTGACGCCGCGGCGCGCGAGCTCCTCCAGCATCCTCGGGAGATCGACCTTGCCTTGCGAATTCGGCAGAGTAATGGTTTCCACGCCTTGCGGAGCGGCACCGGGCTGCGCGCAGAAGACGATCGTATTCCCACCGTCCAGGATGCGTGCGCCTGCGGAGATTTCCAGGCGACTATCCACCACCACGCGCAACGGCTGGCGCGGCGTCCGGACTTCGCGCACCGTGAGCCGTGGGTCGTCCGCTTTCACGGTGCCGATCCCGGTCAGGATGGCGCAGGCACGCGCGCGCCAGCGATGGCCGTCCAGGCGTGCCTCGGGCCCGGTGATCCACTGGCTGCGCCCGTCGGCGAGCGCAGTGCGGCCATCGAGCGTCGCCGCGATCTTCAGGCGCACCCACGGCCGGCCACGCGTGACGCGGGAAAAGAAACCGATATTGAGTTCGCGCGCCTCGTCTTCCAGCAGGCCGTGCTCGAAGCGGATTCCGGCGGCGGCGAGCGCAGCGCCGCCGCCCTCGGCCTGCGGGTTCGGATCGCGCGCCGCGGCGACGACCCGCGTCACACCCGCGTGCGCCAGCGCCCCGGCGCACGGCGGCGTCCTGCCGTGGTGATTGCACGGCTCGAGCGTCACGAAAGCGGTCGCGCCGCGGGCCTGCCCGCCAGCGGCGGCCAGCGCGTTCGCTTCGGCATGCGGCGCGCCCGCCGCCTGGTGCCAGCCTTCGCCGACGATCCGTTCGCCCTGCGCCAGTACGCAGCCGACGCGCGGATTCGGCGTCGCGGTCCACAGCCCGTTTTCCGCCAGCGCGAGCGCGCGCTGCATCATGGCGCGATCGAGATTCGAGAATGGGGTCAGAGTAACTTCTCCGCGAACGGTCGGCACGAGCGCCCTGTGGCACTGAAGAAGTTACTCTGACCCCATTACCTGCGCCGCTTCTTGCCCTTGGCCACTTCCTGCAGGGCTTCGTGAAAATCCTCCGGCGTCTCGAAGCTGCGGTACACCGAAGCGAAGCGGATGTAGGCGATCTTGTCCAGGCGCGCCAGTTCGCGCATCACGAGGTCGCCGACGCGGCTGGTCGGCACCTCGCGCTCGCCGAGCGAGCGCAGTTTTTCCTCGATGCGGTCGACCGCCGCGTCCACCGCCTCGGTCGCCACCGGGCGCTTGCGCAGCGCGAGGCGCATGCTGGAGGTGAGCTTTTCGCGGTCGAAATCGGTGCGGCTGCCGTCCTTCTTCACCAGGCGCGGCATCTTGAGGTCGACGCGCTCGTAGGTGGTGAAGCGCCGATCGCACTTCGGGCAGCGGCGCCGGCGGCGGATGGTGTTGGCCTCGGGATTGGTGCGCGTGTCCACCACCTGGGTGTCCTCGTACTGGCAGAATGGGCAGCGCACGGCCGGGGCCCTCAGGCGTAGACCGGAAATCGCGTGCAGAGCGCTTTGACCTCGCTCGACACGCGCGCCACGGCGCCCAGGTCCTCCGGCTGGTCGAGCACGTCGGCGATGAGGTGGCCGAGCCGTTCCGCTTCCGCTTCGCGAAAGCCGCGCGTGGTGATCGCCGGCGACCCGATGCGGATTCCGGAGGTGACGGCCGGCTTCTGCGGATCGTTGGGAATCGCGTTCTTGTTGACCGTGATGTTGGCCGCACCGAGCGCCTCCTCCGCCGCCTTGCCCGTGATGTGCTTGGCGCGCAGGTCGACCAGCATCAGGTGACATTCGGTGCGCCCCGAGACGATGCGCAGGCCGCGCCGCGCGAGCGTCTCGGCCATGACCTGCGCGTTCTTCAGCACCTGCGCCTGGTAGTCGCGGAACGCGGGCTGCAGCGCTTCGCCGAGCGCCACCGCCTTGGCGGCGATGGCGTGCATCAGCGGACCGCCCTGGATGCCGGGGAAGATCGCCGCATTGAGCGCGCGTTCGTGCTCGGCGTTGGCGAGAATCATGCCGCCGCGCGGCCCGCGCAGCGTCTTGTGCGTCGTCGTCGTGACCACGTCGGCGATGCCGACCGGGCTCGGATAGATGCCCGCTGCGATCAGGCCCGCGTAGTGCGCGACATCGGCCATCAGCAGCGCATCGACGTCGTCGGCGATGCGCCGCAGCCGTTGCCAATCGATCCTGAGCGAATACGCGGAAGCGCCTGCGATGATGACGCGCGGGTTGTGCTCGTGCGCGAGCTTCTCGGTCTCGGCATAGTCGAGCACCTCGTCGGCGTCGAGGCCGTAGGAAATGGCGTGGTAGAGCTTGCCGCTCGCGTTCACCGCGGCGCCGTGCGTGAGATGGCCGCCGTGCGCGAGCGACATGCCGAGCATCGTGTCGCCCGGCTTGAGGAACGCGAGATAGACCGCCTGGTTCGCCTGCGAGCCCGAGTGCGGTTGCACGTTGGCGTAAGCGGCGCCGAACAGCCTTTTCGCGCGCTCGATGGCGAGCTGCTCGGCGACGTCGACGAAGGCGCAGCCGCCGTAGTAGCGTTTGCCCGGGTAGCCTTCCGCGTACTTGTTGGTCAGCAGCGACCCCTGCGCCGCGAGCACCGGCGGGCTGGCGTAGTTCTCCGATGCGATCAACTCGATATGCTCTTCCTGGCGGCGCGTCTCCTGGCAGATCACGTTCCAGATCTCGGGGTCGGTCTGGGCAAGCGGGGTGGCGGCGAACATGGGAGGCGGCGGCGGGAAAGCGGCAATTTTAGCAGCGCGCCCCGGCGCGTCCCCCGGCGCCCTCAAGCGACGATCGGCGGCGCGAGATCGGCCGGGCGGTCGATGTCACGGATCACTCCGGGGTCGCCGACCGGCACTTTCACCAGTTCCGCCCCGTGCATGGCGACGATGCGGCGCGCACCCTCGTCTCCGCCGAGTGTCTCCAGCTCGGCCCGGAAGCGCGCGCTGATGCCCACCGGATGACCCCGTCTGGCATGGAAATAGGGCGCGGCGAGCACCGCTCCCGCGGCGAGCGCGTCGCGCACCGCGGCGATCGAGCTGGGACGCACGAAAGGCATGTCAGCCAGCGCCACCACATAGCCATCCGCTGGGCCCGCCGCGCGCACCGCGCACGCCAGGCTCGCCCCCATGCCCTCGGCGGCGCGCTCGCAGACCACGGTGCGTACGCCCTCCGCGGCCAGCAGGCGCTCGAGTTCGTCGCTCGCGGGGCGCACAGCGGCGACCACCTGCGGCAGCGCGGAGCGCAGGTGGCGCGCCGCCTGCACGGCGATCGGCACGCCGTGCGGCAGGCGATGCAGGAGCTTGTCCGCGCCGAAGCGGCTCGCGGTTCCGGCCGCCAGCAACAGGCCGACGATCTTCAAGATTGCGAAGCGGTCGTTTCGCAGGCCGACGGATCGAAGCGGCTCTTTTCCTTGGCCGCCCAGCTCGGCTCGGACACGCCGTGGCGCACCGCGGTCATCTCGGCGAGGATCGCCACCGCGATTTCGGGCGGCGTCTTCGAGCCGATGTAGAGGCCGACGGGTCCGCGCAGGCGCGCGATCTCCGCCTCCGAGAGGTCGAAATCGCGCAGCCGGCGGCGGCGCGCATCGTTGTTCTTCTTCGAGCCGATCGCGCCGACGTAGAACGCCGCCGACTTGAGCGCTTCCAGGAGCGCCATGTCGTCGAGCTTCGGATCGTGCGTCAGCGCCACCACCGCGCTGTGACCGTCGAGGTTCATGGCGGCGATCACATCGTCGGGCATGCCGCGATCGAGCGCCACGCCCGGCAGGTCCCAGCCGTCGGCGTATTCCGCGCGCGGATCGATCACCGTGACGTGGTAGTCGAGCATTTTCGCCATCCCGGCCAGATACCGGGTGAGCTGGCCGCCGCCGATCAGCACCAGCCGCCAGCGCGGGCCGTGCACGCTCGAGAGCACCTTGCCGTCGAACTCGAGCACATCCTGCCAGCGGCCGGGTTCGAGCGTCGAGCGCCCGCTTTCCATGTCGAGGCGGCGGCGCACCAGTTGCTGGCTGCCGATCGAGGCGAGCAGCGCCGCGATGCCGCTGTCCGCAGTCACGGGTTCAAGCACCACCTGCAGCGTGCCGCCACAGGGCAGGCCCCAGCGCGTCGCGTCTTCGTTGCTGACGCCGTAGGTGACGAGCTGCGGCTTCGCCGCGGCCAGGGCCTTCGCCCGCACCTTTTCGATCAGGTCGTCTTCGACACAGCCGCCGGAAACCGATCCGGTGACCTGGCCGTCGTCGCGGATCGCCACCATGGCGCCGATCGGGCGCGGCGCCGAGCCCCAGGTCTTCACGATCGTGCCGAGCGTGACGCGATGCCCGGCTTTTCTCCAGTCCTCCGCGTTGCGCAGGACTTCGATGTCTACGCTGTCCATGGAAGGATATTACGCCGGCGGGCTGGGATCGGTGTGAATTTGATTTTCTGCGGTTTTCGGACGAATCGCCGTGCGATTCGTCCTAAAACCGGAGATATGGGAACCGCA
>Ga0155946_1219_pt1 | contig 12237 bp, 12 predicted proteins | sample RifCSPlowO2_02_FD_107600 | JGI IMG/M metagenome (GOLD analysis project Ga0155946, IMG submission 107600) | Betaproteobacteria bacterium RIFCSPLOWO2_02_67_12
CGTCATCGCCGCCGTCAGCGTCGTCTTGCCATGGTCCACATGCCCGATCGTGCCCACGTTCACGTGCGGCTTGGTACGCTCAAATTTGCTCTTTGCCATTGTCGTTCCCTGGGAGTGGTTACTTTTTCGCGCTGATCACCGCTTCGGCGACGCTCTTCGGCGCCTCGGCGTAATGCTTGAATTCCATGGTGTAGGTGGCGCGGCCCTGCGTCAGCGAGCGCACCGTCGTCGAATAGCCGAACATCTCGCCCAGCGGCACCTCCGCCTTGACCGCCTTGCCGCCCGGCAGGTCTTCCAGGCCGAGGATGGTGCCGCGGCGCGACGACAGATCGCCCATCACGTCGCCCATCTTTTCTTCCGGGGTCTCGACTTCGACCGCCATGATCGGCTCGAGCAGCACCGGCGTCGCGGCACGCATGCCGTCCTTGAAAGCGAAGATCGCGGCCATCTTGAAAGCGTTCTCGTTCGAGTCGACCTCGTGGTAGGAGCCGTCGAACAGCGTCACCTTGACGTCGACCACCGGGTAGCCGGCCAGCACGCCGTCGTGCAGCGCTTCCTTGACGCCCTTCTCGGCGGCCGGAATGTACTCGCGCGGCACCCTGCCGCCCTTGATCGCGTCGACGAACTCGTAGCCCTTGCCCGGCGGCTGCGGCTCGAGCTTGAGCCAGACATGGCCGTACTGCCCGCGCCCGCCCGATTGCTTGACGAACTTGCCTTCCTGTTCGACCGTCCTCTTGAAGGTCTCCCGGTAGGCGACCTGCGGCTTGCCGACCGAAGCCTCGACGCCGAACTCGCGCTTCATGCGATCGACGATGATCTCCAGGTGCAGCTCGCCCATGCCCGAGATGATGGTCTGGCCCGATTCCTCGTCCGTGCGCACGCGAAACGACGGGTCTTCCTGCGCCAGCCGGCCGAGCGCGACGCCCATCTTTTCCTGGTCGACCTTGGTCTTGGGCTCGACCGCCTGCGAGATCACCGGATCGGGGAATTCCATGCGCTCCAGCGTGATCACGTTCTTCACGTCGCAGATCGTCTCGCCGGTGATCACGTCCTTCAGCCCGACCACGGCGGCGATGTCGCCGGCGCGAACCTCCTTGATCTCCTGGCGCTCGTTGGCGTGCATCTGCAGCAGCCGCCCGATGCGCTCCTTCCTGCCGCGCACCGAGGTATAGACGGTGTCGCCGGAAGACAATACGCCCGAGTAGACGCGGATGAACGACAGCTGGCCGACGAACGGATCGGTCATGATCTTGAACGCCAGCGCCGAGAACGGTTCGTCGTCGCCGGGCCGGCGCGAATCGGGTTCGCCCTTCTCGTTCGCGCCCTTGACCGGCGGAATATCGGCGGGCGACGGCAGATAGTCGATCACCGCGTCGAGCATCGCCTGCACGCCCTTGTTCTTGAACGCCGAGCCGCACAGCATCGGCACGATCTCGTTGTTGATGGTGCGGATGCGGATGCCCTTCTTCACCTCCTCGACCGAAAGCTCGTTCGATTCGAGGTACTTGTTCATCAGCTCCTCGTTGGCCTCGGCCGCAGCCTCGACCATCTTCTCGCGCCACTCCTGCGCCTCGGCGGCGAGCTCGGGGGGAATCGGCCGCCGCTCGAACTTCATGCCCTGGCTGGCATCGTCCCAGTAGATCGCCTGCATCGTCACCAGGTCGACCACGCCGGCAAATTTCTCCTCCGCGCCCACCGGAATCTGGATCGGCACCGGATTGCCCTTCAGCCGGTTGCGGATGTGATCGTAGGACTTGAAGAAGTTGGCGCCGACGCGATCCATCTTGTTGATGAAGGCGAGCCGCGGCACGCGGTACTTGTTCGCCTGCCGCCACACCGTTTCCGATTGCGGCTGCACGCCGGCGACCGCGTCGTACACCATGCACGCGCCGTCCAGCACGCGCATCGAACGCTCCACCTCGATGGTGAAGTCGACGTGGCCCGGGGTGTCGATGATGTTGATGCGATGCTCCGGATAGGTCAGGTCCATGCCCTTCCAGAAGCAGGTCGTCGCCGCCGAGGTGATGGTGATGCCGCGCTCCTGCTCCTGCTCCATCCAGTCCATGATGGCGGCGCCGTCATGCACTTCGCCGATCTTGTGGCTGACGCCGGTGTAGAACAGGATGCGCTCCGTGGTCGTGGTCTTGCCGGCGTCGATGTGCGCCGAAATCCCGATGTTGCGGTACTGCTCGATAGGGGTCTTGCGAGCCACGCTCATTTCCATCCTGTGACTAGAACCGGTAATGCGAGAAGGCCTTGTTGGCCTCGGCCATGCGGTGCACTTCTTCGCGCTTCTTCATCGCGCCGCCGCGGCCTTCGGCGGCTTCCGCGAGTTCGCCCGCCAGCCGCGCGCGCATCGATTTCTCGCCGCGCTTCTGCGCCGCTTCGCGCAGCCAGCGCATCGAAAGCGCGACGCGGCGCACCGGGCGCACTTCGACCGGCACCTGGTAGTTGGCGCCGCCGACGCGGCGGCTCTTGACCTCGACCACCGGCTTCACGTTCTGCACCGCCTGCGTGAACACTTCGACCGGATCCTTGCCCGACTTGGTCTTGATCAGTTCGAGCGCGCCGTAGACGATGCGCTCGGCGACCGATTTCTTGCCCCGGGTCATGAGCACGTTCATGAACTTGGCGACGTCCTGATTGTTGTACTTCGGGTCCGGCAGGATCTGGCGTTTCGGTACTTCGCGGCGACGCGGCATCGTGGCGCTCCTTGACTGGTCAGGCCAACTTCGGCAGCTTGGCGCCGTACTTCGAGCGGCTTTGCTTGCGGTCCTTGACACCCTGGGTGTCGAGCGACCCGCGCACGATGTGATAGCGAACGCCCGGCAGGTCCTTGACGCGGCCGCCACGGATCAGCACGACCGAGTGCTCCTGCAGGTTGTGGCCTTCGCCGCCGATGTAACCGATCACCTCGTAGCCGTTGGTGAGGCGGACCTTGGCGACCTTGCGCAGCGCCGAGTTGGGCTTCTTCGGCGTCGTCGTGTAGACGCGCGTGCACACGCCGCGTTTCTGCGGCGACCCGGCGAGCGCGGGCACTTTCGATTTGGCGCGCTTGGCGGATCGCCCGAGGCGCACTAACTGATTGACGGTAGGCATGTTTTTGCGATTCCAGAAACGAACCGGGCGGCAACGCTCGAATCTCCGTGGCCGCCCTGTCGCTAAAAAAGAGGCAGAATTATAGAGAGTTTTGCCGCATAGCGTCAACCTTTTCGCTGGCCGGCAGCGCGCTCCCGGCGCTGCCCGCTAGGGGCGCGGCGCGGGGTCCGGATCGAAGCCGAAGCGAGCGGGGACGGCGCCGCGATCGACGCGTTCCAGACGCTCGAGCCGCGAGCCCGCAGTTTCGGCATACCGTGCGAGGTCCCGGTCATGCATCAGCGCCACGCCGCGCGGGCTGGCGACGAGGAGCGACCCTTCGTCGTCCAGCCATTGCGCGCCGGCGTCGAAGCGCCTGCCGCATTGATCGATCAGGACAGAGCGTTCAACGCGCGCCACGAAGGGCGTGTATTGCAGCTTCACGAACACGCGCTGCGGGCCGTTCTGGAAGTACCAGCGGCCCGCGGCATCGACCGCGTAATTGCGCGCGATGAAACCGCGCAGTGCCGCATTGCCGATGCGCTCGAAGGCGCCGCTCGCCGGATTCTTCAGCCGCCACTCGCCACGCCGGTCGAGCAGCAGCCAGCCATAGGCATCCGGAACGTCAGGCCATTTGGCCAGCGCCCGGAGCACGATCGGCTGCAGGCCCGACGCGGTCATGCTGCCCGCCCGGCTGCAGCGAGCGCGCGGCGCCTAGCTCGCCAGATCGTCGAGCGGCGCCGGCGGCAGCAGCCCGAAGCCCTGCGCATAGCCGACCCCCGCGGCCTTCAGCTGATCGAGCGGTTCCTGGGATTCCACGCTTTCGCCGATGATGGCCACGCCGGTGGCATCGCCCACCAGCACGATCGCGTTCAGCTTGGATCGCGCCATGTCGCTCGTGCCGAGCTTGCGCACGATCACGCCGTCGACCTTGACGTAATCCGCGCGTAAGGACGTGAGCGGTGCGAAAGACACCGAGCGGCGCCCGAAACCGTCGATCAGCATGCGGCAGCCGATTTCCTTGAGCGAGACCGCGAACTGCGCCGCCACGACCGGGCGCGCCAAGGCGTCCTTTTCATCGAGTTCGAAGATCAGCGCGTCGGCCTTGACACCCGCGCGCTGCAGTTCTGCCGCAGTGAATGCCGCGAATCCGGCATCGTCGAGCGTCTGGTCGGATATGTTGATGCTCAGGCGCGGCAGGCGCGCCCCGCGCGCCAGCCGGTCGATCGCGCGGCGCACGATCCAGGCGTCCAGCTCGCGCATCATGCGGAAATGCTCGAACACCGGCAGGAATTCGCCCGGCGGCAGCAGCGCGCGCTCTTCTTCGCGCAAGCGCACCAGGACCTCGGCAAACGCGATCGGCTCGGAACCGCGCAGCGCCATCACCGGCTGCGCGTAGGCGACCAGTTCGTTGCGCTCGAGCGCGCGCCGCAGCCTGGCGACCGGGTCGTCCCAGCCCACCAGCTGCCGGTCCATGTCCTCGAGAAAGCGGCTGTCCCGCGGCACCGGCGCGCTGCTGCTCATGCGGGCGATTCTACCCGGTAAGATTGGCGTGCTGATCGCATTCGACGCCGGTGCGTCACTATCGGAGACCATCATGAAAGCACATCTCATCTGCACCTTGCTCGCCGCGGCCGCGCTGGCGCCCGCCTCGCACGCCCAGGATGCGACGACGACGATTCGCGTGCTGACGCCGGAGACGGCGCTCGCGGCGGCGCAAGCCGCGCTCGCGAAATGCCGTGATTCGGGCTGGCAGGTCGCGGTGTCGGTGGTTGACCGCTCGGGCCTCGCGCAGGTCATGTTGCGCGACCGCTTCGCGGGCCCCCACACGCCGCGCACCGCCGCCGGCAAGGCCTGGACCGCAGTGAGCTTTCGCACCAGCACGAGCGAACTCGACCGCCTCAGCCGGCCCGGGCAGCCGCAAAGCGGCATTCGGCAACTGCCCCGCGTCGTTGCGCTGGGCGGCGGCCTGACGATCGAAGCGCAGGGATCGATCTTGGGCGGCATCGGCGTCTCGGGCGGCCCCGTGGATGGCGACGAGGTGTGCGCGCGGGCGGGAATCGAGGCGATTCGCGAGCGGATCGAGTTCTGATGGCTGCGGCCGCATTCGATTTCTACTGGGAAGACTTCCCGGTCGGTCAGGAGCGCGACATGGGCCGGCATCGCTTCACGGAAGAAGAGATCGTGGCCTTCGCGCGCCAGTACGACCGGCAGCGTTTTCACCTCGATGCGCACGGCGCAAGCGCCACCCTGTTCGGCGGACTGATCGCCAGCGGCTGGCATACCTGCGTGATTGCCATGCGCGGCATGTGCGACGCCTACCTGACCCGCTCGGCTTGCCTCGGCTCGCCGGGCCTGGACAGCCTGCGCTGGCTCAAGCCGGTGCGGCCCGGGGACGAGATCGTGTTCCGCGCCAGGGTGCTCGAGTCGCGTCCCTCGTCAAGCAAGCCTGATGTCGGCCTGACGAAGTTTCTCTGGGATGCCGTCAACAGCTCGGGCGAACAGGTTCTGGCGATGGAAGGCTGGCAACTTTTCGCGCGCCGCAGCGCGGCAACCCGAGCGGGCGCAGCATGAATCCGCCGGAGGCGACGCTGTATTGGGAGGATTTCGTGCCCGGCGCAGTGGACGAGATCGGCCGCTACACGTTCACGCAGGAGGAGATCATCGCGTTCGCGACGCAGTTCGACCCGCAGCCGTTTCATACCGACCCGGAAGCCTCGCGCGGTACTTTCTATGGCGGTCTGATTGCGAGCGGCTGGCATACCTGTGCCATCGGCATGCGCCTGATGGTGCAGGCCTACATCGGCCGTGCGGCGAGCGCGGGTTCACCGGGGGTCGAGAACATCCGCTGGCTCGGTCCGGTGCGCCCCGGGGACACCATCACCTACCGCCGAGTGATCCTGGAATCACGCCCCTCCGGCAGCCGTCCCGAAATCGGCCTGGTGCGCTCGCGCTCGGAGGCATTGAATCAGCGCGGCGAAATGGTGATGACGATGGAGGGCTGGGGCCTGTTCCGGCGCCGGCCCGCTGCGGACTGAACCGCTTCAGTGGTAGCGGTCGACGCCGGCAAACGCGATGAATAGCCGCGCGATCGCATAGGCGAGCCAGATGCGCACGCGCAGCCAGAGCGGTTTGTGCTTCCACTGCCGCGGCGGCACCGGCTGCGCGCCGCGCTGCATCGCTTCCAGCAGGCTCGCGCGCAGCTCGGCGGCAAAACCCGCATCGTCCACGAAGATATTCGCCTCACGCGCGAGCAGCAGGCTGAACGGGTCGATGTTGGACGAGCCCACGCAGGCCTGCCGGCCGTCGAACACCGCCACCTTGGTGTGCAGGAAGCTGCGGTGGTATTCGTGGATCTCGATGCCGCCGTCGAGAAACGGCCCGTACAGCGCGCGCGACGCGTAGTGCAGCAGCGCGTACTCCACGCGGCCCTGCAACAGCAGCGTGACGCGCACGCCGCGTGCTGCGGCCTGCACGAGCGCGTGGCGAAAGCGCCGCCCCGGGAAGAAATACGAGTTCGCGATCAGCACTTCCTTGCGCGCCCCGGCAATCAGCGCCAGGTAGGCCTCCTCGATGTCGCGCCGGTGGCGCACGTTGTCGCGTATCACGAGCGCCGCGCGCTGATTCTCGCCACACGGCGCGCAGCCGAGCGGGTCCCGCGCGCCGCGCCCCGGAAAACTGTCGAATCCGGGCCAGCGGCTGCCGAACGTGGCCCAGGCGGTGCGCGACCACAGGCGCGCCGCGACTTCGCGCACGCGACCCACCAGCAGGCCCTCGATCTTCACCGCATAGTCATAGCGCGGCGGCGTCTGGTTGGGGGTGTCGAAATCGTCGATGATGTTGATGCCGCCGACGAAGGCGATCGCTGTGTCCACGCAGGCGATCTTGCGATGCATGCGGCGCAGCCGGTTGCGGCGCAGTGTCCAGGGACTGATGTTGGGCCTGAATACCAACAGGTGCACGCCGGCCTGCTGCAGCATGGCACGGAAGCGCGGCGCAAACTCGCGCGCGCCGAAGCCGTCGAGCAGCAGGTGCACCGCGACGCCCCGCGCGGCAGTGCGCGCGAGGGCGTCGGCGACCAGGCTGCCGGTCTCGTCGTCCGCAAAGATATAGGTCTCGAGGAATATCTCCTGCACCGCGGCATCGATCGCCCGCAACAGCTCCGGGAAATACTGCTCGCCGTTCCGCAGCAGCGTCAGGCGATTGCCGGAGAAATACTCAGGCACGCCGCAGCTCGGCGCTGATCGCCAGGTGGTCCGAGAGCAGCGACCACGGCGCGCCACGATGCACGCGTGAAGCGACGATGTGGAAACCGCGCACGTAGATGCGGTCCAGTTGCAGCAGCGGCAGCAGGCTCGGAAAGGTGCGCGCGGCGCGGCCGCGGCTCGACACGGATACCTCGGTCATGCCCAGACGCTGCTCCAGGATCGCGCTGGCGCGGTGGCGCCAGTCGTTGAAGTCCCCCGCGACGATGATCGGCACGTCGCGCGCGGAAATCGCCTCGAGGCGCTCGCCGATGGCCGCCAGCTGCCGGCGCCGGCCGCGTTCGTGCAGCGACAGATGCACGCAGACGCAGTGCAGGTTGCGTTGCCAGCCCGGCACGGCCACCACGCAGTGCAGCAGGCCGCGCCGCTCGAAGCGGTGGTCGGAGACGTCCTCGTTTTCGATCGAGACGATCGGGAAGCGCGACAGGATGGCGTTGCCGTGGTGGCCGTGGTCGTAGACCGCATTGCGGCCGTAGGCGTGCTGCCACTGGTTCGCGGCAAGATACTCGTGCTGCGGCGCGAGCGGCCAGGTCGCGAAGCGGCGCTCGTGGCGCTCGTTCAGCCCCTGCACTTCCTGCAGGAACGCGAGATCCGGAGCGAGCGTGCGCAGGCCCTCGCGCAGCTCGTGAATCACCATGCGGCGGTTGAATTGCGACAGCCCCTTGTGCACGTTGAGCGTCACGACGCGCAGCGCGTCGCTCATGACGGGTGGTTCATTTCAGATCGAACACGAAGCGCTTTTCGAGCAGGTCGGCGTCGTCGAAATGCCGCCGGCCGACGAACGCGGTGGCGTGCCGGCCCCACTGGCGCATCGCGCCCGCGGAGGCGATTCCCATCGGCCAGAATAGATGGCGTTCCGCACGTTCGCTGCCGGCGATCAGCGCATCCGGACCGAAAGCGCTGCGCCGCCCCCCTTCCACGCGCGCCAGCGAACGCAGTTCCTCATAGCGATGGAAAGTGTAGCGCGCGGCGCTGCCGGCGGCAGTTGTGAACCAGACGCGTTCGACGTAATGCGTACGCGCGGCCAGACGCACCACGGGGCGGGCGTCCGGCGGGATGCGCGCCAGGGTTTGCGGCACCAACGCCCATTCGTCCAGTCCATCCGGCGCCGCCAGCAGGCGCGCGCGCGGTGTCGGAAAGAACAGGTGAAAGCACCCGCAGGCATGGATCGAGTCGTACAGCAGCGGTTCACCGTCCGGCGCCAGTGTCACCCGCCAGACCAGGCCGTCCAGCGCTCCCGCGAACAGGTCGCCGCGCCCCTCGGCAGGACGCTCGGCGAACCAGATCGTGTACACCAGCTGCAGCAGCGGCCGGCCGCGGTAAACGGTATGCGCAAGATCGACGTACACCACCGGGTCCGATGCATCGACAGACGGGACTTCGGTCTCCGGCAGCCAGCGCAGCTTGCCGAAACGATCGTGATCGCCGCTTTGCTCGATTTCGAGGATCGGCGCATGAGCCGCGAGCAGAAGTTCCAGGTCGCCGGCAGACGGCTCGGGAAGGCGCAGCGCGTTCGCATCTGCCGTCGCAAGCGCCCGCAGCGCTGCGGCGCCCGCCTGCGCCGGGAGCGCAGGCGGTTCGTAGCGCACCCGCGCGGCTGCGGGAACTTCCTGCGAATCGCGCCTGAAGGCAGTGCGCACCTCCGCCTCCCACCGCCGCACCCCCGCGGCAAAGGGGATGCGCGTCAGCGCATAAAGACCCAATAGGCGCTGCGTGGTGGAGTAGTCATCCGGCACGCGTAAGCGCCCGAGCAGCCGGCGCAGCGACTCCGGCTGTGCCAGATCGGCAGCGCGCAGCAGCCGGGCGCACTCGTCAGTCCGTCTTTGAGCGGCGCCGGAAGTTTGCCCGGGAAGGTTGGCCAGCTCAGCGCGGCGCGCCGCTTGATCGAGTCGCGCGAGGCGTTCGACCAGTGCCTGCATCGCCCCGGGATCGGACGCGGCGGCCGGGGCGAGCGCCGCCAGCAGCCGGTTGACGCGCAGGTAGGGAAATCCCGCCACGCGCGTCTCCTGCGCGTCGCGCACCCCTGCCGCCTCGACCCGATCGTCGAGCGCCACGAACCAGCTCGCGCAATCCCGCAACGGCGCGTCCTGCGAACCGAGGTGATCGCGCAGCGGAACCTCCAGCGATGCGCAGCCTGCAAGCTGCACGACCACCAGCGCGCGCAGTAGGCGCCGCATGGTCAGCTCGCGGCCGCCGCCAGCGCGCGTGCGGACAGCATGCGAATGGCGTCACGGTTGGACCAGGAAAAACATCGTTGTGCGGCTTCGTGCGAGGGCAGCCAAACGCTGGCGCGGTGTTCTTCGGGCGCCAGCGTCACCGCCACCCGGCCGGGCAGCTCGAGACTGAAGACGTGCTCGGCATTGTGCGTGGTCCCGGGCGCAAAACGGTACCGCCACTCCGGATAGATCTCGAAGGTGTAGGTCAGATTCCAGCGCCGCAGCGCGCCCCACTGCAGCTCGAGCCCGGTTTCCTCGCGCAGTTCGCGCCGCGCCGCCTCTGCCAGTGGCTCGCCCGGCCAATCCAGCGAACCCGTGACCGATTGCCAGTATCCCGGCCGTGCGGCGCGTTCGATCAGCAGCACGTCGAGTTCGGCCGTGTGCACGATCACCAGCACCGAAACCGGAATCTTGCGACTCACGCCTTGGCCTCGCCGATCTCGCCGCTTGCCGTGAATACCGTCGCGCCGGCGGCGAAGCCGAGTGCCAGCAGCCACGCGAAGACGCGGATCACGTCTTCGGACTGTCCCTCAAGCGCAGCCCGAGCTCGCGCAGCTGCTTCTCGTCCACCGGGCTCGGCGCCTGCGTGAGCAGGCATTGCGCGCGTTGCGTTTTCGGGAACGCGATCACGTCGCGGATCGATTCGGCGCCCGCCATCATGGCCACGATGCGGTCGAGCCCGAAGGCGATGCCGCCGTGCGGCGGCGCGCCGTATTGCAGGTTGTCGAGCAGGAAGCCGAACTTGGCGCGCGCCTCGGTGTCGGAAATGCCGAGCGCGCGGAACACCTTGGCCTGCACCTCGGCGCGATGGATACGCACCGAGCCGCCGCCGATTTCGGAGCCATTCAGCACCATGTCGTAGCCCTTGGCGAGCGCGCGCCCCGGGTCGCTCTCCAGCAGGTCCTCGTGCCCGTCCTTGGGGCTGGTGAAGGGATGATGCATGGCGCCCCAGCGCTTGCCCTCCGCGTCCCATTCGAACATCGGAAAATCGACCACCCAGAGCGGCCGCCAACCTGCTTCCGCGTAGCCCTTGTCGTGCCCGATCCGCGTGCGCAGCGCGCCGAGCGCGTCGTTGACGACGCTGCGCCGGTCGGCACCGAAGAAAATCACGTCACCGTTCTGCGCGCCCGTGCGCTCGAGCACCTTCGCGAGCACGTCGCCAGGCAGAAACTTGACGATCGGCGACTGCAGCCCCGCGGGGATCTGCGTGCGGTCGTTCACCTTTACGTAGGCGAGTCCCTTGGCACCGTAGATCGTGACGAACTGGGTGTAGTCGTCGATTTCCTTGCGCGTCAGGTCCGCACGCGGCACGCGCAGCGCGGCAACGCGTCCATCCGGCAGGTCGGCCGCCGCGCGGAACACCTTGAACTCGACCTGCTTCATCAGATCGGTGAGCTCGGTCAGCTCGAGAGAAACGCGCAGGTCCGGCTTGTCCGAACCGTAGCGGCTGAGCGCCTCGGCATGGGTCAGGCGCGGGAACGGCTTCGGCAGATCGACTTCGAGCACGCGGCTGAATACGGTGCGAATCAGATCCTCCACGATGTCCTGGATCTGGCGCTCGGTGAGGAAAGAGGTCTCGATGTCGACCTGGGTAAACTCGGGCTGGCGGTCGGCGCGCAGATCCTCGTCGCGGAAGCAGCGCACGATCTGGTAGTAGCGGTCGAACCCGGCGACCATCAGCAGCTGCTTGAAGAGCTGGGGTGACTGCGGCAGCGCGTAGAACCCCCCCGGGTACACCCGACTCGGCACCAGATAATCGCGCGCGCCCTCGGGCGTCGAACGCGTCAGCATCGGCGTCTCGATGTCGATGAAGCCCTTGGCGTCGAGGTATTCACGCATCGCCATCGTGACGCGATGGCGCAGCCGCAGGTTGCGCTGCATCGGTTCGCGGCGCAGATCGAGCACGCGATACTGCAGCCGCGTGTTTTCGGAAAGATTGTCGTCGTCGAGCTGGAACGGCGGCGGCAGCGACGGATTGAGCACTTCGACCTCGTGCGCCAGCACTTCGACCTCGCCGGAACGCAGGCCCGGATTCACGGTCCCCTCGGGACGCCGGCGCACCTTGCCGGTGACGCGAAGCACGTATTCGCTGCGCACCCGGTCGGCGATGCCGAACGCCTCTTCCCGGTCGGGATCGAATACCACCTGCGCCAGGCCTTCGCGGTCGCGCAGGTCGACGAAGATCACGCCGCCATGGTCGCGGCGCCGGTGCGCCCAGCCGCAAAGCGCCACGCTCTGGCCGACCAGGCCGGCGCTCAGTTCGCCGCAATAGTGAGTCCGCATGATTTCAGCTCTTTCCGTTCCTGGCGCTCGTGCCCGGCGCCACCACGCCCATGGAAATGATGTAGGTGAGCGCCTGATCGACGCTCATGTCGAGTTCGATCACATCCTTGCGCGCAAGGATCACGAAGTAGCCGCCCGTGGGATTGGGCGTGGTCGGCACGTAGACCGACAGGAAATCGCCCGGCAGGTGGTTCGCCACTTCGCCTCCCGGGAGTCCGGTGAGGAAGCCGATCGTCCACATGCCCTCTCGAGGCCACTGCACGAGCAGCGCCTTGCGGAAGGCCTGGCCGCCGCTCGAGAACAGCGTGTCCGACACCTGCTTGACGCTCGAGTAGATCGACGACACGAACGGGATGCGGTGCAGCAGCTCGTTCCAGATCCTGACCAGGCGCTCGCCG
>Ga0155946_1035_pt1 | contig 12153 bp, 10 predicted proteins | sample RifCSPlowO2_02_FD_107600 | JGI IMG/M metagenome (GOLD analysis project Ga0155946, IMG submission 107600) | Betaproteobacteria bacterium RIFCSPLOWO2_02_67_12
ACACCGACTGTGCCGCCTTGACCGAGATCTGCTGGCCGACGATCGAGCGCGCGAGCGTCTGGAAGGCGTCGCCGCGCGAGACCAGATGCATGCGCGGGTAGCGCAGGATGATCGCGCCCATCACCGGGTCGCTGCGCGCGAGCGCCCGTTTCGCCCGCTCCCAGTACGCAGGCTTCACGAGCGCGCCGCCAGCGGCAGATTGATGAGCAGATTCTGCGGCTTCAAACGCACCTCGTCCCGTTCGTTGGCCGAGAGGGCAAGATACACCGGGCGGCCGGCGACTTCCGCGCGCAGCAGGCCGGCAGCGGAGAAATCCATGCGGAACAGCGCCAGGATGCGGCGCAGGCGACCCGGCTCGACTTCCTCGCCGCGCCACAGGTCGTTCAGGATCGCGTTCGACTCCGCGTCGAGCCCGATGTGCCAGGCCCAGCGCCTCTCCTCGATCGCGCGCAGCGGCTGCACGCTCACCTCGGTGTCGAAGAAATGCGCGATCCACGCCTCGATCACCCGGGCCAGGGCATCGAGCGCGGCCTGGCCGTGGCCCAGCCCGATCACGGTATCGTGCCGCGACTCGCGCTCCCAGTAGAGCGCCGCATTGGCGCGATCGAGCACGTCGAGTTCGACGCTCGCGATCGAGCCTTCGGCCTCTACGATCAGCCGCCCCAGGCTGCCGAAACGCGAGCCCGAGGCGTGCCGGTCGACGGTCTCGCGATCGGCCAGCAGGACGTGGCCGTCGCGAAGCGTGGCCTTGTGCTCGCGAAAGAACAGCTCCGCGGCGCGCGCCTCGAGCGGGTCGGCCCGGGCGTCGAGGATATTGCGCAGGATCACGTGCACGAGCTGGTCGATGAACAGCGGCGGCACGTCCACGCGCGCGCCGAGAAACAGACCCGCGTAGCACGCCTCGAGTGTTCCCGCCGCAAGCAGCCGGTCGCGAAAGCCGAGCAGGAGGCGGTAGTTGTCGCGCGCGTCGGCGTCCGCGATCGCCTCGAGTTCGCCGCCGGCCACGGCGCGGCGCGGCTGGTGCATCAGGGCCGCATGCAGCGCGCGCTCGGCGGTGCAGGATTCGTCGACCGGATGGATCTCGGGCCGCAGGAAGTAGGCGCGCAGGAAATCGTCGCTGACGCGCAGGCGCCCTGCCGCGTCGCGCGCGAGGAGCCGGTAACCGCTATTGCGCCAGAACTCAGGCAGGCGCGAGCACCAGCCGCGAGTGCGCCGCCACGTGCTGCTTCAGGAACTCCATCTGGTCGGCGAAAATGCGCCGGTTGGTCAGGATCAGGAATTCCGCCTTGTTCGGCACGTAGGGCGCATACAGCAGCTGCATGCCGGACTCTTCCGGCAGGCGGTTGCGCTTGTGCCCGTTGCATTGGCGGCACGCGGCCACCACGTTCATCCAGGTGTCGCGGCCGCCGCGCGACAGCGGCGTGATGTGGTCGCGCGTCAGCCGGAAGTGACCGAACTCGCCGCCGCAGTAGGCGCACATGTGGCGGTCGCGCCGGAACAGTTCGCGGTTGTTGAGCGGCGGCACCTGATGGAATCCCCTGGCCGCATGCGCCTTGCCCTTGATGGCGACGATCGAGTGCGCCGTGATGCTCGAGCGCGCCCCGGTATAGCGCGAAATGCCGCCGTAGAAGGTGAAGGTCTTGTCGCCGAGCGTCCAGGCGACCAGGTTCTTGGCGTAGTAGAAGCAGGCCTGCTGCCAGCTGATCCAGCGGTGCGGCACGCCGTGGCTGTCGAGCGAGAGGATGAGCAGGTTGTCCATGATGGCTCAGGCGCTAAGGACGCGATTCTGCCAACTCGCATGCTGCTTTGCAACGTCCAAAAAAACAAAGGGCTGCGAAGAAAACCTCGCAGCCCCCCTCAGTTTGCCGGATGGCCGAAAGCTTATCTGTCCGAGACCGCGTCCTTGAATCCCTGGCCGGCAGCGAACGCCGGCAGGGTCTTGGCCATGATCTTGATCTCCTTGCCGTTTGCCGGGTTGCGTCCGGCGCGTGCCTTGCGCTTGCGCGGCAGGAACGTGCCAAAACCGACCACGGTCACACGCTTGCCCTTCGCGACGCCGGTGACGATCGCGTCGAACACCGCGTTGACGGCCTCTCCCGCCGCGGACTTGCTGAGATTGCCGGCTTTCGCCGCGGCCTCAACGAGATGCGACTTGGTGACTACCGATGGCATGTGCTCTCCCTGTCATTCCGACCTGGGAAGTCGGAAAATATCCTCGCTGCTTCGCCCCTGTCGCTGCGACACGACATGAACGAGCGCGAATCATATCGGCATCGAAACGCCAGCACAATCGCTTTTGCGTGATGCCGCGCACAAAGATTGTTCTATGAGAACAGATCCGGGGCGCCTGTTGCTGTTGTGCCGCATGGCGAAGAAAAATTTCGCCGCGCGGCGCCACGCATCTTGACAGCGGTGCATTGTTTTGGAAGCGCTCGCGCACCCGGACCTGCCGCGCGGCCGCAACGCTGCGCCCGATCAGCGCACGGACTTGAAGCCGCCGCGGTGGGTCACCGCGCCGTTGAACGCGGAACCCACCAGCGCGGCGTATTTTTCCAGCGCGCCTGAGAGGCGCGCGCGGCGCGGCGGGCGCCAGGCGCGGCGGCGGCGCACCAGTTCGCGCTGCGCAACCTCGAGCGCGATGACGCCTTTCGCGGCATCGATGCGCACGCGATCGCCATTGCGCACCAGCGCGAGCGCTCCGCCGGCGATCGCTTCCGGCGACACATAGCCGATCATCATGCCGCGCGTTGCGCCGGAGAAGCGCCCGTCGGTGACCAGCGCCACCCGCTCGCCCATGCCTTGCCCGTAGAGCAAGGCGGTCACGCCGAGCATTTCGCGCATGCCGGGTCCGCCCTTCGGGCCTTCGTAGCGGATCACGAGCACCTCACCCGCACGGTAGGCGCGCCGGCGCACCACGTCGACGCAGGCCTCTTCCGAATCGAATACGCGCGCGGGACCCTCGAACGCGAGCGAGCGCAGGCCCGCCACCTTGACCAGCGCGCCCTCGGACGCGAGGTTGCCTTTCAGGACCACGATGCCGCCCGTGTCGAGCAGCGGCCGCTTCCTCACCACCTCGCCGTCGGCACCGGGATGGTCTTTCAGCTCCTGCTCGAGCGTGGTGCCGAAGATCGTGCGGCAATCGCCGTGCAGCACGCCCCGCCGCAGCAATTCCTTCAGCACCACGTACACGCCGCCGACCTCGTGCAGGTGCTTGGCCAGGAAGCGGCCGCCCGGCTTCATGTCGGCGATGAGCGGCGTGCGCCTGGCGACGCGCGAGAAATCGTCGAGATCGAAACGGATGCCCGCTTCGTGCGCGATCGCCGGAATGTGCAGCCCGGCGTTGGTCGAGCCGCCGGTGGCCGCCACCGCCGCGCACGCGTTCTCCAGGCTCCTGCGCGTCACCAGCTCGCGCGGCAGCGGAGCGCGCTTTTTCAGCAGATCCATCGCGACGCGGCCGCTGGCGCGCGCCTGCGCCGCGCGACCGCTCGCCACCGCAGGCAGCGTCGCCGACCCGGGCAGCGCGAGTCCGAGCGTCTCCGACACCATGGCCATGGTGTTGGCGGTGAATTGTCCGGGGCAGGCGCCGAGCGTCGGCAGGCAGGCGTGCTCGAGCTCGTCGAGTTCGCGCGCCGTGACGCGTCCCGAGTAAACGCCGCCTACCGCCTCGTAGGCGTCGAGCACGGTCACCTCGTTGCCGCGCCAGTGACCGGGCAGCGCGGCGCCGCCGTACAGGAATACCGACGGCAGATTGAGGCGCACCATCGCCATCATCATTCCGGGCAGGGTCTTGTCGCAGCCCGCGATGGTGACGAGCGCATCGTAGGCGTGCCCGCGCACCACTGCTTCGACGCCATCGGCGATCAGCTCGCGCGACAGGAGCGAGTAGCGCATGCCGGCGTGGTTCATGGACATCGAGTCGGCCACCGAGATCGAGGCGAAATCGAACGGCACGCCGCCTTCCTGCCGGACGGCCTCGCAGACCTCGCGCGCGAACCCGCCGAGCAGCGCGTTGCACGGCGTCACGCGCCCGTCGGTGGAAACGACGCCTACGAAGGGCTTGCCGAGATCGGCATCCGCGACCCCCAGCGCACGCAGGAACGCCCGGTGCGGCGCGCGGTCGATGCCTTCCACGGTGACGCGCGAGGGCAGGATCGGGATGATTTTCTTCATGGACAGCATTCTGCCAGTTTGCCCTGGCGATCGTGCCAACGTCGGTGCGATTTTGAAATCCCTCAGGCCTGCCGAGCTGGCGAACTGCGCCAGCTCGGCAGATCGGGAACGTCGAATTCGAGACCGGCGCGCCCGCATCGGGTGCGGCGCAGTTGCGGTACGATGCGCACCAGCGGTCCATTGAGGAGGAGTCGCAACCCATGCCACGCCCCGTCGCGTCACTCCCAGCATTGCTGCTGCTATTGGTTTCGGCTGCCGCCCTCGCCCAGCCCTATCCGGCGCGCGCGGTGAAGATCATCGTGCCGTTCGGCGCCGGCGGCCCGGCCGACGTCTACGCGCGTTTCATCGGGCAGCGCCTGCAGGAACCGCTCGGCCAGCCGTTCGTGGTGGAAAACCGGCCCGGCGGCGGCTCGATCGTCGGCAGCGACGCGGTGGCGAAATCGACGCCCGACGGCTATACCCTGCTGATGATGTCGAACACCCACACGGTGAACGAGACGCTGATTCCGAAAAAACCGTTCGAGCTGATGCGCGATCTGGCGCCGATCACCGGCGTCAACTATTCGGACCTGCTGATGGTCGTGCACCCTTCGGTGCCGGCGGGCAACCTGCGCGAATTCATCGCGCTGGCGAAAGCGCAACCGAAGAGCCTCAACTACGCCTCGTCCGGCCCCGGCACGCCCTACCACATGGCCGGCGAGCTGTTCAAGGCGATGGCGGGCGTGGAGATCGAGCATGTGCCCTACAAGGGAAGCGACGGCGCCCGCGTCGGCATTCTCGGCGGACAAGTGCAGATGATGTTCGACGCGATCACCACCATGGCGCCGCAGGTGCGCGCCGGAAAAGTGAAAGCCATGGGCACCACCGGCAAGGTCCGCTCGGCGGTGCTGCCGGATGTGCCGACGGTTTCGGAAGCGGGCGTGGCCGGCTACGAAGCGGTCATCTGGCTCGGGCTGATGGCGCCCGCCGGCACGCCGCGGCCGATCCTCGAGCGCCTGAACAGCGAGGTGAACCGGATCACGAGCCTGCCCGACGTCAAGGACGCCTGGGCAAAGCAGGGCGCGGTGCCGATGGGGATGACGCTCGATCAGTTCGACCGGTTCCTGCGCGAGGACATCGTGAAATGGTCGAGCGTGGTCAAGCGCTCGGGCGCGAAAGTCGACTGAGCGCATGCGGCTGCGCATCCTGAGTGCCGGCGCAGCGCAGGGCGTCGTGAGCGCGCTCGCAGCGCAGCACGGATTCGAACTCGAGGCGCAGTTCGGCGCGGTCGGCGCGATGCAGGAAAAACTGGAAGCCGGCGCCGCCTGCGACCTGATCGTGCTGACGCGGCGGCAGATCGACGTGCTGCTGGCGCGGGGACGATTCGCTGCGGCAGCCGACCTCGGGCGCGTGCGTACCGGCGTTGCCGTGCGCGCGGGCGACCCGCAGCCCGCGATCGGCGATCGCGCCGCACTGCGTGCGGCCCTGCTCGCGGCCGAGGAGATCTTTCACCCGGATGCGGTGAGGGCGACCGCCGGAATCCATTTCGCCAAGGTGCTCGCCGCGCTCGGCATCGCCGCTGCGGTCGCGGCGCGGTTGCGGCCCCATCCCAACGGCGCCAGCGCGATGCGCTCGCTTGCCGCGTCGGGCGCGGCCCGTGCGATCGGCTGCACGCAGATCACCGAAATCCGCAATACGCCGGGCGCCGCGCTGATCGGCCCCCTGCCCGAGGAGTTCGAGCTGGCGACGACTTACAGCGCGGCGCTGAGCGCGCCAGGCGACGGCGCGCGCCGGTTCTTCGATCTGTTGACGGGCAATGCCTCGGCCGCGCTGCGCTCGGCGGCGGGATTCGAATTCTGACGGGGAGCATCATGGACGACCGGCTCGCGATCATCGAAGTGGTGCACAACTGGGCGCTGTGGCGCGATGCCGGCGACTGGGACCGTTTTCGCACCGTGTGGCACGACGACGGCTGGATGACCGCGACCTGGTTCCAGGGTCCGGCGGAGAAGTTCATCGAGGTGAGCCGCGCCGGCTTCGAGCGCGGCGTCAGCATCCTGCATTTTCTCGGCGGCTCGAGCGTCGATGTGAAAGGAGCGCGCGCCGTTGCGCAGACCAAGATGACGATCAACCAGCGCGCGCCGGTGGATGGCGTGCTGGTCGACGTCGTGTGCACCGGGCGGTTCTACGATTTTTTCGAGAAACGCGCCGGCCGCTGGGCCATCGTGCGGCGCCAGCCGATCTACGAAAAGGACCGCCTCGATCCGGTCGACCCGTCGGTGTCGCTCAAGCTCGATCCGCAGCTGCTGATCCGCTTCCCGGAGGGCTACCGCCACCTCGCCTACCTGCAGACGCGCAACGGCTTCACCATCAAGTTCGATCTGCCGCAGCTGAAGGGTCCCGTGGTCGAGCGCCTCTACGCGCACGGCCGCGCCTGGCTCGACGGCGCCGCGTCGGCGTTTCCGGAGGACGAGCGGCCGAAATAGACTTCAGCCTGCCACCCGGAAACTCGCCAGGTGAACGACCACCGCGACCCGCTGCATTCTCCCTCGAGCGCCTTCGTAGCGCTCGAGGACAATACATTTCGCGCCACCGGGCTGACGCGCGGGCCCTGGCACCCGGAGCACCAGCACGCCGGACCGCCGATCGCGCTGGTCGCTCGCGCGATCGAGCGCGCAGCGGCGGCACTCGAACTCACGCACGTCGCGCGCATCACGGCCAACCTGCTGCGCCCGATCCCGATCGCCGAGCTGAAGTTCGAAGTGCAGACCGAATACGCCGGGCGCAACGCCGCGCACTTTTCCGCGCGGCTGCATGCCGGCAGCAAGGAAGTGGCGCGTTTCACGGCGCTGGCGCAGCGCGAATCGGCGCTCGAAATCCCGCCCGGGCTTCCCGGCCATCCGCTGCCGCTGGCGCCGCGCGCGCTCGACGAGTCGCCGCAGGAGCGCTTTCCGTTCTCGAGAAAGCAGATCGGATACGCCGAGCTGATCGAAAGCCGGACTGCCGCAGGCCGCATGTTTCGCGGCCCTTCGGCGGTCTGGTTCCGGCTGCGCTATCCGCTCGTGGCGGGCGAGGTGCCGACGCCGCTGCAACGCGTCGCGGTGGCCGCCGACTCGGGCAACGGTATCAGCGCGGTGCTCGATTTCAGCCGCTACCTGTTCGTCAACTCGGACCTCACCATCAATCTGCTGCGCCAGGCGCAGGGCGAATGGGTCTGCATCGATGCGCGCACCCTGGTGGGTCCCGGCGGCGGCGGCCTCGCCGAGGCGCGCATCTTCGATACGCTCGGACTGATCGGCCGCGCGACGCAAAGCCTGCAGATCCGGCAGCGCGCGTAAAGGCGTCTCCTTCCCTCGCCCCGGCGCTGGCGCTACACTGAAATTCAGGCGCGTGATCCGTTACCATGTCGTCGTCCGACCAACCGCAATCGCTCGATGGGGATCTCGCCAGGCTCGACGAGGCCTGCCGCGTTGCGGCGCAGGCAATCTCGAACGCGCGCAGCATACGCGAGGCCATCGAAGCCGCCGAAGTCGAGGTTCCACACCACCTGCAAGCTATCGCCCGCGGCCGGGTGCCGACGCTCGGGCGCCTGCCGCGCGTGCGCGACCTGCGCGTCGAGGATATCGTCAGAGAGCAGCTGTCCTCGCTGCAGATCGAGCACAGCGACTTCGTCGCAGCGCGCGAGCTGGACCGGTGGAAGGCGGCGGACTGGGCCATGCTGCGCACCGGGTATCCCGATCTGTACGCCAAGACCCTGCGCGAAGCGAACCTGATCATCGAGCGCAAGCGCAAGAGCAAGCGCTGATCCGCGGCCCCCAGAGGTTTGCGACTTACCCCCGAGTCCGAACTCCGGAACGGAAGCGCCCCCGTCTGCTATGAGTGCTCGATTGAAACGTATTACGACTTTAGTCTGGTTGCCGGTAGCCTAAATCCATTGCAGTCTCACGACTCATGAAAACAATGACGGCGGTCTTGTTCATGGCAGTCACCCTCGGAGGGAGCGGATGGCATCCCAGCGAGGCCAGGGATTCGCTCACCGAGACGATCTTCGTCGCCGCCGAAGCGGTCTCCAAGAAGTCGGACGCGGGCAGCTCGGATGCCAGCAGCGCTATCGCACAGCAAGCTGCCGCGCAGCCGGCGCCGGACCAGGAAGTCATGCGGGGGCTGCCACGTGCATACCCACGACCGCGTTCCCGCTGGCAGAGCAACGAAAAGGCGTTCTACGAAAAGCTCCTTTCCAAGGGTCAATTTGACGTTCTCGTGGTCCCATTCCAGGTCCAGCTTTATGCGCTGGATCGCGCCACACGTTCGTTGATGACGGCGCAACTTGCAGCGCTGCTGTCTGAAGGGCAAAGGGTGCGCGTCCCGGATCCATACCTTGTGGCGCGCGCACTGGGCGACGGTGAGCGGAGATACTTTCCGGCCGCGATCCATCGTCTCGCGCAGACCCTTGGCGTGAAACGCATCGTCTATGGCTATGTCGGGCACGAGCGCAACAACGAAATGCGGCTCACGATTCAATTCCAGGACCGCAACCTCGGTGAATCCGCGTGGTCGTTTCGCCCTGAAAACAGCCGCCAGTTCGCAAACATCGCGTTCACGGATGAAACGCCCCCGATTGAGGCGTACCGGGCTGTGCTTCCAGCCGTGCTCGAGTATCTCGGCGTCGATACGAAGGCGCGCACTGAAGCAACACGCGAAGGCCGGCTCGGCGCGGGATTCCTTGCTTCTCCGCTCAAGACGACGATAGCGAGATCGGACCCCTCCTACGCTGCGCATTTTCTTCAACTGCTTGCCTCGCTGGCACCCGGCAGCGCGGACCGAACGCGGGAAAGATTCGCCGAGAAGTCCGTGCTCGCGATCTCTGCAATGTCCGCGGCGTCGCCCGATTACCGGTTGCTTAAGGCGCGTGCGTTGATGCAGCTTGGACTCCGGCCTGCTGCCATCGCCGTTCTCGCAACGCCGTCGAACGCGGAGGAAAAACACCTTTTCGCGGTGCTCAACGGCAACCTTCCTGACGCGGAACTGCATGCCAAGCAGGTCCGCAATGAGGTCAAGGCCCTCATCGCCTGGCTGGAGGTCAATGCGATTCGCGCCGCCTACGGAGTTACGACGCAGTCGCAATCCGCGGCATTGGTCAAGTCGCTCAAGCTGCCCGGGGAAGCGTGGCCGTTCATGGTCGCGCGTGCGATGACGGACTGGGACACGTGGTCGCAGCACGAAAACATTGCGCTCAAGGTGTTGCTGGATCGTGAAATCCCGATTGCCGGCGCGACCGCAGAAGAGCTCATGCGCGGCGCCGCCGCGCTTGGCGACTATTCAAAGGCGCAGACCTTGTCCGAACAATCCGTCGCTGACCACATCACGAGACTGCTGGAGTCCGGACCCGAGAGATGGTGCTGTGCTGCGGTGGCCGGCAAGCCCGGAGCTTTCGACCATCTGGATCTGATCGCGAGCATGGCGACGGACAATGTCGTACGCCGTGCCAATTTTCTGTCCGAGGCACAGGGCGCCCCGGAGCGCGCCCTGGAGTATCTGGCACGGATCGAATCGGTTTATGGCGATCATCCACAAGTCGCGCTGGCGCGAGCGCGCGCGGAAACTGCACTCATCGCTCGGACTGAAGGATCCGCACGGGAAGGCGTAGCCAAGTCCGCTTACGCCAATGCCTTCAACGCATTCGTCTGGGAACAGGGGCAGACGCAAACATCGGCCGACGCGCTGCACCTTTTGGGGCGTTCCGGCCGGCGCGACTTTGGACTATTTGGCGATCTGTACGGCAGCGACTATCCGTTCCGGCCCTATTACCCGTGGATACGAAATGCGGATCCGATGGGAAGCCTCAATGCCGCGCTCAGGAACTCCACTTCCGGGTTCGGGCCGGTGTTACATCTCGCAAACCACTACGGCGACAACCAGAACCAATGGCAAAAGGTGGACCAGCTGGTCAGATCGCTGGACAAGCGGTTTGCGGGACACCCGGGACGAGCGCTCCTGCTCGCCAAGAGCAGCACCCGCCAGGGGGATTTTCCTGGCGCCGAAAGGCATTACCGCGACGCCATCGCGGGCCAGCCTTCAAATCGGGAAGCTCGCTGGGAGCTTGGCACGATGCTTTTCGAGCAGGCGCGCGGACCCGCGGCTGCCGAAGTATTTTCAGCCTACCCCGAGTTCACGGCCGGGGCCAGGGAGCATCCGGTGGCGGTGTCGAATTACGCGTTCGCGGCGGGTTCGATGTTCTATTGGAGCGGCGATTTCGAGCGCGCGCTGCCCTTCTATCGCATCGCTGCGGACCTGCGCACGGGATCCGATGCCAGCCTTTCGAGTGCGACGCGAATTGCGCTCGTCCAGGGCGATCTTGCAACCGCGATGGCAATGTCGCTCGACCGTGCACGCCGATACAACTCACCTTACGCCTACCGCGACTATCTCGGGATGCTCCACGCGACCGGTCAATCCGAACGCGCATGGGACGGTTTCAATGGTCTCATCGGGCAGATTCAACAGCCGCACGTCTGGGAAACCGCCCTGGTCGGACACCGGTTGGCTCGCACCGGGGAGGCCGAGATCGCCGCTTGGGCCGCACAGGACAAGTTCAAGCCGGCCGGAAACGATTTCGGATTCGCGTCCGCATACCTCCTGCGAAGCGGCGTCACCGATCGTATGCCCACGAAGGAGCTTGCGTCACGAATCGCCGCTATGGAACGGCCGATCTGGAAGTTGGAAGACTATTTCGGGAACGTAGTGCGCCCCTCCTTCGACGGTCGCTTCCACCGCCAGCTCGGCCCCGATTCGCCGCATGACTCGCTTGTTCCAAGCGACGCCATCAAGTCCTCGCGAAAGGTGCGGCTCAAGTCCGACCTGGTGCACTTTGCCGAAGCCTACTACCTGATCCGCAACGGCGAGTACGGTAAGGCGGATGCGATCTTGAGGCAGGCCGTCTCGCTCTTCGATACGAGGAACGTGAATCTCGGGTATCTGCTGCCGTACTACGCGTACGCCTCCGCTCGGTCGGGCAATGGGGCCGCAGTGCAGCCGCTGCTGGACAAGTTTCGTCCGGAGCAGCAACGATTCGACTTCTACCTGGCAAGGGCCATCCTCGCAGGGGTCGGGGGAAAAGCGACGGACGCGCTTCAATTCTTGAAGGTGGCGCTGCACCGTCGTCCGTATACGGAGAATCGCCCCCTGATGACCGAGTATCAGTTCGCCGAAATTTGCGAATGGGTCTCGGCAGCGACGCGCGACCCGAGAATCGACGAAATGCTGCTCGACTGGGCGAAGGCGAATCAGGGATTTCAACCGTGGTTCGCGTGGCCCTACGTGATCGAGGCCCGCTTGACGAAGAATCCCAGGGACCGCCAGCGGGCAATCGCGTTGGCGCATTACTTGGATGCCGACTCTGACCGTCTAGCAGCCATCTCCAAGCAGGAGATTGACGCCGCGGTCAAGGAGCTTGCCGATCAGAACCCGTTTCGACGGGTCGGCATTAGCAGCACAGGGAAGCGCTTGTAGGAACCGCACACCTCGCCTGACAGCGTTTGTGGAAGCTGGCGGTCATGGCCCAATCCGTGACAGACGCTGTAATGAAGCAGGGCCCGCTCTCGCAACCCCTTCATTAAGCTATGCCTGATTTCCGCGCACCCCCAGAATCACGCGGATTCCGACCACCGTTGACATGAGCACAGCAACACGCCCGTCACAGGCGCTGAAATGAAGAAGGGGCCGCTCTCGCAACCCCTTCATTTGTTTGGCGCGCCCGGTCGTGGGTTCAAATCCTGCCAGCAAAGCCTTCTGCCGGGTCCTGTGGTCGGATAGTAACGGCCGGGGGTGGGCAATTCCGAAGAGGCTTTCCAGTTGGTGATGTGTCAGAATATACTATATATTTCTGACACATGGAAAATTCGAATGGAAGTCCTGACCGAAAAGATCTTGAAGCTCGCGCAGGAACTGCCGGAAGGCGGCTCTTTGTGCGCCAAGGCACTCCTTCACTTGGGAGGCCGGGCAGCC
>Ga0155946_1250_pt1 | contig 11752 bp, 12 predicted proteins | sample RifCSPlowO2_02_FD_107600 | JGI IMG/M metagenome (GOLD analysis project Ga0155946, IMG submission 107600) | Betaproteobacteria bacterium RIFCSPLOWO2_02_67_12
GGCGAGCGGCTCGCCGAGCTCGCGGCGCAGGCGCTTGCGCCGATGCGCTTCCGAAACGAATTCCTCCAGATCCGGATCCAGCGCCATCCGCGAGGAGACGATTCCGACCGGTTCCCCGTTGACGACCACCGGAACGTGGCGAAAACCATGCTCGTGCATCACCAGCAGTGCATGCCCGAAGGAGGCATCCGGCGACAGTGTCCGGGGCGCGGGCGTCATCACATCGGCCAGGCATGTCGTCTGCGCGTCGCGTCCGCGTGCCATGACGCGAAATACCGCATCGCGCTCGGTGAAAATGCCGACCAGGCGCTTGTCCTCGACGACCAGGACGGCACCTCCCTTCCTGCGCGCCATCAGCTTGACGGCCTCGCGGACACTGGTCTGCGGCGGCACGAGGAGCAGCTTCTTGCGCTCCATGACGTTTTTGATCCGTTGCTCGAACATGATGGTCTCCGGAGCTTTGCCCCACGGCAAGCTCAACCTGCCCAAATGCGGAGACTAGCGGCCCGCGCCGGCCCTGCCTTGACCAGAATCAATCGTCATGCGACCGGGGGGGGTGCCCGGTTCGCGCCGGGCCGCGTGCAGGAAGCCGGTCCCGCAGGGAGGATCCGGATTGTGAAGTATCCTGCGATCGAGCGGCAGTTCGCAGCGCATCGCGCGACGCCGCGGACCCACGGAGGCGGACATGGCGGAACGATTCGACGCGATCGTCATCGGTGCCGGACAGGCCGGCCCGGCGCTCGCGGTGCGTTGCGGCAAGGAAGGACTGCGGACGGCGCTCGTCGAGCGGCACCGGTTCGGCGGCACCTGCGTCAACAACGGCTGCGTGCCGACCAAGACGCTGATCGCGAGCGCCCGCGCGGCGCACGTCGCGCGCCGCGCAGCCGATTACGGCATCGCGATCGACGCGCCGATCCGCATCGACATGGCGCGCGTCAAGGCGCGCAAGGATGCGGTGGTCCGGCACTCGCGCGAAGGCGTGCGGCGCTGGCTCGACGGCGCCCGCAACGTGAGCGTGATCGAGGGGCACGCCGCGTTCAGCGGCCCGCACCAGATCCGCGTCGGCGAACGCCCGCTCGAGGCGCCGCGCATTTTCATCAACGTCGGCGGCCGCGCCGCGGTGCCGCAGATGCCCGGTATCGAAAGCGTGCCCTACCTGAACAACGAGCGCATCATGCACCTCGAGCGCGTGCCCGAGCACCTGATCGTCGTCGGCGGCAGCTACATCGGCCTGGAGTTCGCACAGATGTACCGGCGCTTCGGCGCCCGCGTGACCATCGTCGAGATGGGACCGCGCCTGATCGCGCGCGAGGACGAAGACGTGTCCGCGGGGATCCATGAAATTCTCACCGGCGAAGGCGTCGACATCCGCCTCGGCGCCACCTGTGTCGCGCTGCAGCACAGCGGCGGCCAGGTCGCGGTGTCGGTGGCCTGCGGCGACGGGCCGCCGGCGCTGGAAGGTTCGCATGTCCTGCTCGCTACCGGCCGCGTGCCGAACACCCACGATCTCGGGCTCGAGGCCGCCGGAGTCAGGACGGACGCGCGCGGCTACATCGCCGTAGACGACAGCCTCGCTACGAGCGTGCAGGGCGTTTACGCGCTGGGCGACTGCAACGGCCATGGCGCGTTCACGCACACGAGCTGGAACGACTACGAAATCGTCGCCGCCAACCTGTTCGACGGCGGGCGGCGCCGGCTGAGCGACCGGGTCACGGCGTACGCGCTGTTCATCGATCCGCCGCTCGGCCGCATCGGCCTCACCGATGCCCAGCTGCGCGCCTCGGGCAGAAAAGCGCTGGTGGCCAGAATGCCGATGACGCGGGTCGGACGCGCGCGTGAAATGGGCGAGACCGCCGGCTTCATGAAGATCGGCGTCGACGCCGACACGCGCGAAATCCTCGGTGCCGCAATCCTCGGCGTGCACGGCGACGAGGTGATCCAGGCGATCCTGGAAGTGATGTATGCGCGCCGGCCCTACACGGTGATCACCAACGGCATGCACATTCATCCTACGGTCGCCGAACTGGTGCCGACGCTGCTGGAGGGGTTGAAGCCACTCGACTGAAGAGCAGGCACAATTCCAGCCGGCTCGGGAAAGTCCTTCGCCAAACGACAAGCGAATCATGTCCTCATTCTCCTGCTCCGAAATCCTCGCCGGCCGTGCGCCCGCGGACGCCCCCGTCACCGTCAAAGGCTGGGTGCGCACGCGGCGCGACTCCAGGGCCGGCATTTCCTTTGTGCACCTGTCGGACGGCTCGTCGTTTCATCCGCTGCAGGTCGTGGTGCCGAACACGCTGTCGAACTACGCGAACGAAGTGCTGCACCTCACTGCGGGCTGCGCAGTGGAGGCGACCGGCAGCATCGTACCCTCACCTGCCAGGGGACAGCCGTTCGAGATGCAGGCCGCCTCGCTCAAGGTGGCCGGCTGGGTGGAGGATCCGGATTCCTACCCGATCCAGCCCAAGCCGCACACGCTCGAATTCCTGCGCGAGGTGGCGCACCTGCGGCCGCGCACCAACGTGATCGGCGCCGCGACGCGCGTGCGGCACACGGTGGCGCACGCGATCCACCGCTTCTTCCACGAGCGCGGTTTTTACTGGGTGAACACGCCGATCATCACGTCTTCCGATGCCGAGGGCGCGGGGGCCCTCTTCCGCGTCTCAACGCTCGATCTCGCCAACCTGCCGCGCACCCCGCAGGGCCGGATCGACTTCGCGCAGGACTTCTTCGGGCGCGAGACCTTTCTCACCGTGTCGGGCCAGCTCAACGTCGAGAGCTACTGCCTCGCGCTCTCCAGGGTCTATACCTTCGGCCCTACGTTCCGCGCCGAGAATTCCAATACCAGCCGGCACCTGGCGGAGTTCTGGATGATCGAGCCCGAGATCGCCTTCGCCGACCTGTCCGACAACGCAAGCCTCGCCGAGGCGCTGCTCAAGTACGTTTTTCGCAGCTTGCTCGCCGAGCGCCCGGAGGACATGGCATTTTTCGACGAGCGCATCGAAAAGGGCCTGCTCGCCAAGCTGCAGGGCATCGTCGACTCGGAATTCGTCCGCATGGATTACGGCGAAGCGGTCGCCATCCTCGGGCGCGCGAAGGAGAAGTTCGAGTTCCCGGTCCAGTGGGGCATGGACCTGCAATCGGAGCACGAGCGCTACCTCACCGAGCGGCACGCGAAGCGACCGGTGATCGTGATGAACTATCCCAGGGCGATCAAGGCATTCTACATGCGCGTCAACGACGATGGCCGGACGGTGGCCGCGATGGACGTGCTCGCCCCGGGAATCGGCGAGATCGTCGGCGGCAGCCAGCGCGAGGAACGGCTCGCCGTGCTCGATCAGCGCATGCTCGAGACCGGCCTCGATCCCGAGCACTATGGCTGGTATCGCGACCTGCGCCGCTACGGCAGCGTGCCGCACGCGGGCTTCGGCCTGGGGTTCGAGCGCACCGTCGCCTACGTTACGGGGCTTTCGAACGTGCGCGACGCGATCCCGTTTCCACGCACGCCGGGCAGCGCGAAGTATTAGCCGCGCAAGCGCAAGTAGGGTGAAACCAGGCGAATACCGCGCCTTCGGATCACTCCGGCAGCGCGACCCTTCCGTCGCTGCTGAACTGGTAATCGCGGAACACGTGCTCGGCGCTGAGCAGCCGGTAGCTGCCGTCGGCGAGCCGCGTGCTGGTGTCCTTGAGCCGGTAGGCGTAGTGCCCGCAGGTCCAGCAGTCGAAGTTGCGCATATGGGTACACAGGCAGGTCTTGTCCGCAACCACCACCTTCTTCGCGCCGGGGTGCGCCGCCACTTCGCGGTTGTAGGCGGTGATGTAGGCGCAGTTGCCCGAGCCGTCGAGCAGGTAGCCGTAGGCCTCGCAGTTGGGCCGGATTCCGGCGCCGATCGCCGGGCTGCCCTTCAACATGCGCATCGGATAGCCGGTGGGCGAGATCATGTTGACTTCGATGTCGTCCTCGGCCGCCTTGAAGTACTCCTGCTTGATCGCGTCGGGCAATCCGCATTCGCGCGTCACGGTAAAGCGCGTCGCCACCTGGACCGCCGCGGCGCCGCTCTCGAGATACGACACCGCATCGCTGCCGGTGAAGATGCCGCCCGCGGGAATGAGCGGGATAGCCAGTTTCTCGGCCTGCAGGTATTGCACGATCTCGCCGGTGATGGCGCGCAGGTCGTACTGCGCCCAGTCCATGCCGAATCCGAGATGGCCGCCGGCAAGCGGTCCTTCGACGATGATGTAATCGGGAAGGCGCTTCACGCGCGCGCTCTTGCGCAGGAAAAGCTGCAGTGCGCGCAGCGACGAGACGATGATGCCGAGCTTGGCGTGGCGAAAGCGCGGATGATCCTCGATCAGCGCAAACGAGCCCAGATGCAGCCCGGCCGAGAGCGTGATGCCGTCGATGCCCGCGTCGAGCGCCGAGCACAGGCGCACGCGCAGCGTTTCGCGCGGCGCGTTCATGGTGAGCTTTTCCATGCAGTTGATGAAAATCAGCCCGTTGCCGCGCTTGGCCTGCATGGTGTGGCCGACGTGGTTCTGCGTCGCCTCGGCCAGCCGCCCGAGATCGAACAGCACCTTCGATTTATCGGAGTTCGCCGCGTTGTACTTGTACAGCTTCGCCTTCTCGCTGACGAAACGCGTCTGAAAGCGCCGGTCGGAGACCGTGGGCACCATGGCGTCGGATATATGGGCTATGCCGCCCAGGCGCGCGCCTTCGAGCGCGAGCGCCGGCGCGGAGATGTCCACGCCCATGCCGCCGATCATGATGGGCACAAGTTCGTGCTCGCCGAGCTTCAGGCGGAAATCATCGACCCGCTTCATTGTCATCCTATGCCGGGAGGGACACGGTCCTTTCCCGTCATGTTATCGCGCATTGCGGCCGGGCGGCTCTGCACGCCCTCACCCGGGTAACCAACCAGTTACCCCCACGGCCACGCGGAAAGACCCTACTGCGGACCCCGACCGATCGTAATCAGTTCGCCGCCCGTCCGAGCTGAAACACGATGGTGCGCGCGCGCCCGCGGTCGTAGCCTTGCGCGGCGAGCGGACAGCGCGGATTGCGGTAGCCGCCCTTCTCGAGCGTCACGTCGTGCGCGACTTCCTGCCACACGCTGCACCAGGTCGGGCGGAACTGCCAGCACAGGTAGCCCGTGCGGCAGGCCGCCTCGACCAGCTCCGGTCCGTCGGGTACCTCGGCGACGAACACCGGCTCGCCGTCGATCTCCTGCGACGACACCCCGAACGACGTCTCGCACTCGGCGTACTCGCGCGGCGCCGCGCCCGGCCGCGCGCAGGCACGCGCCTCGATGCGGCGCAGATCCCAGGCGCCGAGTTCCCACGCCGTCTCGAGCACATTGTTCTCGATGTCTTCGAGCCGATCCCAGCGCGGATGCACCTGCAACGCCGAACTCGGCACGCTCTGGTAGGCAACCGGACCGCCTCCGGGTGCGAGCGTGATCTCGACGAAGGCGTGCCAGTGCAGGGTGACGACCGTCGGCGTGTTCGGAAACGGCGTCGCGGCGATCGTCACCGCGGCGAGCGGCAAGCGGTTGCTCACCAACTGAGCTTCGATAACTTCGAGAAACGATTGCATCGCAGACCCTCGCGAGAGCGACGATGCACACTATCTATCATGACGCCGCGGGCGGCGGTTGCTAGCAGGCCTGCCCATCGAGTGACAGGCGGAAGGAAACCCTGCGGCCGCTACGGCATCGGCTGCCCGTTCGCCAGCCGGTACACGCCGCGGATCACGCGGTACATCAGCCAGATCCAGGTGACGAGCAATCCGGTGCCGCCGAGCGTCGCGGCGCCGATCACGGCAAAAATCGTCTCCCAGCCGATCACGATGGCACCCTCGGTCGAGGCGCTGCGCAGCACCGTCTGCACCACCGGCCACGCGCTCCACAGCAGCGCGCCGAGGCTCAGCAGATGCCACAGCAGTCCGTACCAGAAGGTGCGGATCAGCCATTCGTGGTGGCTGTCGGCGATGCCGCCGCGCGCGTCGCCGCGCTTGACGTAATTGACGATCAGGCCGGCCACCGCCAGCCACATCACGACCGAAAGGTAGCCGACCGCGTGCAGCACGTAGGCGACCCAGGCCGCGTCCTTGCCGGAGAACGCAGTGCTGGTACTGCCCGATTGCGCCGGCATCGACATGCCTCACCTCCCTCTCATTCCCACGCCGCCGGCTGGCCGGGCTGGCCGAATCAGCCGATCCGCTTGAGCTGCTTCTTGAAGATCTCCTGCCGCCTGGTGTAGCTCTCGGCGTTCGAGCGCAGCGTCGCCAGGTCCTGGTCGGTGAGCTGGCGCACCACTTTCGCCGGCACACCGAGGACGAGCGAGCGGTCGGGAAACACCTTGCCCTCCGGAACCACCGACCCCGCGCCGACGATGCAGTCCTTGCCGATCTGCGCCTTGTTCATGATCACCGCCTGGATGCCGACCAGCGTGTGGTCGCCGATGGTGCAGCCATGCAGCATGGCCTGGTGACCGACCGAGACACCGTTGCCGATGCTGAGCGGGCAGCCGGGATCGGCGTGCAGCACCGCACCGTCCTGGATATTGGCTGCCTCGCCGATGCGGATCGGCTCGTTGTCGCCGCGGATGACCACGCCCGGCCAGACGCTGGCGCGCTCGCCGAGGGTCACGTCGCCGATCACGGTCGCCTCGTTCGCGACGTACGCCGATGGCGCGATGCGCGGCGTCTTGTCGCCGAGTTGGTACACAGCCATGGTTCCCGCCTTCCTGAGTTGGCCGAATCGTAACGCACGTGCTAGCTTGCGGGCCCATGAAACCTGCATTCCGAAAAGAATATCTGGATTTCGCGGCGCTCACTGCGCAGCTTCGCGCGTGGGCCGAAGCCTACCCCGATCTGGTGCGTCTGGAGTCGATCGGCCAGACGGCGGCCGGTCGCGATCTCTGGGTACTGACCATCGGTCCGGAGCCCGAGCGGACGCGGCCGGCGGTCTGGGTCGACGGCAACATGCATGCCTCGGAGCTGTGCGGCTCCAGCGTCGCGCTCGCCATCGCCGAGGATGTGATCGGCCTCCACACCGAGCCGGCGGCCGAAGTGCACGGCTTGCCCGCGCACGTCAGGGAGCGCCTGCGCGAAGTGCTGTTCCACGTCCTGCCGCGCATGTCGCCCGACGGTGCCGAGGAAGTGCTCAAGACCGGCCGCTACGTGCGCAGCGTGCCGCGCGACGAGCGCCCCAACCGCAACCATGCGCGCTGGCTGTCGCAGGACGTCGACGGCGACGGCACCGCCCTGATCCTGCGCCAGCGCGATCCCGGCGGCGAGTTCGTCGAATCGCGTGACGTGCCCGGGCTCATGGTGGAGCGCGCGCTCGAGGACGGCGGGCCGTACTACAAGGTGTATCCCGAAGGCGTGATCGAGAATTTCGACGGCGCGACGATCCCGACGCCGAGCTTCCTGTCCGACAACCAGACCGACCTCAACCGCAATTTTCCGTTCCAGTGGTATCCCGAGCACGAGCAGATCGGTGCCGGCAGCTATCCGATGAGCGAACCCGAATCGCGCGCGGTGGTCGATTACACCTCGCGCCGGCCGCACCTGTATGCCTGGCTCAACCTGCACACCTTCGGCGGCGTCTTCATCCGCCCGCTCGGCGACAAGCCGGACGCCAAGATGGACCAGGAGGATCTCGCCGTGTTCCGCCAGATCGCGAGCTGGGGCGAAGGCCACGCCGGCTATCCCACGGTGAGCGGCTTCGAGGAGTTCATCTACGAGCCGGAAAAGCCGATTCGCGGCGACCTCACCGAATACGCCTATCACCAGCGCGGCTGCATCGCCTACGTGTGCGAGCTGTGGGACCTGTTCGAGCAGGTCGGGCTGGAAAAGAAGAAGCGCTTCGTCGATCGCTACACACAGCTGGATCGCGCCGACATGGTGAAGATCGCGCGCTGGGACGCGGAGCACAACGCCGGGCGCGTGCTGCGGCCGTGGCGCAAATGGAATCACCCGCAGCTCGGCGAAGTCGAGGTCGGCGGCCTCGACCCGCGCGTCGGTCTGTGGAATCCGCCTTTTGAACGCATCGACGAGGTGTGCCGCGGCCAGGCGGCGGTGTTCCTGCGCGTCGCGGCGCTTGCGCCGAGCGTGCAGTTCACCGAAGTTCGCGCGACCGAAATCGAGAGCGGCCTTTACCGGCTCGACATCTCGGTCGAGAACCACGGTTATCTCGCAACCCATGGCCTCGCCTCGGCGCGCAAGCTCGACTGGAACGAGCCGCTCGTCGCCGAGATCGAAACCGAGGGCTGCGCGCTCGCCAACCCGCGCGAGGCGCGCCAGCCGGTCGGACACCTCGACGGTTGGGGGCGCGGCCGGTTCGAGGGTTTCGCGGCGCTCTACTACATGCGCAGCCGGGGCAACACGGGTTCGCGCAGCCTGACGTGGATGCTGCGCGGCCGGGGTCGCGCCGTGGTGAAGATCGGGTCTTGCCGCACCGGCTGGATCAGGCGCGATGTCGCGATCGGTTGACCTGCACGCGGACCGAACCAGAGGGCGCCGTGGTACAGGATCAGGCGTCCGGAACTGCGCCGATCGCCTTCTGACGCTTACATACCCTTTCCGCCGGTAGGAACGCCCACCCCTTCCCAAAACCCGCCGCCGAAATCGGCCGTGCTGCAGCCGCGGGAATTCGGCGGACTGCTGCAGGGATAGGTGGCCGGCGCTCCATGCGCCTGCTTCTTGTCCCGGTTTTTCCTCAGCCCTTGACGCAGACGAGCGGCTCGAGGGGCGATTACCGTACGGTAACGGGAGTCAACGGGAAGGAAACAGATTGCGCAAGGCGCGGCCCGAAGGAGTGCGAAAGGCCGAAAAGCCGCGATCGAGCGTGATCACCTCGGTCAGATCGAGCTGGTCTCCCAGCCACAGCAGCGAGGCGTCGGCAAGGTCCATCGGGTTGTCGGCGTACCGGGCCATTGTCTGGCGCATGGCCAGCACCGATTCCGCAGGCAAATCGACCAGCACGACCCCGCCGTCGCCGACCCATCCCAGCATGCGATCGCTCACGTAGGGCGGCACCAGATGGGACACTTCGGTCAGCACCGGCCAAGTGCTGAAAAGCTGCCCCTTGAACGAGGCGAAGAAACGCCGCGCCCGCCGGAAGTCGGGGTCGGACTTGTCGAACCAGGCGACGAGCGGCCCGGTATCAACGAGCGCGCTGCTCACGCAGCCTCGCCTTGATCAGGCGGCTGTGGTCGCGCCCCCGGGCGGAGCCGTCGCCGGAGAAACTGCCGATCAACCGGTGCTTGCGCGCGAGCGCCGCCGCGGATGCCTTTGGCACCGCCATGTCGAAATACTGGCGCAGCAGCCGCGTGACGATCTCCGATTTGGTCAGCCGGCTTGTCTTGCAATGCCGGGCGAGATCGCGTTCCAGCGCGGGATCGAGTTTCACGGTCAATGTCATTGCGCGCTCCTGGCCAGGAAGGGGTAATACCAATATTACCATCGCGCCGGTCCGAAAATGATGTAGCCGCGCCCGGCCGGAAAGCGCTCAACCCGAACCTACACCCGCCGCGAGGTGTCGAGCATGACGTCGAGCCGCGCGTCGGCCACCTTGATCAGCGTGAGCCGCACCGAGCCGATGGATGGTTTGGCGAACCATCTGCGGATATTCGTATGCACACCCCTCCTGCCCTAACGATGCGCCCCTCCCGGTCCGGCAATCAACCGGCGCGGCGCTATGCGGTCCTTACCTGGGACAGCCAGCCTTCCGCGAAGTGCGCCTTGAGCGAGGGTCTCGCCCCCGCGGTGCAGCGCGGCAAGACCATCGGCCAGTTGATCGAGGAAAGCCTGCAGTTCCATGGCATCAAGGGCGCGCGCGGGACGACGCCACCGCATCGCCGTCGGCGATAACCTCCTTGCAGAACTCGCGAAGGTTGTAAGTCGGCTAGGTGATTTCCTAATAGTGTCACGAACGCATTTCGTGGCATCTTAATCGTGTCAACGCCCGAGGCGCTCCCACTGCGCGTGCGGGCCGCGGCCGAGCGAGCGCACCATTCCTTCGCGGCGCAGATCGTGCAGCGCGCGAACCAGCGTCCGGTGGCTGATGCCCTTGCACACGCGGGCGAGCTCGCCGATGGTGAACCGCGGCGGCAGGTGCGCGATGGCGTTTTTGACCAGCTCGCGTTTCGCGCCTTTCGCTGACGAAATCGTGCCGACGCGGGCCTCGAAATCGCCGTAAGCGGCGGTCAGCATGCCGAGGAAGTATTCCACCCAGGGCCGCAGATCGTGCCGCCCCTCGTGCCAGCCCTGCGAGCTGCGGTGGAGCGCCTCGTAGTAGGTCTCCTTGCTCTGCTCGACGATGCGCTCCAGGCTGATGTAGCGGCCGACGCCGTAGCCGCACTGGTAGAGAAGCAGTAACGTCAGCAGGCGCCCCACCCGGCCGTTGCCGTCGGCGAACGGATGGACGCACTCGAAATCGAGCACCAGGGCGGCCGCGGCGAGCAGCGGCTCGACGCTCGACGCCGCCAGTTCCTGGGCATGCAGCTCCACCAGTCGCTTCATGTACTTCGGCGTGGCCAACGCAGACACTGGCCGAAACCGCACAACCTGGCGGCCGTCGGGCCGGATCTCGAGAATCGCGTTGTCCTTGCGCTTCCATCGCCCCGCCTTCGGGTCGGCGTACTTGTAGATGCCCCGGTGGAAATCCCTGATCAGGACCGTCGAGAGTTCCTGGCCCGCCGGGTCCGCGTGGATATGCGCCAACACGTCCCGGTAGCCGGCGACTTCCTGCTCCGCGCGGTTCCTCGGCTTCGCGCGCTTGAGCACGAGGGGATCGATGCGGCCGTCGGCGACCGTCACCCCCTCGATCCGGTTCGACGACTCCACGCTCTGCACGATCGCCGCGCGTCGCAGCGTCTCCAGCACCTCGGGCGACTGACGCGTGAAGAGCGCCTCGCGCCCGCGATACTCGCGCAGCAGCCCGACGCTTGAGAGCAGGCCGTGCTGAGATCGGCATCTCGCGCAAGCAGCCGTGTTCGAACGACTTCACAGCTTCAGATCCTCCTGCGGCGCCACGCCGCGCGCGGCGACGTGGTTGCTGATGGACTCCAGCACCGAGCGCTCCCGCAGTCGAGCTTATATGCGGTCCTCACCCGGGGAATTCCCTGGCCTGCTGCGGGCATAGTTGCGCCGCGACCCGCCCAAAAAGCGCAGAAACCCGGCACTTGATCGCAGTGGTCAGCGCGTCCACTAACTTGATTTCGCTGCGCTAATTGCCGCCTCCAGCGCGATTTCAGTTTCGGAGCCGCCGATGTCTCGCTCCTTGCGGGTCCAGACGCGCTTGTCTACCAAGCTCGGAGCGCGATCGATCGAACCCAGCGGCGCTATACCCATGGCCTTCAACCGGTCGAGCAACTCTTCCAATACTTCGTCCTTGCGCAGCGCCCACGTGGAAGCGAAGCAGCGCCAAAACACCCAACCCGCACGTTCGAGCACGCGTTGGCGGTGCATGTCGTGCTGCCAGCGATCAGGACCGTGAAATTCATCGCCATCGCACTCGATTGCGAGCCGCGAATCGTCTTCGCCCTCCACAACCATGTCGATCCGATAGGCACCAGTCTTGACCTGCGGAGCCACGCGATAGCCCCTTGACGATAGCTCTTTGAAGACCTGCTGTTCGAATCCTGATTCGCAGCGCTCAAGGAGGTTCTCCGCTTCCTCCTTGTCGATGACCACGGGCTTGTCGAAATGATTCAGCAGCGTGACGCGCAGATCTTTTTCGGAGAGATCGGA
>Ga0155946_1088_pt1 | contig 11450 bp, 10 predicted proteins | sample RifCSPlowO2_02_FD_107600 | JGI IMG/M metagenome (GOLD analysis project Ga0155946, IMG submission 107600) | Betaproteobacteria bacterium RIFCSPLOWO2_02_67_12
CGTCCGGGCCGCAGGTGCAGCATGGCGGGTGCCGGAATCGTCTGTTTCGCCATGCGCGCGGTGGCCGCCTGCATGAACCTGAACGATTCGACGAAGACCGGCCGGGTGCGCCGCACCCTTGCCGTGACGCGCAGCATGGGCGGCTGCTCTTCACTGTCCTTGAAGCCCACCACCAGCGGCGCGGTGGTGGATTCCACGCCCGCGAACCCGGTAAGGAAATCCACGTGCCACCAGTCGCGGCGGAACTCGCCGTCGGTCACCGCCTGCAGCCCGATCGCTTCCTGCTTCGCGATCGCGTCGCGGATCGCACGGTCCTCGATTTCGCGCAGCGCTTCGGGCGCAATCTCGCCGCGGCGGTGGCGCGCGCGCGCCTCGCGCAGCTCGAGCGGGCGCAGCAGGCTGCCGACCTGGTCGGCGCGGAACGGGGGTCTCATCGTTTCCTCCTCAAGGCCGTTTTCCTCGCCGGTTTCAGGACGAAGTCGAAGTGCGCGGCGTACTCGCCGCCGCGGCGCCTGCGAAAATCCACGACGAGCGACGGCTTGACGCCGAACACGGCGTCCGAATCCAGGTAACGGTCGCCCTTGGCGAAGAGGTGCGTCACCAGCGTCTCGCAGCCGGGGGCGGCGATCTTGAAATGCAGGTGGCCGGGACGCATCGGGTGCCGCCCGGTAGCCTCAAGCAACTTCCCCACCGGGCCGTCGTGCGGCAATGGATAGCTCACCGGCTTGACGCAACGGAACCGGTACTTGCCGTCCGCCCCGGTGCGAAAGCGCGCGCGCACATTCAGGCCGCCGGGTTTCTGCACGTCATAGAAGCCGTCGCCTTGCGCCTCCCAGACATCCATCCGCGCGCCTGCAACCGGCCTGCCTTTCATGTCCGCAACGCTGCCGGTCACCATGCAGGGCGCGCCGGGCGTACCCGGCTGGGCGATGTCCGCGCCCATCGGCATTTCCGGCGCACCTTCGACGAAGAACGGTCCGAGCACGGTCGACTCGGTCGCATTGCCGAGCTTGCCGTGGTTGATGAAGTCCACCAGCATCGTGACCCCGGTCGTGTCCGACAGCAGGACGTACTCCTGGCGCTTGTCGTCGCACCAATGGCCGATCTCGGTCAGGAACCGGATGCCACGGTCCAGTTCCTCCGGCGTAGGCCGCACCTCGCGCACGAAAGCGTGCAGATGCCGGATGAAGCTCCCCATCACCTGCTTCAGGCGCGCGTCCGGTGTGCGCTTCATTCGGCCGAACACTTCGGCGGCGAGCGTCTTCTCGGTGAAGCTGCGAATCGACATGCGTGCATCCTCCCGGTGCGCCGAATGCTACCATCGCGCTGCTCAAGGGGAGGACAGTGCATGCTTCGTTTCGCCGCCATCATGCTCGCGCTCGCCCTGGCCGCGCCGGCCACGGCGCAGGACAGGACGCTGCGCATCGTTCTCGGCTATCCGCCGGGCGCCTCGAGCGACCTGCTCACGCGCCTGCTCGCAGACCGCATGCGCGTGCTGCTCGGCCAGAACGTGATCGTGGAGAACAAGCCCGGCGCCGGCGGCATCGTCGGCAACGAAACCGTCAAGGCTGCGGCGCCGGACGGCTCGACGCTCCTGCTGACGCCAGTCGCGACCATGGCTGCGTTCCCGCATTCGCATGGCGCGGCGTTGCGCTACGACCCGTTCCGCGACTTCGAACCGGTCGCGCACCTGAGCAATTTCCAGCTCTCGCTGCTGATCAACGCCGAGCTGCCCGCGAAGACGGTGGCCGATTACGTCGCGCTGGTGAAGAAGGATCCAAGACTGGGCGACTACGCCTCGGCGGCGGCGGGGAGCCTGCCGCACTATTTCGGCGTCCTCTTCGCAAAGAGCACGGGCCTCGAGATGACGCACGTGCCGTACAAGGGGACGGCGCCCGCGCTGCAGGCACTCGCCGGCGGCGAGGTCAAGGCGGCGATGTTCGTGCTCGCCGACGCGCTCACCCTGGTGCGCTCGGGCAAGGCGCGCGTGCTGGCAGTATCCGGAGCGCGCCGTTCTGCGCTGGCGCCGGAGGTGCCGACATTCAAGGAGTTGGGCTTCGATATCGAGGGCAACGGCTGGTACGCGCTGTTCGCCCCGGCGAAGACGCCACGGGAATTGATCGAGCGCTACGCCAGGGCAGCGCTCGGGCGATCCGCTCGCCCGAGATGAAAACGCGGCTGGAGAACATGGGGCTCGAGCCCACCGGCCTCGGGCCGCCTGAACTCGCCGCGATTTTGCGCGCCGATTACGACAAGTGGGGCCCGGTGATCAAGGCCTCCGGCTTCAAGCCCACGCAGTAACGGCGACGCGTCGAACGCAGCCCGTGAACATCCTCTTTTCCTCCACGAGCGAAATTCCGGGACGCTGGTTGCCGCTGCTCGAGCAGGCGTTGCCGGAGGATCGCTTCTTTCTCGAGCCGCGCGACGATATCGAGGTTGCGCTGGTCGCCAACCCTCCGGAGGGCACTTTCGCCCGATTGCCGAACCTCAGGATGGTGCAGTCGCTCTGGATGGGGATCGACAAGCTGCTGCACGACCCGAGCCTGCCGCGCGGCGTGCCGCTGGCGCGGCTGATCGATCCCGGCATGATCGCGGCGATGACCGAAACCGTGCTGGCCCACGTGCTCGACTGGCACCGGTTGCACTTCCGCTACCGCGAGCAGCAGATGGAACGCGTCTGGCAGCAGCTGCCGCAGGTGATGGCAGGCGAGCGCACCGTGGGCATCCTGGGGCTCGGCGAGCTCGGCTCGGCGGTGGCGCTGGCGCTGGCGACGCTCGGCTTTCGCGTGCTCGGCTGGAGCCGGCGGCTGCGCGAGCTGACCGGCGTGCATTACACCGCCGAGCTGGGCGAGTTGCTGGAGCGCAGCGACCTCGTCGTGTGCCTGCTGCCGCTGACTCACCATACGCACGGCATTCTCAATGCCGACGCCTTTGCGCAGATGCCGGAAGGCGCCTGCCTGATCAACGTTGGGCGCGGCGAGCACGTGGTGGAGAAGGACCTGCGCGAGGCGCTCGAGTCGCGCTGGATCACCCACGCCTACCTCGACGTGTTCGAGAACGAGCCGCTCGAGATGGGGCACCCGTTCTGGCGCCACCCGAGCGTCACCCTGACGCCGCACACGGCGGCGCTCACCGATCCGCGCACCGCGTTTCCGAAAATCGTCGCCAACATCGAACGGCTGCGGCGCGGCGAGCTGCCCGAGGGGCTGGTGGACGTGGTCGCGGGTTATTGAACGCCCCGCTCGGAAGAGCCTGCCGGAAAGTCTACGCTTCGCCCTCCATTCGGGAATGGGTCTTGTTGACCCCGGTGCGTGACTTCGTCACATCACGCCAACAGTTCGAAGCCGGGCAATCTGGCCGCCGCCTGGTCGAAGGTCACCGTCCTGTCGCCACCGTGCGCGGTCACGATCTGGCCGATCAGCGCGTCGCTGAAATCGGCCGTCACGCCTTCCCAGCTGCGCAGCGCCTTCCAGACGACTTCCGCCTGCTCGATGACGAGTTGCTTCGTCGCGAGCAGGCCTTCGACGACCTCGCGGACGCGCTTGCGATCGGCGCCGTAGCACTCGGCGAGCACCCAGGCGATTTCGCAAAGCACGATGGCGGAAACGAACCCGGGACTGTCGGTCGAGAGAGACCTCTCGATGAACCGCGTCGCAAGCGCCGATTGCCTGGGGTCGTCCTGGACGAGGTAGCGAACGAGAACGTTGGTGTCCAGGCCGATCACCGCCGCCCCGCAAGCCGCCGCACCGCGACGTGCATCTCTTCGACGCTGACTGGCTTGGCGGGCTTCGGGACGATCCCCTTCAAGTCGCGGATGTCGCGGGTTGCGGCGACCACGGTGTAGACACCCTTCTGCAGCTCGACGAACTCGACCCGGTCGCCGGTCTCGACGCCGAGCCCGTCCCGGACCGCCTTCGGGATCGTGATCTGGCCTTTGCTGGTGACGATGGCAGTCGGCATGGGTTCCGCTCCCGGAGTCGATTACTCCTTACCATAGAGTAAGGATCAACGAAAGTCAAAGGCGCCCGGATCGCCGTCGTGACCGTCGTCGCTCGGATGCATACCGGCGACCGGCTGGCTTCATCTTGCAAGGTAGAAATTGATTTCTGCATTGCAAGCCCGTCGGCTGCACGCGGGTATTGCTAGTCGAGATCCGGGAGCCGACCGCGCGTTCCGGAGAAGTTACTCTGACCCCATTCTTGGAGCGCCTCGCGAAACGCCTCCATTGCCGCCGCGCTCACTGGCGCGCCGCACTCGTAGCAGCGGTCGTGCATGCGGTCGAACCAGCGGCAGCCGCACTCGTCGCAGGCGAGCTCGGGTGCGCCCGAAGGATTCGAAAAGATCACCGGCAGGTCCCCTGGAACGGAAGACCCAGCGCCTCGAAGAACTCGCTCCAGCCGCGCTCGCGCAGTTCCTTGCGCGAGCGCATCACCATGACGAGCACGCGCCCGTCCCGCAAACCACGCTTCAGTTCGCTCATGGGATGATCATGCGCCAAGGCTGCGTCAAGCGCGCCCACTTCCGGAAGCAGCAGCACGTCGGCGGCGAGCGACTTCAGGCCGCGGTATTCGCCCGCCACCACCGCCATGCGATCCGGTCCGCGCAGCCAAAGCTGCATCGGGACGGGTGCGCGCACCTGCTTGACGTTGGCGCGCGGCGGCGAACCCGGCGCCAGCGCGATGCTCGCGCCCGGCTGCACCTCGGCGAACAGATCCGCATGGCCATCGAGCACCGCTTGCCACGACGCCATCAAATCCGCACCCCCAGCCGGTAGCCCTCATGAATCGCGGCGTCGAGCCCGCGCGGCATAAGCACATCGCCGCAACCGTGCAGCTCGTCCACCATCCACTCGAATTGCGTGAACAGCTCCTGGTTGGAGCGGCGCGGTCCAGCCGCGACCACGCTGTCCGCCGGGATCACGGTCTGCGCGCCTTTTGCGTCCACCACGATCGCGCTCTCGGCCGTGACGCGCTCCAGCCGCGTCTGGGTGAGGACGCGGATCTCGAGCTCCTCCAGCCACGAGGTGTGGCGCCACTTGAAGGTCGGCATCACATCCTCGGCGATGCGCTTGCCGGGCTCCACGAGCGTCACCTCGGCGCCGCGCTTGCGGAGCGACTCGGCGACCACCAGCCCGACCTTGTTGGCGCCGAGCACCACCACGCGTTTTCCGGCGGTGACGCGCCCTGCGGCGACGTCGAGCGCATCGACGATGCGCTCGCCTCCCTCGAGGTGCGCGAAGGCCTCGCGGTCGACGCGCGCGCCCGCCGCGACCACGCACACATCGTACTGGTGCAGCACCGAGCGCATGAACTTCGGGTTCGCCTCGGTGTTGAACTGCAGCTTCACGCCGAGCTTCGCGGCCATCACCTCGTAATGGCGCACCACCGAATGCAGGTCCTCCGGCCGCGCCAGGTCGTGCGTAGCGTAGCCGAGCAGGTTGCCGCCGATGCGGCTGCCGCGCTCGTACACGGTGACGTCATGCCCGCGCTTCGCCGCCGTGGTCGCGAATTCCATTCCCGCCGGGCCGGCGCCGATCACCATGATTCTCTTCTTCACCGCCGCGGGCGTGAGCGCGTACTCGGGCTCGACCTCGTGGCCGAGCGCCGGGTTCATGGTGCAGGTGTACGGCAGGTCGCGGAACACGCGCGACAGGCAATTCAGCGAGCCGATGCAGCGGCGCACTTCGTCGAGCCGGTCTTCGGCCGCCTTGTGCACCAGTTCCGGATCGGCAAGCAGCGGCCGGCAGACTTCCCAGTAATCGAATTCGCCGCGGCCGAGGCACTCGTCCGCCATTACCGGGTCGGGCAGGCGGTTGCCGTAGGCGATCAGCGTCTGCGGGCATTCCTGCTTGGCGCGGACCGCGAGCCGGTTCCAGTAGCCGGGCGGCACGTCGCGACCGATCGAGGATTCGGGCGCTTCCTGCCAGCCAACCGTGACGCTGATCATGTCGACGCCGCAGCCCGCGGCCTGGCGCATCAGCGCGAAGCACTCGTCCTCCGTGTTGCCGCCCCACTGATCCATGAGTTCCGCGCCGTTCAGCCGCACGATGAGCGGGTGCCCGGGCAGCGCCTGCTTGATCGAGTCGATCAGCTCGCGCATGAAGCGGCCGCGATTTTCCACCGTGCCGCCGTACTCGTCGCTTCTCTGGTTGGTGAACTTCGAATTGAACGAAGCGAGCAGATACCCCATGAAGCTGGTCACCTCGACGCCGTCGAAACCGGCGCGCACGGCGCGCTTCGCCGCGTCGACGTGCTCGCCGATGCAGCGCCGGATGTCCTGCCTCGACATCTCGCGCGGCGGGCGAAAGTGCGGCAGCGTCTGCGGCACCACCGAAGGCTGCACGCAGTAGCCGAGGTCGATGCCGCCGTAGCGCCCGGCGTGCAGGATCTGCTGGATGGCGAGCGCCCCGGCGTCGTGAATGGTGCGCGCGATGATCTCGAACTGCGGCAGGAACTTGTCGTCGTAGAGCGCCACCTGGCGGAAGTAGGACTTGCCCTCGCCCTTGGGGTCCGGATACGCGCCCTGATTGGTGATGATGCCGCAGCCGGTGCCGGCGATGACGCGCGTGCGCGCGAGCTCGCGCGGCGTGATGAAGCCGTCGCGCGTGTTGTAATTCGACACGCAGCAGGCGCCGTACTTGATCAGGTTCGGCGCCGCATAGCGCCCGAGCCGGCCGGGCTTGAAAAGGTGCGGCAGTTTCTGCTCTCCGGGTCTCATGACTTCCTTTCGCTGGCGAGCTGCGCGGCGATGCGCTCGCGCAGCTCGCGTTTCAGGATCTTGCCGACGGGACTGGTCGGGAACTCGGTCACCAGCTCGAGCCGCTCGGGCAGCTTGAAGCTCGCGATGCGCTGGCCCTTCAGGAACTCCGTCAGCTCGCCAAGGGTCAGGCTCATGCCGGGCTTCGGAATGACGAATGCGCAGGCCTTCTCGCCGAACACCTCGTCGGGCATCGCCACCAGCGTCGCCGCCTTCACGCTGGGGTGCGCGAACAGGTAGTTCTCGATCTCGTCGCAGCTGATCTTCTCGCCGCCGCGGTTGATGATGTCCTTGCGCCGCCCCTCGGTGTAGAGCTGGCGGCCGCGCTTGCGCACGATGTCGCCCATGCGATAAAAACCCTCGGGCGTGAAGGCTTCACGGTTCTTCTCCGGCGCGTTGTAGTAGCCGCGGATCGTGTAGGGACCCCGCACGCACAACTCGCCCGCGGCACCGTCGGCGAGTTCGCGCTCGTCATCGCCCAGCACCCGGATCTCGTCGTCATCGCAGATCGGGATGCCGGAACTCTCCAGCACCGCTTCGTCGTCCCCGTACAGCCGCACCATGCTGATCAACCCTTCCGCCGTGCCGTAGATCTCCTGCGGAACGCACTCCAGGCGCTCGCGCAGGCGCGCGCGCAGCTCCGGCGCGAGCCGCGCGCCGCCGTTCTGGATCACCTTCAGCGTGGAGAGGTCGTGCCGCTCCGGCAGCCGCGTGTTGAGCCACGCCGCGATCAGCGGCACCGCGGCGGGCACCACGGTAACGCCCTCGCGCTCGACGAGCGAGAACACCGTGTCGGCGTCGCCCGCGGGCGCGAGCACCACCGTGCCGCCGTGATACAGCGCGCCCATCAACCCCGGCGAGGCAAGGTTGTAGTTGTGGCCGAGCGGCAAAATCACCATCAACACCGTGTGCTCGGCAAAGCCGGCGAGCAGGCCGCAGCGCTTGGCGTTGTAGACGTAATCGTCGTGCGTGCGCGGAATGAGCTTGGCCAGCGAGGTCGTGCCGCCCGAGAGCAGCATCAGCGCGACTTCCTGAGGATCCAGGCGCGGCAGCGGCGCCGCGGGCCCCGGCTGCTCCATCAGCGCGGCGAGCGAATGCTGCCCGCCGAGCGGCTTGCCCGCCACGAAGACCTGCTTCAGGGTGGGACAGGAGGCGCGCATCTCTTCGGCCATCGTGCGATAGTCGAATTCCCGCAGCACGTCGGGGATCACGTAGCCCGCGGCGCCCGAGCCGCTGATGAAATGCTTCACCTCGGTATGCCGGTGCGCGCGCAGCGCCATGACCGGAATGCACCCGGCGCGGATCAAGCCGAAGAACGCGTAGAGGAAGTCAGGCACGTTGTGCAGTTGCAGCACGACCCGGTCGAGCGGCTGCAGGCCGCAGCGCACGAACTGCGCCGCGAGGCGCTCTACGCGCTCGCCCAGCTCGGCGTAGCGGATGCGTTCGGCGCCATGCACCAGCGCGACCTTGTCCGGCCGCGCTGCGGCCGAGCGCGCGAGCGCGTCGCAGATCGACATGCCTTCCCAGTAACCGCGCTCGCGGTAGCGCCGGGCGAAATCCTCGGGCCAAGCCACGCAGCCTGACAGCATGCAACCTCCTCCAAGAGGCGGAGGCGTTAAGCTGCCAGAGCGGCGCCCGCAGGTACTTGTGCTACATCAAATGCCGGTGCTGTTAAATTTCCACCCGCGTGCCCAGCTCGATGACGCGGTTCGCCGGCAGGTTGAAGTAGTCGGCCGCACTGCCGGCATTGCGCGCCATTGCGGCGAAGATCCGCTCGCGCCATTGCGCCATGCCCGCGCCGGGGGTCGCGATCACGGTCTCGCGGCTGAGAAAATAGGAAGTCTGCATCGGGTCGAGGTCGAAAGCGCGCGCCCGCGAGGTGCGCAGCGCGTGCGGCACGTCCATCTGGTCCTTGAAGCCGAATTGCATCGCGGCGCGCCAGCAGTTGTAACCGAGCGGCTCGATCGACACCCGCTCCTCGAGCGGCACCCACGGCACCTCCAGGACCTCCACGGTAAGGAAGACCACGTTTTCGTGCAGCACGGCGTTGTGCTTGAGATTGTGCAGGAGCGCGTTGGGCGTCGCGCCCGGCGTCGCGGTCAGGAACACTGCCGTGCCGGGTACCCGGTGCGGGGGCTGGCGCATGAGCGATTCGAGAAAAGCTTCGAGCGGGATCGAGTTCGAGCGCATCTGCCCCACCAGGATCCGGCGCCCCTGGCGCCAGGTGATCATGACCAGAAAGATCGTCGCGCCCGCGGCGAGCGGAAACCAGCCACCCTCGTGAATCTTGAGCAGGCTGGCGCTGAAAAACGCCAGATCGACAAGCAGGAAAAAACCGGTTGCCGCAAGGCACAGCGCGAGCGGAAGGCCCCAGCTGTGCCGGATCACGAAGAACGTGAGAATGGTGGTGGTGAGCATCGTCCCGACCACCGCGACGCCGTAGGCCGAGGCGAGCCGCGTCGAGGAACCGAAACCGAGAACCGCTCCGAGCACCGCGGCGAGCAGCAGCCAGTTGACCGCGGGAATGTAGATCTGCCCGACCTCCTTTTCCGATGTCTGCTGGATGTCCATGCGCGGCAGAAAGCCGAGCTGGATGGCCTGCCGGGTCATCGAGTAGGCGCCCGAAATCGTTGCCTGCGACGCGATCACGGTCGCTGCGGTAGCGAGCACGATCATCGGAAACAGCGCCCATTCCGGATAGGCGAGATAGAACGGATTCTCGATCGCCTTCGGGTCGCCCATGAGCAACGCGCCCTGTCCGAAGTAGTTCAACAGCAGCGCCGGGAACACCAGGCCGAACCAGGCGATCCGGATCGGCAGCTTGCCGAAATGCCCCATATCGGCGTACAGCGCCTCCGCCCCGGTCACCGCCAGCAGCACGGCGCCCAGGACGACGAATGAGGCCCAGCCATGCTGCGTCGTGAAAAGCAAGGCATGCGCGGGATTGAGCGCGGCCAGCACCCCGGGATTGCGCGCGATGCCGAGCACGCCGATCGCACCGAGCGAAAGGAACCACAGCGCGCAGATCGGGCCGAACCATAAGCCGACCACAGCCGTGCCCTTGCGTTGCAGGAAAAACAAGGCGATCAGGACCCCCACCGAGATCGGCACGACATACGGCTTCAACGCGGAGGTGCCGATCTCCAGCCCTTCGACTGCCGAGAGCACCGATATTGCGGGCGTCAGCACCGCGTCGCCGTAGAACAGGGACGCACCGAACACGCCGAAGATCAGGATTGGAATGCGCCAGCGGTCGTCGCCCTTGACTGCCGATGACGCCAAGGCCACCAGCGCCATGATGCCGCCTTCGCCGCGGTTGTCGGCGCGCATCACCAGCATCACGTATTTCAGCGTCACCACCACCACCAGCGACCAGAAGATCGCCGACAGCCCACCCAGGATGCTCTCTGCAGTAAGCGGGATGCCGTGGGCCGGGCTGAAAGTTTCCTTGACGGCGTAGAGCGGGCTGGTGCCGATATCGCCGTAGACGACGCCGAGCGCGGCAAGCGTCAGTGCGGCTCGCGACGAGCGTATTGCTTGCGGCCGACTTTCCATTTCTCGCCTTCCACCAACGAGCAGGCGCGCACGCTACTCCCGCATTGCACAAATATCAAATCCGAGAACGCTGCAGTGGTGTGATCAGAAACGATTACAGAGATTAATCAGGACGTTACGGAATATCGATTTCACCAGGTGACCAGCAACGTACGAGGCGCGCAGCCGCTCTCGACTCATTTGCTCCTGGCGGGCAGTGCGGTGACGTAGCCTTCGGCGAGCGCGATCCAACGCCTGAGCGCATTCGCATCGCAGGCGGCCGGATCCACCCAGACGAAGCCTGCCATCGGGCGCCCGGTGAAGTCCATCGGCCGAGCGCCGGGACGCGCCAGCGCTGCCGCATGCTGATCCTTGCCGATGCGAAACATGAATCCCTGCTTCGCCGTGCCGCACAGCATGTTGCCGTGATCCAGGAAACAGATGCCGCCAAACATCGCCTTCTCGGACAGTCCGCGACGTGGCTCCAGAACGCGGCGCAGGCGTTGCGCCAACGCGAGCGGATCGTGCGCGGTGGATTTCCTGGCCATCTCAGGCCGCCTCCGGCGAAGTCTCGCGAAAACTCGGTCTTGCGCGGATCACGGCCTGGGCCCGCATCACGCTGGCGTGCTTCTGGAACAAGGCCTTGCCTTCCGGAAACTGCTCGACGTAGTAGAGGATCGGCGCGAGAAACAGGTCCGCCATCGACAGGGCTTGTCCGGCGAGGAAGTCGTTGCCGCCATAGGCGCGCTCGAGGATCGCGAGTTGCTCCGCCATCTCCTTTGCGGCCGCATCGATCACGTCCCGATCCGGCTGGCCGCCGGCCGCCTTCGGAAAAATGTACTGCAGCACGTAGCGCCGGACCATCGCGTCGTAGACATACGCCTTGATCGCGCTCACCCACTGCTCGCAGCGCGCGCGGTCGCGCACCGTGCCCGGCACGAGGCTCGGCCCGGGGAAGGCCTCGTCGACATAGCGCAGGATGGCGCTGGTTTCGAACAGGGCGATGCGGCCGTCGCGGAACCCCGGAACGCGTCCGAAGGGGTGCACGGCGAAAATCTCCGGTGTGTGCGGCGCCACCGGCTGCAGCGTGTACTTGACGCCCTTTTCCGCAAGCCCCATGCGCGCGGTGCGCACGTAGCTGCTGCGCGGGTCGCCCAGCA
>Ga0155946_1242_pt1 | contig 11297 bp, 11 predicted proteins | sample RifCSPlowO2_02_FD_107600 | JGI IMG/M metagenome (GOLD analysis project Ga0155946, IMG submission 107600) | Betaproteobacteria bacterium RIFCSPLOWO2_02_67_12
CGGCGTGGCAGCCGAGGCAGGCATCGCGCAGGCGGGTACCCGTTGCGGCCGGGCTCACGTCGTGTGCGCGGTGGCAATCGACGCAGATCGGCGCCCTGACCTGCCCCGCCTTGCTGCGCGCCAGGCCGTGCATGCTGCCGGCATAGGCGTCGAAGATGTCGTCGTGGCACTTGCGGCAGGAGATCCCGTTCATCGGTTCCTGCGCCGCCTTGGCGCGCACCGCATGCGAGCCGTGGCAGTCGGTGCAGACCGGCGCCCACAGATTGCCCTGTTTCAGCGTGCTGGCGTGGATGCTGCCGTCGAAAAGCTTGGCCTTGTCTTCATGGCACAGGCGGCACACTTCGACCTTCGCGACTCCGTACTCGCGCGCCGAGCTGATTTTCTTGCCGGCACCCGGGTGCTTCTTCGCTTCGACGTCCGAGTGACAGGCGGCGCAGCCGAGCTCGCCGTGCACGGACTTGGCAAACTCGTCGCCCTGGACGTGGAGCGGGAGCGATTCCCCCTTGCCGAGGTTCTTTTTCAAGCCCTCCTGTGCGTGACAGCTGAGGCAGCCCTGGTCGTCTTCCGACAGTGCGGCGGCAGCCGGGAACGCCGCAAGGGCCGCAAGCGCGGCGACAGCAAGACGGAGCTGGCGTGCGAATTTCATCTAGTCATCCTCTGGTCGCCGCGAGTTTGGCACGCGGCATCCGCAGACATTTGCTTAGGCGCAAAAAGGGGGCGATTTCGCCCCCTTTTCCCGGCGGCTGGACCTGCCGATTACGCCGACTTGCCCCGCTTCGCGAGTGCCCGGTAGCCGTGCAGGGCGAGCAGACCCAGCCCGACAAACGGCAGCGCGATAACGTACGCCAGACCGATGAACGGCGCGGCGAAGAACAAGCCGACGTTCTTGGCAAACGCTCCGCTCTTGTGCAGTTCGATCGGCATGCCGACGGGCGCCGGCGCGGGCACCGCGATCGCTTGCGCGGCGGCGCCGGCGTGGCGCTCAAACACTGCAGCCTGCGCGCTGTGCTCGATCATCTGGGGTGACAGCGGCTTGCGCAGGAACGCCGCGACGCCGGCCGCCTTCGCCCTGGCTTCATTGGCGTCGCTGCCGTATCCGGTGACGATGACCACGGGCAGCCACGGGCGAGCCGCCTTGACACGTGCGGCGACCTCGATACCGTTCATCCCGGGCATCTTGATGTCGGTGAACACGGCGTCGTAATCCTCGCGCGCGAGCTTGTCGAGCGCCTCCTGGCCGCTGCTTGCGCTGATCACGGCATAGCCCTTGCCGGAAAGAACCCGGTGAAAACTTTTCCCGATCACCGGATCGTCGTCGACTACCAGGATCCTTTTCAGTGCTGTCATGACATGCTCCTTTGAACGTAAATTGATTTTCAGAAAGTGCTGCGGCCCCGTGCTTCGCGCTGGCCCGATGCGTCGTTGCGCACCCGGCGCAACGCCCATTGCTTGCGGGTGATGGCGCCGTGCGTCGCACCGATCACCTCCTCCGGGCCGACGGGTTTGGCGAGATAGTCATAGGCGCCGAGGCGTACCGATTCCTTGGCCGAGTCGATGCTCGGGAAACCCGTGATGACCACCACCTCGCTCTCGGGCCACTTCTGCTTGATGGCCTTGAGAACCGACATGCCGTCGGTCCCCGGCATGCGCAGGTCGAGCAGGACCACGTCGTACGGTTGGCGTTCCATCGCGCGCAACGCCTCGTCGCCGTTCCATACGGCATTCGCGTTGCATTGCGCTGCGCTGAGGATCCTGGCGTAGCTGTGCCGTACGATCGCTTCGTCGTCGACGATCAGGATCTCGGGCTTGCGGTTCATTGGCCTCTCCGGTCCGGTGCGGGTTCCCGGTTCGCGCCTAGTTCGTCGCCAACCGGTGTCCGGCGGCGTGCACGCCCCACCATGCCATCACCGCTACACCGACGAACGGCAGCGCGAGCGCATAGGCGAGACCCACGAAAGGCGCAGCGAAGAACAGCACCACGTTCCTGGCGGCGCGCGCTCCCGTTTTCCAGCGAGCCGCGAGCGCCTTCAAGCCCAGCCATGCCATCGCAGCCAGGCCGAGGACCGGCAGTGCAACCACGTAGGCCAACCCGATGAACGGTGCCGCGGCCACCAGCGTCACCGCCTTGACGGCGCGCGCGGCGTTCGCTGCTTCATGCATCACCCGTTCGAATTCGGCATCGGTGACGGGATAGGTGCTGACTGTCGCGGTGTTTGCAGTGACTCTCATGACATCCTCCATCGTCTGATTTTCGTTTTCCTGAGCCTTCACCCGATCTCACGCAATGTGCGTGCCACATCGCATCACGGAGCCCCGGGAAAGCCGGGACCGGAAATGAATTCAGCGAGTTATGGTGAAAGCCCCCGGATAAGACGCGCTACCCGTCCGGGCCACGGCACGAGCCTGAAGTACAGATTGGCCATGCAGCATCCGGCCAAGCACGAAGAATTGCGCTTTATCTTCAGTTGGATAACGAGGCTCCCGCAGCGCATGTTTTTTCCATGCGGCAGCGCTCGCGCGTTATGCTTCCAAGGACCGATATCCTGGGAGAAAACGGATGAAATCCGTACTTCGCGCTGGACTGGCCGCCACCTTTTTCGCCCTGCTAGGGAGCGGATCCGCGTTGGCGCAGCTCGACAGGATCAGCAACCAGGATGCGAATGCGGGTCTCAAGGCTGCACTGGAGAAAGGCTCGCTGGCGGCGGTTGCGGCGCTCGGCCGGAGCGATGGATTCTTCGGCAATGGGGCCGTCAAGATTGCGCTCCCCGATTCACTCAAGCGTTATGAAAAGCTGATGCGCGGCGTCGGCATGGGCAAGTACGCCGATGAGCTCATCCTCACCATGAACCGGGCGGCCGAGGCCGCAGTGCCGCAAGCCAAAGCGCTGCTCGTCGATGCGGTCAGGAAAATGACGCTGCAGGACGCCAAGGGCATCCTCACCGGCGGCAACACGGCGGGCACGGAATATTTCAAGCGCACCACCTCCGGGCCCCTGCGCGACAGGTTTCTGCCGATCGTGCAGCAGGCGACCAGGAAGGTACGGCTCGCGGAGAAGTACAACCAATACGCGGAGAAAGGCGCGAGCTTCGGCCTGCTCAAGAAGGAGGACGCGAACCTCGACAACTACGTCGCGCAGAAGGCGCTCGACGGTCTGTTCTACATGGTCGCCGAGGAGGAAAAGAAGATCCGCGAGAACCCGCTCAAGGCGGGCAGCGACATCCTCAGGAAGGTCTTCGGCGCGCTGAAGTAGCGCACTGCAGTCCTCCGGCGCTCAATGCGCCTGGTCCCAATTGTCCCCCACGCCGACATCCACCACGAGCGCGACCTCGAGTTTCGCCGCGTCCTGCATCAGCCCGCGCACGCCTTCTTTGACCTGATCCAGCTCTGCCTCGGGCACTTCGAGCACCAACTCGTCATGCACCTGCATGAGGAGTTTGGCCGCAAGCTTTGCGCGCGCGAGCCACTCATCCACCGCGATCATCGAAAGCTTGATCAGGTCCGCCGCGGTACCCTGCATCGGCGCGTTGATCGCCGCGCGTTCGGCGCCCTGGCGGCGTGCGGGCGAGCCCGACTTCATCTCCGGCAGCCACAGCCGCCGGCCGAACACGGTTTCGACGTAGCCGTCGCGGCGCGCACGTTCGCGCGTCTCGTCCATGTAACGTTTCACGCGCGGATAGCGCGCGAAATACGAGTCGATATACGCCTGCGCGGTGGCGCGCTCGATGCCGAGGTTCTGCGCCAGGCCGTAGGACGACATCCCGTAGATGAGGCCGAAGTTGATCATCTTCGCCGTGCGCCGCTCGTCGCTGGACACCTGTTCCAGCGGCAGTCCGAACACTTCGGCTGCGGTCGCCCGGTGCACGTCGTGGCCGTGCGCGAAGGCGTGTCGCAACCCTTCATCGCCGGAGATGTGCGCCATGATCCTCAATTCGATCTGCGAATAATCGGCACTCAAGATCTTCCAGCCGGGCGGCGCGACGAACGCCTCGCGGATGCGCCGGCCCTGCGGCGTGCGCACCGGGATGTTCTGCAGATTGGGATCGTTCGAAGACAGCCGGCCGGTCACCGCCACGGCTTGCGAGTAGGTGGTGTGCACGCGCCGCGTTTCGGCATTCACCATGCGCGGCAGCTTGTCGGTATAGGTTGACTTGAGCTTGGCGAGCGCGCGGTATTCGAGCAGCAGTCGCGGCAGCGGGTAGTCCGGCGCCAGCTCGGCGAGCGCGTCCTCGTCCGTGGATGGCTGCCCCGAGGGGGTCTTGCGCTTGACCGGCAGCTTGTGGCGCTCGAACAGGATTTCCTGGATTTGCTTGGGAGAGTTCAGGTTGAACGGCTGACCCGCCGCCTGGTGGGCTTTTTGCTCCAGCTCGAACATTTCCTTGCCGAGCTCGTGGCTCTGCGCCATGAGCTTCCCGCTATCGAGCAACACGCCGTTGCGCTCCATCCGCAGGAGCACGGGCAGCAGCGGCATTTCGATGCGCTCGTAGATGTCGCGCAGCTTGTGCTCTGCGGCGAGCTTCGCATGGAGCACCCCGTGCACGGCCGCGGCGCAGTCGGCGTCTTCGGCGGCATATTCGGTGGCGCGCCCGATTTCGACCGCCGAGAACGGAATGCGCGCCGCTCCCTTGCCGGTCACCTCGTCGTACGTGATGGTTTTCCAGCCCAGATGGCGCTGCGCGAGCGAATCGAGATCGTGCCGTTCATGCACCTCGAGCACGTACGATTCGAGCAGGGTGTCGTGCGCGATGCCGCCGAGGGCGATGCCGTGGTTGGCGAGCACGTGCGCATCGAACTTGAGGTTTTGTCCGACCTTGGCGTGGCGCGCGCTCTCCAGCCAGGGCCGCAGCAGTGCCAGCGCGTCGGCAAGCGGAATCTGCGCCGGCGCGCCCGGATACTGGTGGCCGAGCGGCAGATACCACGCGCTGTCGCCACAGGCGAACGACATGCCCACCAGGTGCGCCCGCATCGGCTCCAGTCCCGTGGTTTCGGTGTCGAAGCCGGTGAGCGGTGCCTGCTCGAGCTGTGTCAACACCGCATGCAAGGTGCCTGGCTCAGCGATGGCGAGGTAGTTGCGCCGCCCGACCGGTTGCGGCTGCGGCGTGCTGGCAGGCGCAGCGCTCATGTCGCGGCGCGGCTCGTCGGGGGCGTCGCCGTCCAGTTCGCGCCGCCAGGACCGGAAGCCGAAGCGTTCGTACAGCTCGCGCAACTTCGCCGTATCGCCGCCGCCGTCTGCGAGATCGGGCAGCGCAAGCGGCAGGCTGACGTCGCGCTTCGCGGTGAGCAGCGCGCGGCCCTTCGGCAGCCAGTCGAGCGCTTGGCGCAGGTTTTCGCCGACCGCGCCGCCGATTTCGGCTGCGTGCGCGATCACTTGGTCGAGCGAGCCGTACTGCGCGATCCACCTGGCGGCGGTTTTCGGCCCGACCTTTTCCACGCCCGGCACGTTGTCCACGGCGTCGCCGACCAGCGCGAGGTAATCGACGATCCGCTCCGGCGAGACGCCGAATTTCTGCCGCACGCCGTCGGGATCGAGCGTTTCATTGGCCATCGTGTTGACTACCGTGACGCGCTCATCCACCAGTTGCGCCAGATCCTTGTCGCTGGACGAAATCACGCAGCGCCAGCCCGCGTGCTTCGCCTGCTGCGCGAGCGTCGCGATGACGTCGTCGGCCTCCACGCCCTCAACCGATAGCACCGGCCAGCCGAGCGCCGCGACGAGTTCCTTCAGCGGCTCGACCTGCGCCGCCAGATCGTCGGGCATCGGCGGCCGGTGTGCCTTGTACTGCGGGTACAGTTCGTCGCGGAAGGTCCTGCCCTTGGCATCGAACACGCAGGCGCGCGCCTGCGCCCGGTGATCGGCGGCGAGCCGCCGCAGCATCGCGGCCACGCCGTAGATCGCCCCGGTTGGCTCCGCGCGCGGGCCTTTCAGCTCGGGCAGCGCATGGAACGCCCGGTACAGGTACGACGAGCCGTCAACCAGCAGGAGCGTCTTTTCTGAATGCATCCCGGACATCATGCGCAACGCAGAGGCTGTAGAGGCCCGCCGGCCGCGCTGGCGCCATCAGCGCGCGCAGCGGACGCGTTTTTTCCATTATCGCAGAGTTCGTAGAGGGCACGGGCGTCCCGACGATCGGAGGGACCCCACCCCGCGAGGGCGCATTCAGGTCGAGTAGAATGGCTCCCATGCGCAAGTCCCTCGCCCTGTTGCTCGCCGCGGCGGCATGCGCGGCGATTGCGCAAACGCCGCCAAAGCTCGAACCGCTGCCCGAGGTCCCGCCGCCGCCACCAGGGGTGAGCGACCCGGGTGCGGATGACCCGCGCGTGATGATCAAGCCGCAGGAGGGCGACCGGGTCGAGGAGTACCGCGACGGCGGTCGCGTGGTGATGCTCAAGGTCACGCCGCGCAACGGGCCGCCCTATTATCTGGTAGACACCACCGGCAGCGGCAACTGGATGCGCCGCGAGTCGCTTGACGACGGCGTGCGCGTGCCGATGTGGACGATCAAGACGTTCGACTGATTTGTCGGTCTTCACGCCGGTTTCGGAAGGCCAGCTCGCCGCCTGGCTGAAGGGTTATTCGGTTGGCGGCGCGAGCACCTTCGAGCCGGTGGCCGCCGGCATCGAGAATACCAATTACTTTGTCACCACGGCGCAGGGCCGCTACGTCCTGACATTGTTCGAGCGGCTGCCGGCGAGCGAGCTGCCGTTCTATGTCGGGCTGATGGCACACCTTGCGCGGCATGGCATCCCCTGCCCGGCGCCGATCGCGGACCTCGCCGATCGCTACCTGTCGGAACTGAACGGCAAGCCGGCGGCGCTGGTGACGCGGCTGCCGGGTACGTCGATCGAGCGGCCGGGTGCGGCCGAATGCAGCGAACTGGGCGCGCTGCTGGCGCGCATGCATCTGGCCGGGCGCTCTTACCGCGGCTATCTGGACAACCCGCGCGGTCCGAAGTGGTGGCGCAGCGCGGCGCGCGCCGTGCGCGCCTTCCTCGATTCCGAGCGCGCGCAGCTGCTCGATACGGAGCTGCGCTATCAGTCGCACTTGCGCTTTTCGGACCTGCCGCGCGGACCGGTGCACGCCGACCTCTTCCGCGACAACGTGCTGTTCGAAAACGGCCGCATTTCCGGCGTGATCGACTTCTATTTTGCAGGCGTGGACTGCTTCCTGTTCGATCTGGCGGTATGCGCCAACGACTGGTGTCTGGTCGATCCGGAGCGCGATCACCGGCTGCACGAGCCCCGCACGCGCGCACTGCTCGCCGCTTACGCGGTGCTGCGCCCGTTCACTGCAGCCGAGTGCCAGGCCTGGCCGGTGATGTTGCGCGCGGCGGCGCTGCGATTCTGGCTCTCGCGCCTGTTCGATTACTACCTGCCGCGGCCCGGCCAACTGGTGCGCGTGCACGATCCGGCGCACTTCCACGACGTATTGCGGCTGCGCGCGGCGACGGTGTCGGCGCCGTGGCTCGAATGAGGTGCGGGTGAAGGCGCGTGTCGTACCCCTGGGGCGCGGCGCGCGCTGGCTGGCTGAGGGTTGGCGCCTGTTCCGCGTCGCGCCCTCGAACTGGCTCGCGCTGGTGTTCGTCTATTGGATGGTGATGACCGCGGTCAGCCTGGTACCGCTCCTCGGCGTGCCGGTGGCGATGGTGCTGATCCCCGGTTTCTCGGTCGGCTTCATGGCGGCGAGCCGGCGCAGCGCGCAGGGCAAGGCGCCGGAGATGCGCAGCCTGTTCGACGGCTTTCGCGACCGGGCCACGGTTCAGCTCGGCCTCGGCGCGGTGTACCTGCTGTCGCTAGCGCTGCTGCTCGGGGCTACGGCATTGGCCGACGACGGCGTGCTCGCGCGCTGGATGCTGCTGGGCAGCCGGCCGAGCGACGAACTGCTGCAGTCCGACGGTTTCCACGTCGCGCTCGCGATCGGCGCCGGCCTTTACCTCCCGGTGATGATGCTGTTCTGGTTCGCGCCGCTGCTCGCGGCCTGGCATGCGATGGCGGCGGGTCAGGCCCTTTTCTACAGTTTCTTTGCCTGTCTGATGAACTGGCGCGCGTTTCTCGGCTACAGCGCGGCGGCCGCGTTCGTCACGTTGGTGATCCCGTTCGTCGTGCTGGGCGTGCTGCTGCTGGTCTCCGGCGGGCAGCTTCGGGTTGCCGCCATGACGCTCGTCTTTCCGCTGCTCATCATTCTGCTGCCGACGCTGTTTGCGAGCTTTTACGCCAGCTACGACGACGTATTTGGCGTGCACGACGCAGACTGAGGGACGTGCCGTGTCCGTCGGGCCTGCAGGGGCTGGCGCGCTTCACGGATGACACCGGCGCCGAGGCCGATTATATTGTGGTGGAGATGGCGCGCGCAGTACCTGGCCCGGACTGGTTGCCCCGCTTCGTCGAACGGGCCGAGCGTGGCGGCATCGAGCGCGTGCTGCTTTGACCCCCACCGATGGGACCTGACGTGAACGATTTCGAGCTGCCGAGCCTCACTCCGGACGCTGTGCCCAAGTTCGTCGACGCCGCCACCGCCAAGGCGTGGGTGTCGAGCGTGCCGCTCGCCAATGTGGCGAGCGCGCAGCAGACGATGCTCGATCAGCTGCAGCAGTTCAACCGCTGCGTCACCCGCGCCAGCGCGCGCCTGGGTGCGCTCGAGGTCTTGCGCGAGGCGGTCCATTTCGTGCAGATCGAGCAGGCCAAGCGCTTTACCAACCGCGCCCTGCCGATGGCGCAAGCCGAGAGCGAGGTGTTCTCCGGCACGATCGCGCTGTGGGAGCAGATGCGGATCGGCTATTTACGCTGCCTGGTAGCGGTATTCGCCGACGAGCCCGGCATGCGCGCCGAGGCGGCGCGCGTCTGCCAGCGCGCGCTGGTCTGCGCCGGACTGAAGATGTTCCATCACTACCGGGCGTGCCGGCAGGTGCCGAAGGGCGAGTGGCGCATCCTGCACACACTGCTTGCCAAGGCCGAAGAACTCAAGGTCGTCAACGAGGTCGTGCGCGACCCGCTGAATCGCGATGTCTTCGAGGCCTCGCCGCGCATTGCCTATCTGCGTGCGGTGCTGATGGGCATGGCGAGCCCCAACGAACTCAGCCAGCGCCAGTTGACCTTCGTCGCGCATCTGCTCGAGCGTTGGGCGGAGAAGGTCGAGAGCTCCGCGCAGCCTGCGGCGCAGGACGACCTGCCGCCGCTGGTGGCGGACCTGGGCGGCGACGCGTGTCCGGCGCGCGACGGCGCGACGGCGAAGACGCCCCGTTTCCTCGATACGCGGGCGCTCGCCGCGACGCTGCGCAATCGCATCGGCCTGCTCAGAAAGGGTGAATCGCCCGCCAAGCTGGCACTCGGTGAGGACTGCGTGCAACCGATGTGCGAGCAATTGCTGGTGTTCCTTTACCGCCAGTGGTGCCAGCCGCAGCGGCCACGCGGCGCCGAACGCCGGCCCGCCGCCGGGGTTGCCCTGACGGGCAACGACCTCGCGGCAATCCATTTTCATGTGTCGGGCAAGGTATTCCGCCAGCCCGGCGTGCCGACCGAGCTGTCGAAGAAGGAACGCGAGGAGCTCGCGACTTTCGGGCGCATCAGCACGCGCGATGAGGAGTTCGGCCACGCGCGCGGCTATCAGCTGGAACGGTGGCAGGTGCGGGACGAAAGCGCGAGCGGCCTGAAGATCGTGCGTCCGTCGGGAATCGAGGGCAAGCGCCATAGCAGCGGGCAGCTGATCAGCATCCGGCGCGAAGGGTCGCAGCATTTCGTGCTCGGCCAGATGCGTTGGGTGCTGGAGACGCAGAAGGGCGACATCGTGGCCGGGGTCCGGCTGCTCCCCGGCCTGCCCGGCGCCATTGCCGTGCGTCCCTCTGGCCTCAACGTGGCGAATGAAAGGTATGTCCAGGCGTTGTCGCTCACGCAGACCGAGTCTTCGCCGCCGACCATGGTTCTACCTCCCGGCTGGTACAAGCCCAAGCGCGTCGTCGAGGTGTTCGTCGAGGCGCCGGTACGAACACGCTTCATCGATCTGCTGGAGCGAGGCAGCGACTATGAACGAATCTCGTACCAGGTCGTCGTCTAGGGACGCGCTACCGTAAAGCGCTTCCCGCAGCGTCTCGCAGAGCGGGCGCGCTCGGTAAAATAAGCAATCACCCACTTTCGGTAAACCCCTTGAAAGACACTGATTTCGGCTTCGAACGCGTGCCAGAGAGCGAAAAGGCGGCGCGCGTCGGCCAAGTCTTCGACACGGTTGCCGAGCGCTATGACCTGATGAACGACGTGATGTCCCTGGGACTGCATCGGCTCTGGAAGGCATTCGCGGTGTCGCTGGCGCGCATCCGGCCAGGCGAGCGGGTGCTCGACATCGCCTCCGGCAGTGGCGACTTGGCGCGGGCGCTTCGCGCGCGCGGCGCGGACGTCTGCATGACCGACATCAACCGCCGCATGCTGGCGCGCGGGCGCGACCGCGCAATCGATGGCGGGCAGGTCGCCCCGGCGATTCAATGCGACGGTGAGCGCCTGCCGTTCCCGGACTGCTGCTTCGATTGCGTCACGGTCGGTTTCGGGCTGCGCAACATGACGCACAAGGACGCCGCTTTGGCCGAGATGGTGCGCGTGCTGAAGGTGGGCGGGCGGCTGCTGGTGCTCGAGTTCTCGCACGTCTGGAAGCCGCTTGAAAAGCCGTACGCCTGGTACTCGTTTCACGTTCTGCCCTGGCTCGGGAAGCGCATTGCGGGGGATGCGCAAGCGTACCGATACCTCGCCGAATCGATCCGGACTCACCCCGACCAGCGCAAGCTTGCCGAAATGCTGGAACAGGTCGGCCTGGAGCAGGTCGAATATTTCAATCTGGCCGCGGGAGTGGTCGCACTGCATCGCGGCTGGAAACTGCGGTAGGATGCAAACGTCTTCAAAGAGGAGTGTCATGAAAAGATTCGTCATTGCCGTTGTGGCCGCGCTGCTTGGCGCAGCGCTGATGGTCCCGGAGGCGGAGGCCGCGCGCATGGGCGGCGGCCGATCAATCGGGGCGCAGCGCAGCATTCAGAGCGCACCTCCCGCAGCCGCGCCTGCGCCTGACGGGTTTTGGCAGCGTTGGGCGATGGCGGCCGGCTCGCAATGATGAGTTCGTTTTTCATCGAATGCTCCCAGCCCACCAGCTCGGTCACGGTGACATCGTAGCCATGGGCTTCGAGCTGCAGGCAGCGCAGCACATTGGTGATCTGGCTGCCGAATTCGCGCGTGTGCAATGGGTGGCGCCAGAGTTCGGCGAGGGGTGTCTTCGACAAGCTGAGTGCCTTGTTTCTGCGCAGCACGCCGGCCACCTCGGCCTGGCA
>Ga0155946_1243_pt2 | contig 11193 bp, 11 predicted proteins | sample RifCSPlowO2_02_FD_107600 | JGI IMG/M metagenome (GOLD analysis project Ga0155946, IMG submission 107600) | Betaproteobacteria bacterium RIFCSPLOWO2_02_67_12
GTTTTCCGCAGGAACAGAAACGCCTGCTCGCCGCGACCGCGGGCGGCGTGCGGGTAGTGTGCGTCTATTGCCCCAACGGCCAGGCGGTCGGCTCGGAAAAGTACGCGTACAAGCTGCAGTGGTTCGCGCAGTTGCGCGCCTGGCTGAAGGATGAACTCGCGCGCCACGCAGATCTCGCCGTGCTGGGCGATTTCAACGTCGCGCCGGAAGACCGCGACGTGCACGACCCCAAAGCCTGGGAGGGCCAGGTGCACGTGTCGGCAGCCGAGCGTGCCGCTTTCAGGGCGCTGCTGGATCTAGGCCTGGCCGACGCCTTCCGGCTCTTTCAGCAGCCGGAGAGGAGCTTTTCCTGGTGGGACTACCGCAGGCTGGGGTTTCGCAGGAATGCCGGACTGCGCATCGACCAGATCCTGCTTTCACCGCCGCTCGCGCAGCGCTGCACCGCGTGCACCATCGACAAGGCGCCGCGCAAGCTCGAGCGTCCCAGCGATCACACGCCCGTGATCGCCCAAATCGGCTAGGGATTCATGCCCTTTTGCACGCCGGGCCGCGCCGCCATGCGATCGCCCCAGGCCTTCAGATGGCCCATCCCGCCCGCGCCCTCGATAAGCGCCTTGCGCACCGCGTAGTTGGGATAGAGCATCAGGTCGGCGAACGAGATTTCGTCCGCCAGATATTCGCGTCCCGCAAGCTGCTGGTCGATGACGCGGAAGTAGTTCAGCAGGATGTTCTTGAAAAATTCGACGTTCGCGGCGCTCTTGTCCGGAACGACGAACTCGAGCCGGAAAATCGTCCCGCTGGTGCCGGCGATGTCGCTCGCGGCCATGGCGAAGAACTGCGCCGCGAGCGCCCGCCGGCGCAAATCGGTGGGAATGAAGCGCCCGGCCTTTTCGCAGGCGTACACCACGATCGCCCCGGACTGCGCCAGCGTCAGCGGCTTGCCGCCCGGGCCCTGCTGATCGACCAGCACCGGAATCGCACCGGCCGGGTTGAGCTTCAGGAACTCGGGCTTTTTCGCTTCCCCCTTGGTGATGTCCACCTTGTGCACGCGATGCTCGAGGCCGCACTCGGCCAGCGCGAGCGACGCGCGCAGGCCGTTTGCCGTGCCCCACAGGTACAGATCGATCATGAGCGCTCCTTACTTGACGGCTGCCGCTTCAGTCAATCAATTCGTAGGCCGGCAGGGTGAGGAACTCAACGTACTCGCCTACCGTGATTCGCTCGAAGAGCTGCGCCCCCGCCTCGTAGCGGCCGGCGCCGAATGCGGCCTCGCCGAGGGCGGTTTTCACCTTGGGCAGTTCCTCGGCCAGCAGCTGCCGGAACAGCTCCGCGGTCACCTTGCGGCCATCGTCCAGCCGGCCCTTGTCGCTGCGCATCCACTGCCAGATCTGCGAGCGCGAGATCTCCGCCGTGGCGGCGTCTTCCATCAGGTTGAACACCGGCACGCAGCCATTGCCCGCGAGCCAGGCGCCGAGATACTGGATGCCGACCGAGATGTTGTTGCGCAACCCCGCCTCGGTGATCGGCCCCTCGGGCCGGAAATCGAGCAGATCGCCGGCCGTGACGTTGACATCGGGGCGCTGGCGCTGGTACTGGTTGGGCTGCGGCATGTGCTCGTCGAACACGGCTTTGGCGATCGGCACCAGGCCCGGATGGGCGACCCAGGTGCCGTCGCAACCGTCGCTGACCTCGCGCAGCTTGTCCTGGCGCACCTTCTCCAGAGCGGCGTCGTTGGCCGACGGATCGTTCTTGATCGGAATCTGCGCCGCCATGCCGCCCATCGCCGGCGCGCCGCGCCGGTGGCAGGTCTTCACCAGCAGCAGCGCGTAGGCGCGCATGAACGGCGCGGTCATGGTGACCTGCGAGCGGTCGGCGAGGCAGAAATTGCGGTTGGCGCGGAATTTCTTGATGCACGAAAAGATGTAGTCCCAGCGGCCGATGTTGAGGCCCGCGCAGTGGTCCTTCAGCTCCCACAGAAACTCGTTCATCTCGAACGCGGCGAGCACCGTCTCGATCAGGCAGGTCGCCTTGATCGTGCCGTGCGCCACGCCAAGCTCCTGCTGCGCCAGGCTGAAGACGTCGTTCCACAGCCGCACCTCGAGGTGCGACTCCAGCTTCGGCAGGTAGAAATACGGCCCGCTGCCGCGCGCCACCAGTTCTCTCGCGTTGTGAAAAAAATAGAGCGCGAAGTCGAAGATCCCGCCGGCCACGGGCTGGCCGTCGATCAGCACATGCCGTTCATTCAGGTGCCAGCCGCGCGGCCGCGGAATCAGCACGGCCGTGCGCTCGCCGAGCTGGTAGCGCTTGCCGCCCTGCTCGAAGGTGATCGTGCGGCGCACGGCGTCGCGCAGATTCAGCTGCCCGTCGACCATGTTGAACCAGGTGGGGCAGTTGGCGTCCTCGAAATCGGCCATGAAGGTGGCGGCGCCCGAATTGAGCGCGTTGATCACCATCTTGCGGTCGGTCGGGCCGGTGATCTCGACGCGACGGTCGAGCAGGTCGCGCGGCTGCGGCGCGATGCGCCATTCGGTATCGCGGATCTGCTTCGTCTCGGGCAGGAAATCGGGCAGGCCGCCGGCGTCGAACTGCCTCTGTCGCGCGGCGCGCGCCGCGAGCAGCTCGCGGCGGCGCGGCTCGAAGGCGCGGTGCAGGCGCGCCACCAGCGCGAGCGCCTCGGGAGTGAGAACCTGATCGAACCCTGGCGCCAGCGCGCCGCTGATCTGCATGCCCGTTGGCAGGGAAAGGCCCATCGGAGAATCTCGATTGCGGGACGAAAGGGCGAATGTTAGTCGATATTCCCGGCCGGTTTCGTGGCCAGGATCAAGAAAATCGAGCGGCCGCGAACCTCGCCTTGATGCGCGCCGCTGGCGGCCGTGCTACGGACTGCCCTCGCCCTCCGTCCCGATGCCAAGCTCCTGGATCTTGCGCGTAATGGTGTTGCGCCCCATGCCGAGCAAAGCAGCCGCCTCGACGCGCCGGCCGCCGGTGCGTGCGAGCGCCTTGCGGATCAGCGCGCGCTCGAATTCGCGCGTCAGCTCCTCCAGCATGCCGCTGGCGCCGCACGCCAGGCGCCGCTCCACCTCGTGTTCCAAAGCGGCGACCCAGTGGGTCGGCGCCGCCGCGATCTCACCGCGCACCTCCACCGGCAGGTCGGCCAGCCCGATCACCTGCCCGGGCGCCATCACCGTCAGCCAGTGGCACAGATTCTCGAGCTGGCGCACGTTGCCCGCAAACGCGAAGCGCGCCAGGTGCGCGAGCACCTCGTCGGACAGGCGCTTGGCCTCGGTGCCGAGTTCGCGCGCACTGCGCGCGAGGAAATGGCGCGCGAGCAGCGGGATGTCCTCGGCGCGCTCGCGCAGCGCCGGCATGCGCAGGCGGATCACGTTCAGCCGGTGGAACAGATCCTCGCGGAAGCCGCCCTCGCGCACGCGTTGCTCGAGATCCTGGTGCGTGGCGGCGATCACGCGCACATCGGCGCGCAGCGGCTGGTGCCCGCCGACACGATAGTAGGTGCCGTCGGACAGAACGCGCAGCAATCGAGTCTGCAGCTCGGCCGGCATGTCGCCGATCTCGTCGAGGAACAGCGTTCCGCCTTCGGCCTGCTCGAAGCGTCCGCGGCGCAGCTGCTGCGCGCCGGTGAAGGCGCCGCGCTCGTGGCCGAACAGCTCCGACTCGAGCAGGTCGCGCGGCATGGCGGCCGTGTTGATGGCGACGAACGGCTTGGCGGCACGCGCCCCATGGCGGTGCAGGGCGCGCGCGACGAGCTCCTTGCCGGTGCCCGATTCGCCCGTGATCAGCACCGTGGCGCTGGATTGCGACAACCGCCCGATGGCGCGGAACACCTCCTGCATCGCGGGCGCCTGCCCCAGGATTTCGGGCGACGCCGCCGCCGGCTCGAGCACCGCCTCTACGCGCAGGCTCTCCTCGAGCGCGCGGCGAATCAGCGCCACCGCCTGGTCGACGTCGAACGGTTTGGGCAGATACTCGTAGGCGCCGCCATGGAACGCCGCCACGGCCGAATCCAGGTCCGAATATGCTGTCATGATGATGACCGGAACCGCGGGATGTTTCTGCTTCATCGCGCGCAGCAACTCGATGCCCGAGGCGCCCGGCATGCGGATGTCCGAGACCAGCACCTGCGGCGCGCCCTGCGCCAGCGCGTCGAGCGCCTCGTGCGCGGAGGCGAACGAGCCGAAGGCGATGCCCTCGCGGCCGAGTGCCTTTTCGAGCACCCAGCGGATGGAGCGGTCGTCGTCGACGACCCAGACCGGTTTCATGTCAGCGGTAGCAGGATCCTGAACACCGTGCGCCCCGGACGGCTGTCGCATTCGATCACGCCGCCGTGGTATTGAACGTAGGTTTGCGCGAGCGAAAGCCCGAGTCCGCTGCCGCCTTCGCGCGCCGATACCAGCGGGTTGAAGATCCGTTCGCGGATCTCCGCCGGCACCCCGGGTCCGTCATCGATCACATGCAATTCTAGTGCCAGCTTGTGCCGATGCCGCGCGATCGTGATCTGGCGCGCGACCCGCGTACGGAAAATGATGCTGCCGCGCCGGCCCGGCCGGTTCGCCTCCTGCGCGAACGCCTGGGCGGCGTTGCGCGCCACGTTGAGCAGCGCCTGGATGAGCTGCTCGCGGTCGCCGACCAGGTCCGGCACGCTGGGATCGTAGTTGCAGAGGATCGATACCCCCTGCGAGAACTCGGCCAGCACCAGATTGCGCACCCTTTCCAGCACTTCGTGGATATTGAGGCGCGCCGGTTGCGGCGCGCGATGCGGCGTCAGCAGCCGGTCCATGAGCGCCTGCAGGCGGTCGGCCTCGCTGATGATGACCTGGGTGTATTCGCGCAGCTCGGGGCGGTCGAGTTCGCGTTCCAGCAACTGCGCCGAGCCGCGCAGGCCGCCCAGCGGGTTCCTGATTTCGTGCGCCAGGTTGCGGATCAACTCGCGGCTCGCCGCCTGCTGGTCGATGAGGCGCTCTTCGCGCTCGATGCGCAGCAGCTCTCCGATCGGGCGCAGCTCGGCCACCAGCGGAGCGTCCGCGGAATCGGTGCACGCGACCACGCAGGCTAGCGGCAGCGGCTCCTCTCCGGGACGTTCGTAGTTCAGATTCTGGGCGGCGTATTCCCAGCGCGCCTGCAGCGCATCGCCAAGCGCCCGTTCCAGCACCGCGCGCTCCGCGAACAGCGACGGAAATTGCTGCCCGAGGAGATTGCGCGAGGCAATCGCAAGCAGGTGCTCCGCGGCCGGGTTGGCATAGCGCACGCGCAGGCGCTCGTCGAGCGCGAGCACGGCCGTGGCGAGAAGCTCAAGCCCGGCGTAGCGGCCGGTCATGGCACGGCGTCTCCCCTCAGCGATAGAGGTTGGACAGCTCGCGCTTCAGCGCTTCGATGTTCTTGCCGTGGACTTCGACCGCATCGCGATAAGGTCGCAGCCGCTCGAGCACCCTGGCGTAGTTCTTCTCGTCGCCGCTGCGGATGGCCTCCTGCTCGGCGAGCTTGCGCTGCGCGGCCGCCAACAGATCCTGCTCCTGCGCCAGCTCGCGCTCCAGTGTCTGGCGCTGTTTCTCGCGCGCCGCGCTGCGGTCGTTGACGGATTCCTTGGGAAAGCTCGACGGCGATGACGCCTTGGCGGCCGGCTTGCCAGGCGCTGGAACCACCGTCACGCGCTGCCGTTGCACGACCTTGCACTCCTTGTCGAGCGTATCTTCCTTCAGGCTCGTGAGCAGGGTCTTGCCGCTCTTGTCCCTGCAGCTCCAGATGGTCTGCTCGACCGTCTGCTGGGCGTGCGCCGGACCCGCAAGGAAGGCGGCAAGCAGCGCAAGGCGCACGGTCGGGTGCATCGGTCGGGGATTCATCCGGGTTGAGCAAACCAAGTCTATGCCACGCCTTGTCGATTGGGCAATCCGCGTGCGCCAAAAGCCGAGGGCGGGTTGCCCCGCCCTCGGATCAACGCACCACTGCCGCTTCAGGACTACGAGCTGTAGTACATGTCGAATTCGACCGGGTGGGTGGTCATGCGGAAGCGGGTCAGTTCCTCTTCCTTGAGCGCGATGTACGAGGCGAGGAAATCGCCGTCGAACACGCCGCCCTTGGTGAGGAACGCCTGGTCCTTCTTCAGGTAATCGAGCGCCTCTTCGAGCGAGGCGCAGACCTGCGGAACCTTGGCGGCCTCTTCGGGCGGCAGGTCGTACATGTTCTTGTCGATCGGGTCCCCTGGGTGGATCTTGTTCTGTATTCCGTCCAGCCCGGCCATGAGCATCGCGGCAAAGGCGAGGTAGGCATTGGCAGTCGGGTCCGGGAAGCGCACTTCGACGCGGCGCGACTTCGGGCTCGAGACATACGGTATGCGGCAGGCCGCGGACCGGTTGCGCGCCGAGTACGCCAGATTGATCGGCGCTTCGAAGCCCGGCACCAGGCGCTTGTACGAGTTGGTACCCGGGTTGGTGATCGCATTCAAGGCCTTGGCGTGCTTGATGATGCCGCCGATGTAATGCAGCGCGAATTCCGACAGTCCCGCGTAGCCGTTGCCGGCAAAGAGGTTCTGGCCGCCCTTCCACACCGACTGGTGCACGTGCATTCCCGAGCCGTTGTCACCGACGATCGGTTTGGGCATGAAGGTCGCGGTCTTGCCGTAGGAATGCGCCACGTTCCACACCGTGTACTTGAGAATCTGCATCCAGTCCGCGCGTTGCACCAGCGGCGCGAAGCGCGTGCCGATCTCGTTCTGGCCTGCGGCCGCGACTTCGTGATGGTGCACCTCGACTTCCACGCCCTGCTGCTCGAGCGCGAGGCACATCGCATCGCGGATGTCGTGCAGGGTGTCGGTCGGCGGCACGGGGAAGTAGCCCCCCTTGACCGGTGCGCGGTGTGCCATGTTGCCCGACTCGTAGTCGACGCCCGTGGACCAGGGCGCCTCTTCGGACTTGATCTTGACCGAGCAACCCGACATGTCGACGTTCCACGTCACGCCGTCGAAGATGAAGAATTCCGGTTCGGGTCCGAAATAGGCCACCTCACCCAGGCCGGTGGACTTGAGGTAGGCCTCGGCGCGCTTGGCGATGCCGCGCGGGCAGCGGCTGTAGGGCTTGCCGTCGGCGGGCTCGATCACGTCGCAGTTGATGTTGAGCACGGCCTCGTCGGTGAACGGATCCATGCGCGCCGTTTCCGGGTCCGGAATCAGAAGCATGTCGGAGGCCTGGATCCCCTTCCAGCCGGCAATCGAAGAGCCGTCGAAGGCGTGGCCTTCTTCGAATTTGCTCTTGTTGAACTGGCGCGCGGGCACCGTCACGTGCTGCTCCTTGCCGCGCGTGTCGGTGAAACGCAGGTCCACGAATTTCGCTTCCTTGTCCTTGACCAATTTCAAGACGTCATCGGGCGTCATCGCCATCGTCGGGTCTCCTGAGTGGATGAATTCGAATACGGGCCGGTTGCGGCGGCTGGGCGCGGTGACCGGAGCAGAATCCGTGCCACAAGCCGGAACCCCAGCCGGCCCCTGTACCGGTGGAGTGCCGCGCATTTTAGCTCAGCGCAGCGCACAGTGTGGGTGCAATTTTGGTGGTACGTGCACCGGATTCGTGCACCGGGGGATGCGTCTCGCCGTCCGTATAATCGTGAGAAGCCGATGAGCGAAATCGAGACCATCCGTCAGGCCGCCCATGAGCGGGGGCGGCAACTCAATCTGCCTTATGCGGGTGCCCTGCGCCCGCAGGAAGCCTTCCGTTTGATCCAGGCCGGAGCCCGCCTCGTCGACGTTCGCACGCAAGCCGAGCTGTACTGGGTTGGCCAGGTGCCCGGCGCGCTATGGGTGGAATGGAACGGCTACCCCGGCGGTGTGCCGAACCGCGATTTTGTCGGCCAGCTCGCCGCGCTTGCCGACAAGGGCGAGACGCTGCTTTTCTTGTGCCGCTCGGGGAATCGTTCGCATTTTGCGGCTGGCGTGGCGACGCAGGCCGGCTGGCGCGAATGCTACAACGTGCTCGAGGGCTTCGAGGGTGACCGGGACGCGAGCCAGCACCGCGGCAGCATGAACGGCTGGAAGGCGGCCGGCCTGCCCTGGGTGCAGGGCTAGGGACTCCAGTCGACCCAGCCGTAGTGCGCGGTGAGCAGAACCACTGCGCCGAAGGCGATCCGGTACCAGGCAAACGGCCGGAAGTCGTGCGTTGCGACGTAACGGATCAGCCAGCGCACGCACAGGAACGCCGCGCTGAAAGCTGCCGCAAAACCCACCGAAAAAAGCGGCACGTCGCTAGCGGAAAACAGCGCGCGGTGCCTCCAGAAATCGTAGGCGCCGGCCGCCATCAACGTCGGCACCGCGAGGAAGAAAGAGAATTCCGTGGCGGCGCGGCGCGACAGCCCGAACAGCATCCCCCCGATGATCGTGGCGCCGGAGCGCGAGGTCCCGGGGATCAGCGCGAAGGCCTGTGCGACCCCGACTTTGAGCGCATCGAGCCAACTCATCGCGTCCACCTCGCGCACCCGCACCTTGCGATCGCCGCGGTCCACCCACAGGATGATCAGCCCTCCGGCGATGAAGGCGACGGCCACCGGCATCGCCTTGAACAGTTGCGCCTTGATGAGCGAGCCGAACGCGAGCCCCAGCACCGCGGCGGGCACAAACGCGATCCCGAGGTGCAGCCAGAAGCGCTGCGCGGCGCGTTCGCTCAGAAGCCCTGCCAGCGCGCGACCGAAGCGCGCGCGGTATTCCCACAGCACCGCGAGCATCGCGCCAGTCTGGATCACCAGCTCGAACACCTTGCCGCGCGCGTCGTTGAAGCCCAGCAGGTCGCCGGCCAGGATCAGGTGCCCGGTGCTCGAAACCGGCAGGAACTCGGTCAGCCCCTCGATGATGCCGAGGATCAGCGCGTGCGCGAGGGAGGTCTCGCTCACCGTGCGGCTTCCAGAAACGCACGGATCGAGGACCAGTATCCGGCCGCACCGTCGGTGCTGTTGTGGTTCGCTCCGGCCAGCACGACCCGGCGTTTCGGCCCGCCCCACGCCGCGTACAGGCGCTCCGCGTGCACCGCCGGAATCACGTCGTCGCGTTCCGCAATGAAACAGAGCAGCGGTGCCGTCATCGCGGGTGCGTGTGCGATCGAATCGAAGCGGTGTTTGAGCAGCCAGTCCACGGGGAGGTAAGGGTAGTAGTGCTTCGCCACCGCCGCCAGGCTGTCGAACGGACTGACCAGCACCAGTCCGCGCAGCGGCCGCGCAGCGGCCAGCGCGACTGCCACCCCACTGCCCAGGCTGCGGCCGAATGCAAAGATGCGTTCGGCGTCGACGCCGTGCAAGCGCCGGGCATGATCGTATAGCGTGAGCGCATCAGCGACGAGCGCGTGCTCCGAGGGCGCGCCTTCGCTCGCGCCGTAGCCGCGGTAATTCACCAGCAACCATGCCGCGCCGGGCGTCTCGCCGCGCGCCGGATCGCCCACCGCTTCGAGCATCCAGGAGATTTCCTCGGCGTTGCCGCCGAAATAGAGCACGAGCGGCGCGGGTTTCGCGTCCTGCGGTTTGATCAGCCAGCCATGCAACCGCGTGCCGTCGGGCACGGCGAGCGCGAACTCCTGCGCCGCGGGAAACTGGCGTGCGATCTGCGCGCGCCGCGCCTCGGCGAGCGGCTGGCGGTAGAAGATCAGGCTGTCCTGCGCGAGGTAGACGACGAGAGGCAGGCCGACCGCAACTGCCGCAGCGATCTTGAGTATAGAGGCGACGAGACTTTCCACGGATCCATTCTAATGGCGGTGGAAGCGGGTGATCTGGGAACGACAGTCAGCTTTCCCCAGAGCTGCCGTTCATTGAGCGAAATTGCTAACCGGCGTCAACACAGACTCTTTCCAAGGGGGAGCTACGGCGTAGAGTCGTCGGCAGACTGTTCGGGGAGAGCAATGAGCGAAGTCCGACGTCGGCAGTTCCTGATCGTCGCAGGCGCGCTGTTTGCCGCGCCGCTAGGCGCCCAAGCGCAGCGTGTGGAGCGTACCTACCGCGTGGCCGCAGTCCTCACCACGTCGCCGATTGCCGAGATGGCCGGACCGGAGCCGACGCATCCGATGATCAATGGATTTTTCCGTGAGTTGCGCGCGCTCGGCTATGTCGAGGGACGAAATCTCGTTCTCGAGCGGCGCACCGCGGAGGGAAGTCATGAACGTTATTCGGACATCGTCACCGAACTGGTTCGGCTCAAGACCGACGTGATCGTAACCGCGGGCGGTTCCGATTATGTTGGACACGCGAAGAAGGTGACCAGCTCCGTCCCCATCGTGACGTTCGGCAGCGGTTATTTGGTGGAAAACGGCCTTGTGGCGAGTCTTTCGCGGCCGGGCGGAAACATCACCGGGCTTTTGTTTGACACCGGTCCGGAAAACGAAGGCAAGCGGCTGCAGTTGCTCAAGGAGACAATTCCAACGCTGTCGCGCGTTGCCTACCTCGGGACAATGGCAAGCTGGAAAGGGCGTAATGGGCAGTCCGTCAGGGACGCGGCGCAGGCCCTGGGCATAGAGCTCCTGCACGCCGAACTTCAGCTCGCCGATCTCGGGGCGACGTTTGCCGCGATCGAGCGCCTGCGGCCGGACGCTCTGTATGGCGCGAGCGCCCCGGAAGTCTTCGGGCGGTACAAGCAGATTCTCGAGTTCGCGCGTAAGGCTCGCCTGCCCGACACGTATTGGTATTCCGACATGGTGACGGCAGGTGGCCTGATGGCCTATTCGGTGGGCATCTCCGACCTTGGCCGTCGCGCCGCCGGTTACGTCGACAAGATTCTCAAAGGAGCCAAACCCGGAGATCTGCCGCTCGAGCAGCCGACCAAATTCGAGCTGGTCATCAACCTGAAGACCGCCAGGGCGCTAGGCATCAAAATCCCGCCGTCGATCCTCCTGCGCGCCGACCGGGTGATCGAATGAACTGCTGTGATCGAGGGACGATTCGGTAGTCGGACAATGGCCGCGCTACGCCTTTCGGTACAGCTCGCCACCCTGTTTGACGAACTCAACTGACTTGTCCCTAAGGCCCTTCTCGACGTACTCGCGCACGTCCTGGGTGATCTTCATGGAGCAGAAATGCGGCCCGCACATCGAGCAGAAATGCGCCAGCTTGGCGCCTTCCTGCGGCAGCGTCTCGTCGTGGAATTCCTTCGCCGTATCGGGATCGAGCCCGAGGTTGAACTGGTCGGCCCAGCGGAACTCGAAGCGCGCCTTGGAAAGC
>Ga0155946_1064_pt1 | contig 10786 bp, 8 predicted proteins | sample RifCSPlowO2_02_FD_107600 | JGI IMG/M metagenome (GOLD analysis project Ga0155946, IMG submission 107600) | Betaproteobacteria bacterium RIFCSPLOWO2_02_67_12
GTGCTAAGTTTGCGTTGCAGCCGCCATGCCCGCCTACGCCCGGCCGACCCGCATCGACGACGCGCTGAAATTGCTTGCGCGCGGCGGACGGACGGTGCTCGCCGGCGGCACCGATTTTTACCCCGCACGCGTCGGCAAACCGCTCGGTGGCGACGTGCTCGATCTCACCGCGCTCCCGCAACTGCGTGGCATCGTGGGGCGGAGCGACCACTGGCGCATCGGAGCAACCACCACCTGGGCCGAAGTGATCGCGGCGAAGCTGCCGCCGATTTTCGACTGCCTGAAACTGGCGGCGCGCGAAGTCGGCGGCCAACAGATCCAGAACACTGGCACCGTGGCAGGCAATTTGTGCAACGCCTCACCGGCGGCGGATGGCGTGCCGCCGCTGCTAGCGCTCGACGCGTCGGTCGAGGTGGCGTCGACCGACGGAGTCCGGGCATTGCCGCTCGCGCAATTCATCATCGGACCACGCAAGACCGTGCTCGCGCCCAACGAAATCGTCACTGCGATCCTGGTGCCGAAGACCGCGCATGAGGCGAAGAGCGGTTTTCTCAAGCTCGGCGCGCGCAAGTATCTGGTGATCTCGATCGTCATGGTGGCGGCAGTGATCGAGCACGAAGCGGGCGTCGTGCGCGCGGCGCGCATCGCCGTAGGCGCGTGTTCGCCGGTTGCGAAGCGACTACCGGATTTGGAGCAGCATCTGGTCGGGAAGCGGCTGGATGCCGATCTGGCCGATTGCATCAAGTCAGAGCACCTCGGTGCGTTGTCGGCGATCGACGATTTGCGCGGCAGCGCCGCTTACCGCATCGAAGCTGTGCAGGTCCTGTTGCGGCGACTGCTGGCGCAGATGGCATGATCGAATTCACGCTCAACGGCCGCAAGGTGCGTTCGGTCTCGCCTCCGATCGCGCGCCTGGCCGACGTGCTGCGCGACGAGCTGGGTCTCACCGGCACCAAGATCGGCTGCAACGCCGGCGACTGCGGCGCGTGCACCGTGCTGCTCGACGGCAAGCAGGTGTGCTCGTGCCTCACGGCGCTGGGACAGGTGGCGCATCGGCGCGTAGTTACCGTGGAAGGACTGGCCAATCAGGGGCGACTCTCCGACCTGCAAATCGCCTTCCAGAAGCACGGCGCGGCGCAGTGCGGCGTCTGCAGCCCCGGCATGCTGATGGCGGCGAGCGACCTGCTGCAGCGCGTGCCGCAGCCGAACGCGGGACAGGTGAAGGACGCGCTCGCGGGCGTGCTGTGCCGCTGCACGGGCTACCAGAAGATCATCGAAGCGGTCGTCGATGCCGGCAACCGCCCCGCCCTGCCGCTGCCTCCCGCATCGGGTGACGCGGTCGGCGCGCGCGCGGGCAAGGTGGACGGCATCGCGAAACTGAAAGGCGAGGAGCGCTTCGGCGCCGACGCGATTCCGCGCCGCGCGCTGTGGCTGAAGGTGATCCGCTCGCCGCACCACCGCGCGCGCTTCCGCCTCGGCGACCTGAAGCGATTCGTGAAGCGCAATCCCGGCACCGTACGCGTGCTCACGGCGCGCGACGTGCCGCAGAACGGCTTCGGCATCTACCCGCAGATCAAGGACCAGCCGGTGCTCGCCGCTGGGGAAGTGCGCTTTCGCGGCGAGGCGATCGCTGCGGTGCTCGGCACGCGCGCCGCGATCGAAGCGCTCGACGCGGAGCACTTCCCCGTGACCTGGCAGCCACTGCCGCCCGTGATCGGTCTCGACGCGGCGATGGCGCCGCGCGCGCATCCGGTGCAGACGGGGAAATCGGACAACCTGCTGCTCGATGGCAGCGTCCGCAAAGGCAACGCCGAGCGCGCGCTCGCGCAGTGCGCCGCGGTCGCCGAAGGCACGTTCGAGACGGCGTTCGTCGAGCATGCCTACATCGAACCCGAGGCGGGCTGGGCGCGGCGCGCGGGCGATCGCGTCGAAGTCCACGTGACCACGCAAACGCCTTACATGGATCGCGACGAAGTGGCGCGGGTGATGAACCTGCAACCGGAGCAGGTGCGCATCGTGCCGAGCGCGTGCGGTGGCGGTTTCGGCGGCAAACTCGATATCTCGGTGCAGCCGCTCGTCGCGCTCGCCGCCTGGCTGAGCGGCAAGGCGGTGGCCTGTGTCTATACGCGTCCCGAAAGCATGGCTTCGACCACCAAGCGCCATCCCGCACGCATTCGCGCCCGCTTCGGTTGCGATGCCTCCGGCCAGCTGCTGGCGTGTGACGTGGATGCGTTGTTCGACACGGGCGCCTACGCGAGTTGGGGACCCACCGTAGCGACGCGGGTGCCGATCCACGCCACCGGACCCTACGCGGTGGCGCACGTCAGTGCGCGGGGCCGCGCCTTTTTCACTCATTGCCATCCGGCGGGGGCATTTCGCGGCTTCGGCGTGCCGCAAATGGCGATCGCACACGAAGCGATGATGGACGAACTGGCCGACCGTACCGGCGCCGACCGGCTCGAGTTCCGCCGCCGCAACGCGCTCAAGGCGGGCGATCGCACCGCGACCGGGCAGCTCCTGGAGCATTCCGCGGGCCTTGCCGAGTGCCTCGACGCGCTCGAGCCGCACTGGCGCAACGGGCGGGCGGAAAGTGAAGCCTTCAATCGGCAGCACGCTGCGCGCAAGCGCGGCGTAGGCGTAGGCTGCATGTGGTACGGAATCGGCAACACTTCGCTTTCCAACCCTTCGACGATCCGCATCCGGCTCGGCGGCGACGGCACGCTGACGCTGCTCAACGGCGCGGTGGACATCGGCCAGGGGTCCAATACCATCCTTGTGCAGATCGCTGCCGATGCCCTCGGCCTGCCGATGTCGCAATTTCGTCTCGTGATGGGCGACACCGGCCGCACCGCCGATGCCGGCAAGACCTCCGCGTCGCGCCAGACATTCGTCTCGGGCAAGGCGGCGGAACTTGCGGCGCTGGATCTGCGGCGCCGGATTTTCGCCGCCGCCGGCGCTCCGGCGGAGGAATGGCGCGACCGCCGCTACCGCCTTGCGCTCGAGGGCCGCTGCATCGCATTCCGCAAGGACGGGATCTCGCACCGCAGGAACATCGCGCGCGACCTGACCGGGGAAGGCCATTTCGATCCGCCGACGACGCCCTCGGACGCCGATGGCCAGGGCACGCCCTACGCGACGTATGCGTTCGCTGCCCAGATCGCGCAAGTCGAGGTCGACCTCGAACTGGGCACCGTGCGCGTGCTGCGCCTGGTCGCGGCGCACGACATCGGCCGCGCCATCAATCCGATCCAGGTGGAAGGCCAGATCCACGGCGGCGCGGTGCAGGGACTGGGACTCGCCCTGATGGAAGAATACCTGCCCGGCCGCAGCGAAAACCTGCACGACTACCTGATTCCGACCATCGGCGACGTGCCGCACATGGAGTGCCTGTTGATCGAAGACGCCGAGCCGCTCGGCCCCTTCGGCGCCAAGGGCGTCGGCGAGCCCGGGTTGATCCCTACGGCGCCCGCGATCCTCGGCGCGATCGATCATGCCACCGGAGTGCGCGTGCGCCAGGTGCCGGTGCTGCCGCATCGCCTGCTGGCCGCCCTGCACGATGCGCGATCCTGAAGACGCACCCGAGGCGAGCGAACCGCTCAGCGGCGAAGTCATCCGCTGCGACGCCTGCCCGGTGCTGTGCCGCATCCGCCAAGGGCAGGCGGGCGCCTGCGACCGCTACGCCAACGAGAGCGGCCGGCTGGTGCGCGTAGATCCGCTCGTCATCCTGCAGCGCGGCGCCCCCGCGGTGCCGTTCCTCGATCCGGGCAAGCCCTGGGACGGCAGCCTGATTTCGGCGAGCAACACTTTCGTCACCGGCATCGGAGCGACCACGACCTATCCGGACTACAAGCCGGCGCCGTTCATCGTGTCGTCGAAATTCGAAGGCGTCGACATGGTGACCGTGGTCACCGAGGGCATCTTCAGCTACTGCGGCCTGAAGCTGAAAATCGACACTGACCGCTACCTGGGCCCCGAGCAGGCGGCGGTGCGCGTGCAGGGCGAGCAGGTCGGCCACGTCACCACCGCCGAATACGGCTCGCAGATGCTCTCTCTCGGCGGGGTGCGGCATCTCACCGGCGGCTCGAAAAAGGAAGGCAGCGTCACCTGCGAAGCGCTGCTCGAGCTCGCCAACAAGCAGGCGGTCGAAATGCGCATCGACGGCGGCGCGACCGTGATCGTGCAGGCGGGCGCGGCGCCCGTGGTCAACGGCGAGCGCGAAGAGCGCATGCGGGTCGGCTGCGGCAGCGCGACCATCGGGATCTTTGCGCGCCAGTGGCACGGGCACGTCGACGAGGTGATCGTGGTGGACGATCACATCACCGGCGTGCTGACCGAGCATCAGGCCGGACGCTTCCTCGGCATGCGGCCCGCGGGAATTCGCGTGCGCGGACGCAGATCGACGCCGGGGCGTTACTTCAAGGTGGCCGAACCGGGCCTGGGCTGGGGCGGCACCGACATCACCGACCCGCTTTCGATCGTGGAGAGAATCGATCCGGCAGCGGCGTGGCCGGGCCTGCGCCTGCTGATGGTCTCGACCACGGGCGAGGACGCCGAGTGGTACGTGCTCGACGAGAACCTGAAGCCGGTCGCGGCGCCGATGCCGCAGCCGGTGCGCAAGGTGGTCGAGCGCATCGCCGAGAATTGCGAGCCGGCTCTTTGCACGGTCCTCTTCATGGGCGGCGCGGGCGGGAGCCTGCGCGCCGGCGTGACCGAGAATCCGGTGCGCCTGACGCGCTCGGTGAAGGACCTCGTCACCAACGTCACCTGCGGCGGCGCCCCGACCTACGTCTGGCCGGGAGGCGGCATCACGGTGATGGTGGACGTGCTGCGCATGCCCGACCGGTCTTTCGGTTACGTGCCCACGCCGGCGCTCGTGCTGCCGATCGAATTCAGCGTTCCGCTGGACGCCTACGCCGCCATGGGCGGGCATCTGGACCGGGTGGTGTCCGTGCAGGAGGCGCTACGCGTGGCGCAGTTCAAGAGCGGGCCGTGGCGCGAGGACAATCCGTGGCCGGTGACCAAGCGATGACTGGCCCCGTGCGCGCATGGCTGCCCGATGGCCGGCTGCATCTGCAGCACGGGCCGATCGATCTCGTGATCGAGGCGCGTGGCGCCGCGCACGAGATCGAACGAGCGCAGGATCAGGCCTGGCACCGGTTCCAGGACGTTCTGGAATCCCTGGTCGCCGAACTTCCCCTGCTGCGCACGCCGATCGGCCATGCCTATCCGCTCGCGCGCGGGCCGGTGGGGCGGCGCATGGTGGCGGCCTGCTGGCCGCTGCGCGCGCAATTCATCACTCCGATGGCGGCGGTCGCCGGAAGCGTCGCGGACGAAATGCTGGCGGCCATGCTCGCAGGCCGATCGCTGCAAAGCGCGTACGTCAATGACGGCGGCGATATCGCCGTCTGGGTGGCGTCCGGCGAGACGCTCGACGCGGGCATCGTGAACCACCCTGGCCAGCCGCGTCCGAACGCGTCGCTGCGGCTCGATCGGCCGTGCGGCCTCGCGACTTCGGGTTGGCGCGGCCGGTCGCACTCGCTCGGCATCGCGGACGCCGCGACGGTGGTCGCTGATAACGCCGCCGCTGCCGATGCGGCCGCAACGCTGGTTGCGAACGCGGTGAATGCCGAGCATCCGGCGATCGAGCGCGCGAGCGCGCGAACGCTCCGGCACGACAGCGACCTGGGAGGGATTGCGGTCACCGTGGCGGTCGGCGAACTGCCGCCGGCCTGCGTGGCGCTGGCGCTCGAGCGCGGCGTCGCCGCCGCGCGCGCGATGCAGCGGGCGGGTTTGATCCACGCCGCGTATCTCGCGTTGCAGCAGCAATGCCGGGTCGCATCGCCGCTCGCAGAGGCGGGATACGATAAGCTATCGGCGATGAGGAACGCCGCGTGCTAGCCCGCTGCCTGTTGGCCATGGTGCTGCTGTGCGTCCTGCCGGCCCGCGGCGAAGGCCGCATCGAGATGTTCTATCTGGGCACTCCGGACTGCCCGTACTGCCGGCAATGGGAGGCGCGCGCGCGCGGCGAACTGCTCGCCTCGGCCGAGGGCCAGGCGGTGCGCTACGTGGAAATTCGGGGCGAGACGCTGCGCCAGCCGATCGTCGCGCGGCACTACCCGCCCGAATTCCAGTGGGTCTACGAACAGATCGGGCCGAGCCGCGGCGTGCCGCGTTTTCTGCTCGCGGTCGACGGCAGGATCACCGTCAGTGCGTACGGCACCGGCGGCTACAGCCAGGTTTTTCTGCCGGCTTTGAGGGCCGCGGTCGCGCAGCGTGCGGCGGCGCAGCCCAGGGCCGGACTTTTCCAGGGAGAGACCCATGCAAGGAATGACCCGTCGTAGCGCGCTGCTCACGATCGCTTCGCTCACCGTGGCGCTCGCCGCCGCGCAGCCCGCTCGCGCGCAAGCCATCAAGGTCGGCGAACTCAACAGCTACAAGACCTTCCCGGCGTTTCTCGAACCTTACAAGAAGGGCTGGGAGCTCGCGCTGGAGGAGATCAACCGCTCGGGCGGCATCGGCGGCCGCAAGCTCGAGGTGGTATCGCGCGAGGACGGCGGCAACCCGGGCGATGCGGTGCGCGCCGCCGAGGAGTTGCTCTCGCGCGAGAACGTGTCGCTCCTCATGGGCACCTTCGCCTCGCACATCGGCCTCGCGGTGTCGAATCTCGCGGCGCAGAGGAAGGTGGTGTTCGTGGCCGCCGAACCGCTCACCGACAAGATCGTCTGGGAGAACGGCAACCGCTACACCTTCCGCATCCGCCCGTCGACCTACACGCAGGTGGCGATGCTGGTCCCCGACGCAGCGAAATTGAAGAAGCAGCGCTGGGCGATCGTCTATCCGAACTACGAGTACGGCCAGTCCGCTACGGCATCGTTCAAGAAGCTGCTCGGCAAGGCGCAACCCGGCGTCCAGTTCGTAGGCGAGCAGGCCCCTGCCCTCGGCAAGATCGACGCCGGCGCCGTCGTGCAGGCGCTCGCGGACCTCAAGCCCGACGCGATTTTCTCTTCGCTCTTCGGCGCCGATTTGCAGAAGTTCGTGCGCGAGGGCAACCTGCGCGGCCTGTTCAAGGACCGGCCGGTGTTCAACCTGCTCGCGGGCGAACCCGAGTACCTCGATCCGCTCAAGGACGAAACGCCGGACGGCTGGTACGTCACCGGCTATCCGTGGAACGAGATCAAGACCCCGGCGCACCAGAAATTCCTCGCCGCCTACCGGGCGAAATGGAAGGACTACCCGCGCCTGGGTTCGATCGTCGGCTACTCGACCCTGTACACGGTGGCGAACGCGCTCAAGCGTGCGGGCGGCGCGGACACCGAGAAGGTGATCGCCGCGATGAAGGGCATGGAGATGGAAACACCGATCGGCCCGATCGTCTGGCGTCCGATCGACAACCAGTCGACCATGGGCGCCTATGTAGGGCGCCTGGCCAAGAAGGACGGCAAGGGCGTCATGGTCAACTGGCGCTACGCCGACGGCGCCCTCTTCCTGCCGTCGTTCGAGGAAGTGAAAGCGATGCGCAAGGAATAGGCACACAGGGGGTCAGAGTAACTTTGCGGCACCCGACTTTACTCTGACCCCAATTGAGCGACCGCCGGGAGACCCCCGGCGTTTCTTTTTGTAACAATGACTTATTCTTCTATTCTAATCCAGTTTCTGAACGGCTTGGCGAGCGCCAGTTCGCTCTTCCTGGTGGCGGCCGGGCTGTCGCTGATCTTCGGCGTCACCCGCATCGTGAACTTCGCTCATGGCTCGCTCTACATGCTGGGCATGTACGTCGCGGTCTGGCTGGGCGAGCGCATCGGCTTCTGGTGGAGCGTCCCGATTGCCGCCCTGGCGGTGGGAGCCTTCGGCGCCCTGGTCGAATCGGCGTTGCTGCGGCGGCTCTACGCCGCACCCGAGCTGCTGCAACTCCTCGCGACCTTCGCCCTGGTGCTGGTGGTGAAAGACTTCGCGCTCTGGGCCTGGGGCCCTGAGGACATCCTGGGGCCGCGCGCACCCGGCTTCACCGGCGCCGTGACCATCGCGGGGCTGCAGTTCCCCGAATACGACCTGTTTCTCATCGGCTTCGGCCCCCTCGTGCTCGGCGCGCTGTGGCTGCTGCTGACGCGCACGCGCTGGGGCACGCTGGTGCGCGCGGCGACGCAGGATCGCGAGATGGCGAGCGCGCTCGGCGTGAACCAGAAGTGGCTTTTCACGGGCGTGTTCGCGCTCGGCGCGTTCCTCGCCGGGCTGGGCGGCGCGCTGCAGATCCCGCGCGAGCCGGCGACGCTCCTGATCGATCTTTCGGTGGTGTCCGACGCCTTCGTCGTCGTGGTGGTGGGCGGTCTCGGTTCGATCGGCGGCGCCTTCGTGGCCGCGTTCCTGATCGCCGAGATCAAGGCGTTCTGCATCGGCCTCGGCCTGTCGCAGTTCACGCTGGTGGTCGAGTTCGTGGTGATGGCCGTGGTGCTGGTGATCCGCCCCTGGGGGCTTTTCGGCCGCATGCCCGCACTTGCGCGCGGGGCCGGCGCCGTGGAGCCTCCGCTCGTGGCACCCTCACCCGCCGCGCTCAAGGCGCTCGCCGCCCTGCTGGCCGCACTCGCGCTGGTGCCCGTGGTGAGTGGCGGTTACACGCTGGTGCTGCTCACCGACATTCTCGTTTTTGCGCTCTTCGCCGTGAGCCTGCACTTCATCATGGGTCCGGCGGGCCTGCACTCGTTCGGCCATGCGGCCTACTTCGGGCTCGGCGCCTACGGCGCCGGATTGCTGCTGCTGCGCGCCGGTGCACCCATGGAGCTCGCGCTCCTCCTCGGGCCGCTCGCCGGCGGACTCGGCGCGCTCGTCTTCGGTTGGTTCTGCGTGCGCCTCTCGGGCGTGTACCTCGCGATGCTGACGCTGGCGTTCGCGCAGATCGCCTGGTCGGTGGTGTTCCAGTGGGACGCGTTCACCGGAGGCTCGAACGGCCTGGTCGGAATCTGGCCGGCGAGCTGGCTCGCCTCCAAGGCCGCTTACTACTACATCACCCTGCTGACGTGCGCGGGCGGCATCGCGCTGCTGTGGCGCATGCTCTACGCACCCTTCGGTTACGCGCTGCGCGCGGCGCGCGATTCGCCTTTGCGCGCCGATGCGATCGGGCTGGACGTGCGCGCGCTGCAATGGGCCGCGTTCACGCTGGCCGGCCTCGCCGCCGGCATGGCGGGCGCGCTGTATGCGTTCTCGAAAGGCTCGATCTCGCCCGAGTCGCTCTCGGTGCCGCGCTCGGTGGACGGGCTCGTGATGGTGCTGCTCGGCGGCATCCAGACGCTCACCGGCCCGTTGTGGGGCGCGGCGCTCTTCACCTGGATGCAGGACGCGGTAGCGCGCGGCATCGACTACTGGCGCGCGGTGATCGGGGCCGTGATCCTTGTGCTGGTGCTCGCGTTCCCGCAGGGCCTGACCGGCTTTCTGCGCCAGAGATTCGCGCCATGACGGTGCTCGCGGCGCGCAATCTCAGCAAGTCCTTCGGCGGCGTGCAGGCGGTGCGCGGCGTCAGTCTTTCGGTCGCCTCGGGCGAGCTGCTGGCGCTGATCGGCCCCAACGGCGCGGGCAAGACGACCTGCTTCAACCTGCTCAACGGCCAGCTCGCGCCCGACGCGGGCGAGATCGAGTTCGAAGGGCGCAGTCTCAGGGGGCTGGCGCCGCGCGAGATCTGGCGCCTGGGCGTAGGGCGCACTTTCCAGGTCACCGCGACCTTCGGCTCGATGACGGTGCGCGAAAACGTGCAGATGGCGCTGCTGTCGCATCACCGCCAGCTGAGTTCGCTGTTCGCACGTGCTGCGCAGCGCCACGTCGCCGCCGCCGATGCGCTGCTCGAGCGCGTCGGCATGCGCGAGCAGGCCGGGCGGCCGTGCGCGGTGCTCGCCTACGGCGACCTGAAGCGCGTCGAGCTGGCAGTGGCGCTGGCGAACCAGCCGCGCCTGCTGCTCATGGACGAGCCGACCGCCGGCATGGCGCCCGGGGAGCGCGGCGAACTGATGCAGCTCGCGGCGGACCTCGCGCGCGGCTCCGGCATCGCGGTGCTTTTCACCGAGCACGACATGGACGTGGTATTCGCGCATGCCGACCGCATCGTGGTGCTTTCCGACGGCGAGCTGATCGCGCAGGGCTCGCCACAGGAAGTGCGCGCGAATGCCGCGGTGCGCGCGGTCTATCTGGGTTCCCATGCTTGAGCTGCGCGGCCTGAGCGCGGGCTACGGCCGGGCCGAGATCCTGTTCGGGCTCACGCTCGAGGCGCGGGCGGGCGAAGTCGTGGTGCTGCTCGGCCGCAACGGCGCCGGCAAATCCACCACGCTCAAATCGGTCATGGGGTTGCTGCGCCCGCGTGCCGGCGAAGTGGCGTTCGAGGGCCAGCGCATCGATCGCCTGCCGCCGTACCGCATCGCGCGCCTTGGCCTGGGTTACGTGCCCGAGGACCGGCGCATCTTCACCGACCTCACGGTGATGGAGAACCTCGAAGTCGGCAGGCAGGCGGCGCGGCCGGGTGCCCCGCACTGGAGCGCCGAGCGGCTGTTCGCGCTGTTTCCCAACCTCGGGCGCATGAAAGACCGGCGCGGCGGCCGCATGTCGGGCGGCGAGCAGCAGATGCTCACCATCGCGCGCACGCTGATGGGCAATCCGAAGGCGGTGCTGCTGGACGAGCCCTCCGAAGGTCTCGCGCCGGTGATCGTGGAACAGATGGCGCAGACCATCCTCGAGCTGAAGAAGGAAGGCCTCTGCGTGCTGCTCTGCGAGCAGAACCTGCGTTTCGCGCATCTGGTCGGCGACCGCG
>Ga0155946_1140_pt1 | contig 10685 bp, 10 predicted proteins | sample RifCSPlowO2_02_FD_107600 | JGI IMG/M metagenome (GOLD analysis project Ga0155946, IMG submission 107600) | Betaproteobacteria bacterium RIFCSPLOWO2_02_67_12
GCCATGAACCGTTTCGCAGAGATTCTGCACGCCGGAGGGTCGCAATTACCCTGACGCGCACAGCGCGCAATCTGGCCGCGCTCAAGCCAGCGCCGCGCGCGCCTTCTCGACCACGCCGCGCAGGCACCCCGGCTCGAACGGACTCGTGAGCTCCGCCGAGCGTACGAGTTCCTGAAACGGCGCCTCGCCGCCGCGCGCGCACAGCGCGTGGTACGCGGCCATCGTGCCCTGCGGATCGCTTTGCGAACGGACCCAGAACTGCAGCGCGCAGGTCTGCGCCAGCGTGTAGTCGATGTAATAGAACGGCATCAGGTAGATGTGCAACTGGAACTGCCACATGCCGCCGCCGGTCACGTGCGGCAGATCGCCGTAATCGCGCCACGGCAGATACATCCGCTCCATTTCCTGCCACATCGCGTTGCGTTCGGCGGGCGTTGCCTCGGGGCGCTCGTACACCAGGTGCTGGAAGTGGTCGACGGCGACCCCATAGGGGATGAACGTCAGCGCCTGCGTCAGATGAATGCGGCGGAAGCGCTCCGCGTCCTCGCCGAAAAACTTCTCCATCTGCGGCCAGGCGAGCATTTCCAGCCCCATCGAGTGAATCTCGGCCGCTTCCATCGTCGGCCAGAAGTAATCGAGGAGCGGCTGATGGCGGCTGGAATAGGACTGGTAGGCATGCCCCATTTCGTGGGTGAACACCTCCACGTCGTGCTTGGTGCCGTTGAAGTTGGCAAAGATGAACGGCACGCCGTAGCTGGGAAACATGGTGCAGAAGCCGCCGATTCGCTTGCCATCGCGGTTTTTCAGGTCCGTCAGCCGGCTCTGCACCATGATCCCGAAAAACTCGCCGAGCTCGGGGCCCATGGCGTCGAACATTTCCGTCGCGCGCTCTACCATCCAGTCGTGCCCGCCCTGCGGAGCGGGATTGCCCTGCGGGTCGTAGATCGCTTCGTCCCAGAACATCAGCCGATCGACGCCCAGCGCCTTCGCCTGGCGCCTCCGCAGCTCGGCCGCCAGCGGCACCAGATGCTCGCGCACTTCGGCCCGGAACTGCGCCACGTCCGCGGGCGAGTAGTCGGTGCGCTTCATCCGCTTGTAGCCCATGGCGATATGGTTGTCGAAGCCGAGCTTGCGGGCCATTTCGTGGCGCAAGCGCACCAGGTCGTCGAAGATGCGGTCGAGCTGCGCCCGGTGGTCGGCGATCCATTGCCAGCGCACGCTTTCCGCCTCGTGCCGCGTCTGCCGGTCGGCATCCTCGCGGTACTTGACGATCTTCGAGAAATTGCAGGTTTCGCCCCGGAAGGTCAGTTTCGCGCCGGCGATCAGTTCGTTGTACTCGGCGTGGAGCTTGGCTTCGAGCACGAGCTGCGGCTCGATTGCCGGATTGAACGCCAGCACGTCCGCCTCCCAAAGGGCTGATGCATGCTTGCCGAATTGCCGCTCCAGGTCGGCGCGGCGCGGATGCGCCAGCAGGAGCCGCTTCACGCGCACGTCGAGATCCGTCAGCCTCGGCGTGATCTCGTCGCAGTATTCGCGGTCCTTCCTGAACTGCTCGCGCGTGGTGTCCTGACTGAAGCGCAGGTTGACGAGGTTCGACCACGTATCGATTTGCCGGCGCAGCGCGTCCCAGCGGTGCACGACCTCTGCTGCGGCCTCACCATTCGCGGCAGCGGACAGATCTCTCTCAAGAACGCGGTACTCGACGGCAACCTCGTCGTAGCGCGGCGTCGGCGCGGCAATGTCGTCAATAGTGACCATTGGGGTGGATTCCCCTTTGTGAATTGGAGGTGAAAGGTAGCCGTGCTTCTTCTTGTGGATAACCGACGGCGGCGACCGTCTACACGAAACGTGCCCGATATTGCTCCGGAGTCTCCAATGCGAATCGCGTCTGCCCTCGCAAGACGAGAAGATCATCGTCGCCGGTGACGAGCACATCGGCCCGACCCACCTCAGCCAAGGCAAGAAACATGCGGTCCTCCGGGTCGCGGCATTGGGGAAGGACGAGCGCCCCCTCATCAACGTCTATCCGCTCGGCAAACTGAAGATATCGGGCTGCGAAAGCCTCGCTCTCCGCAGCGGTGAGACCAAACTTGGGATAGTGCAGCACGCGAAGAAATTCGCCGGCAGTGGCGCGGCTGACCAATGGAACCGAAACACGAGAACGCCAGTGTTCGACCAACCAGGAGAGTGTGCCGCCAAACAGCAACGCGGAAACGACCGTGTTCGTGTCGAACACGGCGCGCATCACCCCCTGTTCCGCGCCCAAGCGATCGCTTCCTTTACGTCCGCTTCTGTCACGCCGCGTTTCGCAATCCTGTCGCGCAACAGTTCAAGTTCGACGTCCTCGCCCTCCGGCACGATCAGCACTTCCACGCGCTGTCCCTTACGCAGCGGCAATGGCTGCTTCAGGACGAGACGCTGTGGATCGTCGATCGTCACGGTTTCTCTGTAAGCGTACATGGATCATGTCCTCCTGCTCAAGCATTGTAGAGGATTCGATTCTATGACGCCCAAGCGGAACTGGAGATCAAGCCCGGCCACCTCCGCAGCAAGGCTCCCGTGCACTTAACACCGAGCCCATGGATACACGATAACCAGGGACGCAGCAGATATAAAGGCCACGGGAGCGGCTACTGCGCTCGAACGCCGAGTTTCTGCAACTGCGCCCGCAGTTGGTCCAGCGTATCTTCGAACCCCGCCAAACGCGCGCGCTCCTGCGCCACCACCGCCGCCGGGGCGCGTTCTACGAATGACGTAGTGCCCAGCTTGGCACGGCACTTGGCGATCTCGCCTTCGAGCCGCGCTATCTCCTTGCCGAGGCGCTCACGCTCGGCGCCGAGGTCGATCTCGACGTGCAGCATGAGCCGGAAATCACCCACCACCGCGACCGGCGCGTCCTCGGCCGGTAGCTCCTTCACCGCGTGTACCTCGCTTAGCTGCGAGAGCGGCTTGGGCTTGAGGTAGGGCGCGAAGCGTCCGACAGTCTGCCCGTCGCCAGCGACGTAGAGCGGTACCTTCTGCTGTGGCGAAAGCCGCATGCCGCTCCTCAGATTGCGGCAGGCATCGATCCATTGCTTGAGCAGCGCCACGTCCTTCTCGGCCGCCTCGTCGATCTTCTCGGGTTGGCTCTGCGGATAGGGCGCCAGCATCACCGTGTCGCCGTCTTTGCCTGCGAGTGGCGCCACCTTCTGCCACAACTCCTCGGTGATGAACGGGATGATCGGATGCGCGAGGCGCAGGGTCGCCTCCAGTACGCGCACCAGCGTCCTGCGCGTGCCGCGCAGCACCGTTTCGTCGGGCGACTGCAGCTGCACTTTAGCCAGCTCGACGTACCAGTCGCAGTACTCGTCCCAGACGAAGCGGTAGATCGCGTTGGCTGCGTTGTCGAAACGGTACTCGGCGAAGCCCTTCTCCACTTCGGCCTCGGTGCGCTGCAGCTGGCTCACGATCCAGCGGTCGACGAAGGAGAGCGTCACCGGAGCGGCCTGATCCGCGCCGCAGTCCTGGCCCTCCGTGTTCATCAGCACGAAGCGCGTCGCGTTCCACAGCTTGTTGCAGAAATTGCGGTAGCCCTCGCAGCGCCCGAGGTCGAAGTTGAGCGTGCGCGCGAAGCTCGCGAGCGACGCGAAAGTGAAGCGCAGCGCATCCGCTCCGAACGACGGGATGCCCTTCGGGTAATGCGCGCGCACGTACTTCCCGATGCGGGCGCGGTGCTCGGCACGCAGCAGGCCCAAGCTCGATTTGGCGAGCAGCTGCTCGAGCGAAATGCCGTCGATCAGGTCGATCGGATCGAGCGTGTTGCCCTTCGACTTCGACATCTTCCGGCCTTCGGCGTCGCGCACGATGGCGTTGATGTAGACGTGATGGAACGGCACCTTGCCGGTGAAGTGCAGCGTCATCATGATCATGCGGGCGACCCAGAAGAAGATGATGTCGAAGCCCGTGACCAGCACGTTGGAGGGGAGATAGCGCTCGAGATCGGGCGACTTCTCCGGCCAGCCGAGCGAGGTGAACGGCACCAGCGCCGACGAAAACCACGTGTCGAGCACGTCGGCGTCGCGCCGCAGGGCGCCGCGGACGCCGTGCTTCGCGCGCACTTCCTCTTCCGTGCGCCCTACGTAGACCTTACCCTCGTCGTCATACCACGCCGGAATCTGGTGTCCCCACCAGAGCTGGCGCGAGATGCACCAGTCCTGGATGTTCCCGAGCCAGTGGTTGTAGGTGCTCGTCCAGTGTTCGGGGAAGAATTTCACGTCGCCCTTCGCCACGGCTTGCAGCCCCGCTTGCGCGAGGCGTTCCATCTTCACGAACCACTGGTCGGTGAGCATCGGCTCCACGATGACGCCGGTGCGGCCCGAGCGCGGCACGCGCAGCTTGTAAGGTTTTTCCGAAACCAGCAGCCCCTGCGCCCTGAGGTCGGCGAGCACGCGCTCGCGCGCCACGAACCGGTCGAGCCCGCGGTAGGCGGGCGGCGCGGTGTCAGCGACTTTCGCCTCGAGCGTCAGCATCTCGATGGCGGGCAGGCCATGGCGCTGCGCCACCGCGAAATCGTTGAAGTCGTGCGCCGGCGTGATCTTGACGCAGCCGGTGCCGAACTCCCGGTCTACGTAATCGTCGGCGATTACCGGAATGCTGCGGCCGGCGAGCGGCAGGATCAGCTTCCGCCCGACCCACGCGGCATAGCGTTCATCCTTCGGATTCACCGCCACCGCGACGTCGCCGAGCATCGTTTCCGGCCGCGTCGTGGCGACGACGAGCCCGCCGCTGCCGTCCTCGAACGGATAGCGGATTTCCCAGATCCTGCCGTCTTCTTCCTCGCTGTCCACCTCGAGATCCGACACCGCGGTGCCGAGCACCGGGTCCCAGTTCACCAGGCGCTTGCCGCGGTAGATGAGGCCCTCCTCGTGCAGCCGAACGAACACCTCGACCACGGCGCGCGACATCTTCGCGTCCATGGTGAAGTAGCCGGCCTTCTGCCCCTCGGTGTCGGCGTAGCTCCAGTTGCCCGAGGCCCCGAGGCGCCGCATCTGGCGCGTGATGGTCGCACCCGAGGCCTGCTTCCACTGCCATACGCGCTCGATGAACTTCTCGCGCCCGAGGTCGTGGCGCGTGCGGCCTTCCTCCTGCAACTGGCGTTCCACCACGATCTGCGTGGCGATCCCCGCGTGGTCCGTGCCGACCACCCAGTTGGTGTCGAAGCCGCGCATGCGGTGATAGCGCGCCAGCGCGTCCATGATCGTCTGCTGGAACGCGTGCCCCATGTGCAGCGTGCCGGTGACGTTCGGCGGCGGCAGCTGGATGCAATAGGCGGGCCGGCCGGCACCGGCCGCCGCCCCGAAATAACCGGCGTCCTCCCAGCGCGCATACCAGCGGCCCTCGACCGCGTGCGGATCGAAGCTTTTTTCCAGGGACATGCTAGGGCGTCTTGTCGTCGCCGGGCGGCGGGACGAACGCGCTCTCGAGCGCGCTGCGCACCGCCTGGTGCACCGCATCTTCCAGCCGCGGCGTCAATTCCTCGAGCACCGCGCGCTCGATCTGCACCACCAGGGCGTCGACCTGCGCGCGGCTGAGGCCGGACGGATGCACGGCCTCCACCACGTCGGTGAGTACGGGGATCTCCTCCACGGGCTGCAGCGTGAGCTGCTCCGGTTTGCCGCTGTCGCTCATTGGCCCGATGCCGCCGCCAGGTCGTGATTGCGGATGCCGTAGCCGCGGTCGCGATACCAGGCGTAGCGCGCGCGAGCGGCCTTCCGGTCCGCGTCGTCCTGCGAGACGATTTCGAGCAGGCGCTCGAAGCGCTCGAAGGACTCCGGGCAGTCCGTGCCCAGATTGAGCAGCACCTCGCGCGCCGGCGCGGCGCCGGCTTCGACGGCGATCAGCACCGGCGTCTCGTCGGCAAGCGCATCGTGCGCCATGCAATGCGGCACGAACGCGATCGCAGGCCAGCACCACAGCAGGCGGTCGATTCTCTGCGCGAGTTCCGGCTGCGGCGCGTAGATCACGACGCGCTTATCCTGCTCCAGCGCCTTGCCCGCGAGCCGGCACGCCACCTGGAGGCGGTCGGCGGCGTTGAAATAGAAATCGATGGTGGTCAATCCTTGCGCCCCGCATGCCGCAGCGCGAAGCGCACCAGCAGCGGCACCGGCCTGCCGGTGGAGCCCTTGTCGCGGCCGCTCTTCCACGCCGTGCCCGCGATATCCAGGTGAGCCCAGCGCAGCTTCTTGGTGAAGCGCGACAGGAAGCACGCGGCGGTCACGCTGCCGGCGGGACGGCCGCCGATATTCGCCATGTCGGCGAAATTCGAGCGCAGCTGTTCCTGGTAGTCCTCCCACAGCGGCATCTGCCAGACGCGGTCCCAGGCGTCGTCGGCCGCGGCGCGGATCTCGTCGGCCAGCTTCTGGTCGTTGGCGAAAAGACCGGTGGCGACGTGACCGAGCGCGATCACGCACGCGCCGGTGAGCGTGGCGACGTCCACCACCACCTCGGGATCGAAGCGCCTGGCGTAGGCGAGCGCGTCGCACAGGATGAGGCGCCCCTCGGCGTCGGTGTTGAGCACCTCCACGGTCTGGCCGTCGAGCGTCTTGACGATGTCGCCGGGCTTGCTCGCGAGGCCGCCCGGCAGGTTCTCGCACGCCGGAATCACGCCGATCGCATTCAGCGGCGCGCGCAGCGCGGCAAGCGCGCGCAGCGCGCCGAGCACGCTGCCCGCGCCGGACATGTCGTACTTCATCTCGTCCATCTCGGGCGCCGGCTTGAGCGAGATACCGCCGCTGTCGAAGGTGATGCCCTTGCCTACGAACACCACGGGCTTCGCCTTCTTCGCCGCGCCGTGGTAGTGCAGCACGATGAGCTTGGGCGCCTCGCGCGAACCCCGGGTCACGGAGAGCAGCGCCCCCAGGCCGAGTTTCTCCATGTCGCGGCGCTCGAGCACCTCGAGCCCGAGCTGGTACTGCGCCGCAAGCTTCCTGGCCGCGTCGGCGAGGTACGCCGGCGTGCAATGGTTCGACGGCAGGTTGCCGAGCGTGCGCGCCAGTTCCGCGCCGTCCGCGGTCGCGACGGCTTCCTTCAGCGCCGCCTGCGCCTGCAGCGTCACCGGCGCGCCCAGCACCGCGAGCACCAGTGCGGCGAGCGGCGGCGCGGGCGGTTTCTTCTGCGTCTTGAGCTGGTCGAAGCGGTAGAACGCGTCACGCACCCCCAGTACCGCCTGGCGTACGTTCCAGGCCAGCCGGCGCCGGCCGACCTTGAGATCGGCGATGAACAGCGTGGCGTCCCTGGCGCCGGTTTCCCGGAGCGTCTTGGCCGCGGCGCCCACGGCGTCGCGGAACGCCTGTTCGCCGAAGTCCTTGCGCTCGCCCAAGCCCACCAGCAGCACGCGCTCGGCGGCGAGGCCGGGCAGGCGCCGCAGCAGCAGCGTCGATCCCGGGTTCGCGCTCAGATCGCCCTGCGCGAGCGCTGCGCGGATCGCGCCGCCGGCAGCGCGGTCGGCGAGTTGCGCGGCGCGCGTCAGCGCAGTGTCCACCTCGTCCTTGAACACCCCCAGCACCAGGCAACCCGTCCTGGCCGTCGCGGGGGCCAGCGCACGTATGCTAAATTCCACGCGATCCTCCTATGGCGATTGAAGCAAGTATCGCATGATCTTCCAGCGCTCGCTGCTGCGGGAATTCGCCAATCTCGCGATCGCGGTGTTCCTGACGCTGTTCCTGATCGCGCTCACCACCCGGCTCATTCGCCTCCTCGGCCAGGCCGCCGGCGGCAAGATTCCGAGCGACGCGGTGATTGCCTTCCTCGGCTTCTTCGCCCTCAACGTGCTGCCGGTGCTGCTGTCGCTGACGCTGTTCATCACGGTGCTGCTGACGCTGACGCGCATGTGGCGCGATTCGGAAATGGTGATCTGGTTCAACTCCGGGCTGTCGCTCGCCTCCTGGGTGCGCCCGGTGCTGTGGTTCGCGGGGCCGCTGGTGCTCGTGATCGCATTGCTCACGTTCCTCATCTCGCCGTGGGCGGTGCAGATGGCGGAGCAGTTCCGCAGCCGCGTCGACGCGCGCGACGATATCTCGCGCGTCGATCCCGGCGCGTTCGGCGAGTCGCGCTCCAGGGAGCGCGTGTTCTTCGTCGAGGCGATCGCCGGCGACAAGAACTCGGTGCAGAACGTATTCGTCAATTCGACGCAGCACGGCCGCACCGGGGTGATGACGAGCGAGAAGGGGGAGATCGAGACGGCGCCGGGCGGCGAGCGCTTTCTCGCGCTGTTCGGCGGGCGGCGCTACGAGGGGGTGCCGGGCGACGCCGAATTCCGCGTCATGGAATTCGAGCGCTACGCCATGCGCATCGCGACCCCGGAAGGCGAGGCGCCGGATGCAACCCTCAAGAGCCTGCCGACGCTGGCGCTGATCGAGTCGCCCTCGGAGGTAAATCGCGCCGAGCTGCTCTGGCGCATCGGCATCCCGCTGTCGGCGCTGATCCTCGCGCTGCTGGCAATTCCCCTGAGCTACGTCAACCCGCGCGCCGGCCGCTCGATCAACCTGATGATGGCGCTGCTGGTCTACATCACCTACTCGAACCTGCTCTCGGTGAGCCAGGCGCGCGTGGCGCAGGGCAGGCTCGCGTTCTCCACCGGCTGGTGGCTGGTGCACGGCGTGATGCTGCTGGTGCTCGCGGTGCTGTTCGCGCGCCGCCTGTCGCTGCTCGGGCTGCGCGCCAGGCGCTGATGCGCATACCGACCATCGAGCGCTATCTCGCGCGCCAGATCTGGGGCGCCGTCGCCTTCGTGCTGCTCGGCTTTCTCGCGCTGTTCGCGTTCTTCGATCTGATCGCCGAGCTGCGCGATCTCGGACGCGGCGAGTATCAGCTGCGGCAGATCTTCAGCGTGGTGCTGCTCGGGCTGCCGTCGCACGCCTACGAGCTGTTCCCGGTGGCGGTGCTGATCGGCACGCTCTACGTGCTGGCGCACCTGTCGGGCAACTTCGAGTTCATCGTGATGCGCGCCTCGGGCCTGACGCCGCTGCGCGCGGCGCTTGCGCTCGCCAAGTGCGGCCTGGTGTTCGTCGTGGCGACGTTCGCGATCGGCGAGTGGGTCGCGCCGTTCGCCGAGGAAGCGGCGCAACGCTTGCGCATGCAGGCCATGAGCTCGGCGATCGGCCAGGACCTGCGCTCCGGGCTGTGGTTCAAGGACGCCCGCTCCTTCATCAATGTGCGCGAGGCGCGCGAGGCGAGCGTGCTGCTCGGCGTGCGCATCTACGAGTTCGACGCCGGCCACCGGCTGCGCCAGATCACTGCCGCAGAGCGCGGCGAATACGCCGGCACGGGCGTCTGGCGGCTGAGCGAAGTGGCGCAGACGCAGTTTGGCGCGCAGGGGCCCACGACGGCGCGCTTCGCCGAAACCGAGTGGCGCTCGGCGGTCAGTCCGGACCTGCTCAACGTCCTCATCGTGGTGCCGGAGCGCATGTCGATCTGGAAGCTGTACCGGTACGCGCAGCACCTCGCCGGCAACAAGCAGAAGACCGAGCGCTACGAGATCGCGATGTGGAAGAAGCTCTTCTACCCGCTCGCGACCCTGGTGATGATGGCGCTCGCGCTGCCGTTCGCGTACATGCAGGCGCGCACCGGCATGGTGGGGCTCAAGGTGTTCCTCGGCATCCTGCTCGGCATCTTCTTCCACATGCTGAACAGCCTTTTCTCGCACATCGGACTGCTGCAGAACTGGCCGCCGGTGGCCGCGGCGGCGGTGCCGAGCGCGTTGTTCTTCTTCACCGCGCTCGCGATGATGGTCTGGCTCGAGCGCGTGCGGCCGATCGTCCGCGGCATCGCCGGGCGCCTGCGGTCCTGAACCGGGAGGCGCGCAGCCCCTCAGCGTTGGACGAGCGAAGGCGCCAGCACCAGGCGCGTGCCGGCCAGGCGGTCGTGCAGGAACTGGCGCTCGCGGTCGACGAGCGCCCAGGCGAGTCCGACGCCGGGCGGGACCAGCACGCAGGCGAGGGCGAATCGAACCAGCGCGGTCGCGGGCGCGACGCCTGCGCCGCTTGCGGACACCAGCCGGATGCCCCACGCCTTCATCGCGAGCGTCTGGCCGCCGCGCAGCCAGCACCAGAGGAAATAGACGGCGAATACGGCGAGCAGGAAAACCTGCAGCAGGGTGCGTGCGGGGCCGTCCGCGCCGTGCCCGCCGCTGGCAAAGAAGAATAGCCAGGTGGCGGCAAAACCGACCGCGAAGAGCAGCAACAACTCGTAGAACAGGCAGGCCAGACGCCGGGCGAGGCCGGGAGTCCCGGGCACCATGCCGCCGGTCACGGCCGCGGCGGCGGCGACTTGGGTTTGGCGGTTTGCGGCTTGCTGTTGGCGCGGGGTTTGCGCTTGGCGCGCGGCTCGAAGGTCGGCGGCACGTCGAAGACGCGCCTCTCCGTAGGCGGCAGGGCCTGGTACTCAGCCCATTGTTGCTTCAGGTCCTGGCGCTTCTCCGGCGACAGCTTGCCGATGCTGCGATACTTTTCACGCGCTGCGCGACGCTGCTCCGAAGTGAGTTTCGCCCAGGCCTGCATCCGGCGCACCACCCGCTCCTGTGCTTGCGGCTTCATCGTCGGATAGCGCTTGGCAATGCCGACCCAATTGCGCCGGCGCTCGCTATCGAGCGAACTCCAGTCCGGTTTGAGGGGCGCGAGCACCTGTTGCTGCTCGACGGTCAGTTCGGC
>Ga0155946_1001_pt1 | contig 10458 bp, 10 predicted proteins | sample RifCSPlowO2_02_FD_107600 | JGI IMG/M metagenome (GOLD analysis project Ga0155946, IMG submission 107600) | Betaproteobacteria bacterium RIFCSPLOWO2_02_67_12
CGCTCGCGCAATCGCTCCAGGTCGGCAGCGATGAGGAACTGCAAAATCGTAACGTGCCTTGCCAGTACGTGCCGGATTCGAGACTAAGGCATAATCGCGCCGCCATGAACGACCGCCCGCAGAGGCTCGCGCACCTGGAGTATCTCGGGGACGCCACCCGGTTCTCGGCCCAGCTGCATGCGTTGATTCCGCGCTGTGCGATGCTGGAGAACTTTTCCCTGGCCGAAGTGCGGTTGCTGGCGCACTTCATGGATGTCTATCGCGCCGACCCGGAGAACGAACTGCTGCGCGAAGGCGACGGCGGCGACTTCATGCTGATGCTGATCGAGGGCAGGGTCGAAGTGCGCAAGCGCGATCGCTCCGGCGAGCCGCGCGCCATTGCCACGGTCGAGGCAGGCAGGACGCTGGGCGAGATGTCGATGATCGACGGCGAGCCGCGCTTTGCCACCTGCGTGGCGCTCGAGCCCTGCCTGGTCGCGGCGCTGGACCGCGAGAATCTGGCGCGCATCATCGTCGAGCAGCCGATGCTCGGCGCCAAGATCCTGATGGAGTTCGTGCTGATGCTGTCGCAGCGCCTGCGGCTCACCAGCGCGCGCCTGATCGAGGCGCATGAGGACTGGTCGGGCGGCGTGCCAGGGACGCTTTGAGCCCGCGCGGCGCCGTTGCGGCGCCGGCGCTGTAAGTCCGGGCGGTCACACGGCGACCAACGATCCGGCGACAATCAGCTAGAGGAGAAGGTCATGCATGCAACGCTGCCCCTGATGCGACGGTACGGCTTCCCGGCGCTCGCGCGGCACCGCCTCGAGACGCTGCAGGTCAATCTCGGCTACCGCTGCAACCAGAGTTGCCTGCATTGCCATGTCAACGCCGGGCCCGGCCGCACGGAGATGATGGCGCGCGACACACTCGCCGACGTGCTCGCTTTCCTAGGCGTCTCAGGGGTGCGGCGGCTCGATCTTACGGGCGGTGCGCCGGAGCTGAACCCGCATTTTCGCGACCTGGTGCTGCGCGCGCGCGGCCTCGGCGCGCACGTGATCGATCGCTGCAACCTCACGATCCTGGAGGAGCCGGGGCAGGAGGGGCTGGCCGAGTTCCTCGCCGGGCAGAGGGTCGAGGTGGTGGCCTCGCTCCCCTGCTACCTCGAGGAAAATGTCGAGCGCCAGCGCGGCAAGGGAGTATTCGAAAAGAGCCTGCGCGCACTGCATCGGCTCAATGCGCTGGGCTATGGCAGCGACGGCAGCGGGCTCGAGCTCAACCTGGTCTACAACCCGCAGGGACCGACGTTGCCGCCGGCACAGGCCGAGCTTGAATCGGACTACCGTCGCGTCCTGCGCGAGCGCCATGGCATCGTCTTCACGCGCCTCTACACGCTCGCCAACATGCCGATCCAGCGCTTCGGCTCGACGCTCGTCTCGAGGGGCCAGTTCGAGCCGTATATGGCGTTGCTGCGTAGCGCGCACTGCGAGCAGAATCTCGAGACCGTGATGTGCCGCAGCCTGCTTTCGGTGGATTGGCAGGGCTATGTGTACGACTGCGATTTCAACCAGATGCTCGAGCTGCCGCTCGCGCTGCCGGGCAAGCGCCGCGCGCATCTTTCGGACCTGATCGGCCGCGACCTCACCGGGCTGCCGATCACGGTGCGCGACCACTGCTACGGCTGCACCGCGGGTCAGGGCTCGTCGTGCGGCGGGGCGCTGCATGAGTGAGGCGCCGGGCCGCAGCTGCCCGGTGCCCTATCGCTATGGCGCGCCGGCGCTCGCCGCGTGCGCCGCCTTCGAGGTCGAGACGCTCTGGGTCGCGGGCGGCCTGTACGGCAACCGCTTCGCGCTCGCGCGGCTGCTCGAGTTGTTCGACGCGGAAAGCGGCTCCAAGGCGCTGGTCTTCAACGGCGACTTCCACTGGTTCGATTGCGACGGCGCGGATTTTGCGGCGATCGACGAGGCGGTAGGCCGGCATCGCGCCACGCGCGGCAACGTCGAGACCGAGCTCGCCGGCGCCGACGCCGGCGCGGGCTGCGGCTGCGCCTACCCGGAGTGGGTGGGCGAGGCCGAAGTCGCCCGCTCCAATCGCATCCTGGAGCGGCTGCGCGGCGTGGCGTGCGGCTTCCCGGAAACCCGGCGCGCTCTCGGTGCGCTGCCGATGTTCCGTGCCGCCGCAGTGGCGGGCGAGCGCATCGCCATCGTGCACGGCGACGCCGATTCGCTCGCCGGCTGGGGTTTCTCGCAGGAGCGGCTCGCTGCGCCCGGGGGCATCGCCGCGGCGCGCGATGCGCTGCGCCGCGCGCAGGCGCGCGTCATCGCCTCCAGCCATACCTGCCTGCCGGTGCTGCAGTCCTGCGGCGAAGCCGGCGTGATCGTCAACAACGGCGCCGCGGGGATGCCCAATTTCCGCGCCACGCAGTTCGGCGTCGCGACGCGCGTCTCGGTGCGTCCCCGCGCGGGGGCGCTGTACGCGGTGCGCGCGGGCCGCCTGTACGTCGAGGCGCAGCCGATACGCTATGACCATCCGCGCTGGCTCGAGCGCTTCGTCGAGTTGTGGCCGCCGGGCAGCGACGCTTTCGAGTCCTACCACCGGCGCGTCGTGCACGGTCCGGCCTACGATCTGCCGCTGGCGCAACGCGCGGCATGATGCGCTCGCGCTGGCTGCTGCTCGCCGCGCTCGCTGCATTCGCCGCGGCATTCTTCGCGCTCGGCGGCCATCGCTATCTCACGTTCGAGAGCATCAAGCAGCAGCAGGCGGCGATCGAAGCCACCTACCGGTCGCACCCCTGGCAGACGGTGATCGGCTACTTCGCTTTCTACGTCGTCGTCACGGCCGTCTCGCTGCCCGGGGCCGCGGCGATGACGCTCGTGGGCGGCGCCGTGTTCGGGCTGGGCTGGGGAACGCTCATCGTGTCGTTCGCTTCGAGCATCGGCGCCACGCTTGCGTTCCTGGCGGCGCGTTTCCTGCTGCGCGACTGGGTGCAGCAGCGTTTCGCTGCGGCGCTGCAGGCGATCAACGCGGGCATCGCGAGGGACGGCGGTTTTTACCTGTTCACCCTGCGCCTGATTCCCGTGGTTCCGTTCTTCGCCATCAATCTCGCGCTGGGGCTGACGCCGATCCGCACCTGGACCTTCTACTGGGTGAGCCAGCTCGGCATGCTCGCGGGCACCGTCGTCTACGTGAATGCCGGCACGCAGCTGGCGGCAATCCAGTCGCCCGCGGGCATCCTTTCGCCGGGCCTCGTCGGCGCCTTCGTGCTGCTCGGAGTCTTTCCACTCGTCGCGAAGCGTCTCGTCGACGGCGCCAGGGCAGGAAAGGTCTACGCGCGCTGGACCCGGCCGGCGAAGTTCGAGCGCAACCTCGTGGTGATCGGCGCCGGCTCGGCGGGGCTGGTCGCTGCCTATATCGCTGCCGCGGTCAAGGCGAAGGTCACGCTGATCGAAAAGCACCGCATGGGCGGCGATTGCCTCAATACGGGCTGCGTGCCCTCGAAGGCACTGCTCAAGTCGGCGCGCGTACTGGCCATGATCCGGCGCGCCAGGGAATACGGCCTGCGAAACGCGAGCGCCGAGTTCGACTTTGCCGAGGTCATGGAGCGCGTGCAGCGCGTGGTGCAGGCGGTAGAGCCGCACGATTCGGTCGAGCGCTATGCCGGTCTCGGCGTCGAGTGCCTGCGGGGCGATGCGCGCATCACCTCGCCGTGGACGGTCGAGGTGCAGCGTGACGATGGCGCGCGCCAGACGCTCACGACGCGCGCGATCGTGATCGCCGCGGGGGCGCGGCCGTTGGTGCCGCCGATCCCGGGTCTCGAGCAGGCGGGCTATCTCACTTCCGACACGGTATGGGACCTGCGCAAGCTTCCCGGGCGGCTGGTGGTGCTGGGCGGCGGACCGATCGGTTGCGAGCTGACGCAGGCGTTCGCACGCTTTGGCGCCAGGGTGACGCAGGTCGAGATGCTGCCGCGGATCCTGGTCCGGGAGGACCCCGAAGTATCGGAGATGCTGCGCGCGCGCCTGGCGAGCGAAGGCGTCGATGTGCGCCCCAACCACCGGGCGAAGCAGGTGCTCGTGAGCGGCGCGGAAAAGGTCCTTGTCTGCGAGCACGAAAGCCGCGAAGTGCGCATTGCGTGCGACGAAATCCTGGTGGCGGCAGGGCGCGTGGCGAACACGAGCGGCTATGGCCTGGAGGAACTCGGCATCCCGCTCAGCAAGGCGCGCACCGTCGAGACCAACGAGTACCTGCAGACGATCTATCCCAACATCTACGCTTGCGGCGATGTCGTGGGGCCGTACCAGTTCACCCACACCGCGGCGCACCAGGCCTGGTACGCGTCCGTGAACGCGATGCTGGGCGGCTTGTGGAGGGTCCGCGCGGATTACTCGGTGATTCCCTGGGCGACCTTTACCGAGCCGGAAGTGGCGCGCGTCGGGCTGAACGAAAGCGAGGCCCGGGAGCGGAACATTGCGCACGAAGTGACTGTTTACGGCATCGACGATCTCGACCGCGCGATCGCCGACGAGGAAGCGCACGGCCTGGTCAAGGTGCTCACCGTGCCGGGCAAGGACCGGATTCTCGGCGTCACCATCGTGGGCGAGCACGCCGGCGACCTGATCGCCGAGTTCGTCGCGGCAATGCGCCACGGTCTGGGCATGAACAAGATCCTCGCCACGATCCACATCTATCCGACGCTGGCGGAAGCCAACAAGTACGCCGCCGGGGCCTGGAAAAAGGCGCACGCGCCGCAGGGGCTGCTGCGCCTGGTGGAGCGCTATCACGCCTGGAGACGGGGATGAAGCTCTCGATCATCGTCCCCACGCTGAACGAGGCGTCGATTGTCGCCGCGTCACTCGCGGCACTGCAGCCGCTGCGGGCACGCGGCCACGAGGTGATCGTGGTGGATGGCGGAAGCAGCGATGGCACGGCGGCGCTCGCGGTGCCGCTGGCCGACCGCGTGATTGCCGCGCCGCGCGGCCGCGCCAGCCAGATGAACCAGGGCGCTGCGGCGACCGCAGGCGAGGCGCTGCTGTTTCTGCATGCCGATACCCGTCTCCCCCGGTCTGCCGACCGGCTCGTCGACCAGGCGCTCTGCGGCGCTTGCTGCTGGGGGCGATTCGACGTCAGGATCGAAGGCCGCTCGCCGCTGCTCGCCGTGGTGGCGTTGTGCATGAACTTGCGCTCGCGGCTCACCGGCATCGCCACCGGTGACCAGGCGATTTTCGCGACGCGCGCCGCATTCCTGCGTGTCGGTGGTTTCCCCGAAATTGCGCTCATGGAGGATGTCGCCTTCAGCCAGCGTGCGAAGCGCATATCCCTTCCCGCCTGCCTGCGCGCGGCGGCAACGACATCGGGCCGGCGCTGGGACCGGCATGGCGTGCTGCGCACCATCGTGTTCATGTGGCGGCTGCGCCTCGCCCACTTTCTCGGCGCCCGTGACGATGAGCTTGCGCGTCAGTACTCCGGAAAAACCTGAAGCGATCCTGATCGTCTTCGCCCGTGCGCCCGTCGCGGGCAAGGCGAAGACGCGCCTGGCCGCGGCGATCGGGGCCGAGGCGGCGGCGCGGCTGCATGCGCGCCTCGTCGAGCGCGCGGTGGCTACCGCGCTGGCCGCGCGCGCCGGAGCGGTCGAGTTGCATTGCGCGCCCGATACACGTCACGCGTTTTTCGCGCGCATCGCGTCGCGTCATGGGGTCGTGTTGCGGTCGCAGGGGCGGGGCGATGTCGGCGCGCGCATGCAGCACGCGTTGGCGCGCGCATTGCGCACGGCGCAGGCCGCCGTACTGATCGGTTGCGACTGCCCCGTCCTGCGCGCAAGCGACCTGCGACGCGCGGTGCGCGCCCTGCGGGCCGGCGCGGACGCGGTGGTCGCGCCGGCCGTGGACGGCGGCTATGCGCTGGTCGGCTTGCGGCGCAGCGCGCCGCGGCTGTTCAGCGACATCGAATGGGGCAGCGCCCGCGTGATGGCGGCAACGCGGCGGCGCCTGCGCGAGCTCGACTGGCGATGGCACGAGCTGCGCGAAGTCTGGGATGTCGATCGGCCCGAAGACTACGCCCGGCTGCGCCGCTCGCGCCTGCTGGGCCGTCTGAGGCGCTGACGAGCGGCGAATTCAGATCGCGCCCGACTTGCGCAACAGCTCGGCGACGCGTTCGGCGAGGACGCGATAGCCAATCGCATTGGGATGGATCGGATCCGACTTTTGTGCCGCGGTCCTGAGGATCTTGCCGATCACCGCATCCTCGTAGGGGATGCCGAACTCCTTCGCGATTTCGCCATAGAACTCGGGCGGCGTGACGGTCAAGCCGGGCTCGGGCGTGCCGATCAGCACGACGTCCGCGCCGCGGCTCTTCGCCAGGCGGATCATGGCGCGCACGTTCTCCGCCGCCTCGGATTTCGGCCGCCGGCGCAGCAAGTCGTTGCCGCCATGCAGCAGCAGGAGCAGGCGCGGCCGGTGCTCGTCGAGAGTCTCTGGCAGGCGCGCCAGGCCCTCGGCCGTCACTTCGCCCGGAACGCCGGCGCGCACTACGCTGCGGCCGATGATCTGCGACAACTGGGCGGGATAGCTTTCGTTCTCATTCGCGCCGGTCCCATAGGTGAGGCTGTCGCCGAACGCGAGCACGGTGGCCTCGGGTGCGAGGGGCTGCAGGCGCGGCGGCTTGCTGCAGCCGGCGGCGAACAGTGCCAGCGCGGCGAGCATGAGCACGGCAAGCAGCCGCGTGACGACGCTGGGCGCCATGGGGCTGCATGCTACACTTCCTCGCACGCCACGTAGAGGGCCGCGCGCAGGAGGAGACGGATGAAAATCAAGGGACCGAAGGAGTTCTGGGCCGGGCTGATGTTCATCGCCTTTGGCCTGTTCTTCCTCGCCTGGGCGCTGGCCAACTATCAGATGGGCAGCGCGGTGCGCATGGGCCCGGCTTACTTTCCCAGCGTGCTCGGCGGACTTTTGGCGGTTCTCGGCGCGTTCGTGCTGATCGACGCCTTCGTCGAGGAAGGTCCCAAGGTATCGAGGTTCCACTTCCGGCCGCTGATCATGATCCTGCTCGGCTGCCTGGCGTTCGCCTACACGCTCAAGCCGCTCGGCCTCGTGGGCGCCACCGCCCTGCTGGTGTTCATCGGCGCATTCGGCGGCAATGAATTCAAGCTCAAGGAAGTGGCGATCCTGTACTTTGTGCTGGTGATTTTCTCGGTGCTGGTGTTCGTGAAAGGGCTGACGCTGCCCTTCTCGATCTGGCCGGCGTTCATGGAATAGGCGCGCAGCATGGACATCTTCGCCAATCTCGCGCTCGGGTTCGGCGTTGCGCTGACGCCTTTCAATCTGTTGATGTGCCTGATCGGAGTGATCCTCGGCACGCTGATCGGGGTGCTGCCCGGCGTCGGGCCGGTGGCGACCATCGCCATGCTGCTGCCGATCACCTTCAACCTCAACCCGATTGCGGCGCTGATCATGCTCGCGGGGATCTATTACGGCGCGCAGTACGGCGGATCGACGACCGCGATCCTGGTCAATCTGCCGGGTGAGGCGTCGTCGGTGGTGACCTGCCTCGACGGCTACCAGATGGCGCGGCAGGGCCGCGCCGGACCCGCGCTCGCCACGGCGGCGCTGGGATCGTTTTTTGCAGGTTGCGTAGCCACCCTGATCGTGGCGATGTTCGCCCCGCCGCTCGCCGAGGTGGCGCTGAAATTCGGGCCCGCGGAGTACTTCTCGCTCATGGTGCTCGGTCTCGTCGCCGCGGTGGTGCTGGCGCACGGATCGTTGCTGAAAGCGATCGCGATGGTGATCCTGGGACTGCTGCTGGGTCTGATCGGCACCGATGTGAATTCCGGCGTGTTGCGCTTTGCGTTCGGCATTTCGGAACTCGCCGACGGCATCGGTTTCGTGACGGTCGCGATGGGCATGTTCGGCCTGGCCGAGATCATCGCCAATCTGGAGCAAAAGGGCGAGCGCGAGGTGTTCACCAAGAAGGTCACGCACCTGTGGCCCAGGAAGGAAGACTGGAAGCGCATCTGGGCGCCGATATTGCGCGGCACCTTCCTCGGTTCGGCGCTCGGCATCCTTCCCGGCGGCGGCGCTCTGCTTGCGTCTTTTGGCGCCTATACGCTCGAGAAGAAGGTCTCCAAGTACGCGCATGAGTTCGGCAAGGGTGCGATCGAGGGCGTGGCGGCGCCGGAGTCGGCGAACAACGCCGGCGCGCAGACTTCCTTCATTCCGCTGCTCACGCTCGGAATTCCGTCCAACGCCGTCATGGCGCTCATGATCGGCGCCATGATGATCCAGGGCATCGCCCCGGGGCCGCAGGTGATGACCGAGCGGCCGCAGCTCTTCTGGGGCATGATCGCCTCGATGTGGGTCGGCAACCTGATGCTGGTGGTACTGAACCTCCCGCTCATCGGCATGTGGATCAAGCTGCTCACGGTGCCCTACCGGATCCTGTACCCGTCGATCCTCGTTTTCATGTCGATCGGCGTATTCAGCCTCTCCAACAACCCGTTCGACGTGCTGCTGATGGGAATCTTCGGCCTGCTCGGCTACGTCTGCGTCAAGCTCGCGTGCGAGCCGGCACCGATGATCCTCGGCTTCATCCTCGGCCCGCTGATGGAGGAAAACCTGCGGCGCGCGATGCTGCTCTCGCGCGGCGACCCGACGGTGTTCGTCGACCCGGTCCACAAGCCGATTTCCTTCGGCTTCCTGCTGGTTGCCGCGATCCTGCTCGTGGTCATCGCGCTCCCGGCCCTGCGCAAGAAGCGCGAAGAGGTGTTCGTCGCGGAAGAGCAGACGTAGCCGGCTACAACGCCGCGACCGTCTGCACCTCGATGAGGTATTGCTCGCTGACCAGGCGGTCGATGATGAGAAGGGTGTTCGGCGGATATTTTCCGTCGGGAAACCGCTTCGGAAACTCGCGCAGCCGCCAGGCCATGAATTTCGCGATGTCCTGCGAGTGCACGAGATAGGTGGTGAACTGCACCACGTTCTTCCATCCCGCGCCGGCGGAGGCGAGCGCTTTTTCGATCTGCGCGAACGCTCCCGAGCACTGGGTGTCGAAATCGTCTCCCGGCGAAACCATGCCGGCGAGGTAGAGCGTTTCGCTCGCGCCTTTCACGCGCGTCATGTGCGAATACTGCCCGAGCGGCTTGCCCAGCGCCTCGACGTTGCAGATGGTGATGTCAGCCACGGCAAATCCTCCTATTTCCTCTTTGGCAGCAGTTGATCGGCAAGATCTACAAAGTCCTCGGCGTTCACGTCGAACGCGCGTTCCGGCTTGACGTCCATGCGCACCTTGGGTCCGAATTCGAGCGGGCGGCGCACGAACGCGGTCCTCAGGCCGCAGGCCTTGGCGGCGAACAGATCGTCCTTGTGCGCTGCGACCATCATGACCTCCTGGGGCGGCAGCCCGAGCACCTGAGCTGCGCCCAGATACGCTTCCGGATCCGGCTTGTAATGCCGGAACAGTTCCGCCGAGAGCACGCAATCCCAGGGAAGCTTTGCGTATTTCGCCATGTCCACGAGCAGGGCGACATTGCCGTTCGAGAGCGTCGCGATGACGTAATCGCGCTTCAGGCGCGCAAGGCCGCGGCGTGCGTCGCGCCAGGGCCGCAGGCGATGCCAGACACGGTTGAGGTGATCGATTTCGGCCTCGCTCAGCCTGGCGATGCCGAACTGGCGCAGCAGGTCTTCGAGGATCATGCGGTGCAGCCGGTCGATCGTCGTCCAGGGCAGCTCGCCGGACCGCACGCGCGCCATCGCAGGGCGGTACCCCGCCCGCCACGCGTCGGCGAACGCCGCCCAGTTCACGCGCAACTGCCTTGCGCGGCCGAGCCTCCGGCCCTCGCGGATGATCGAGCCGCGCCAGTCGACCACCGTGCCGAAAACGTCGAACACAAGGGCTCGGACTGGAGAAGGGCTCGCGCGCATGATCCGTGCCGGCATGGCACGGTCATTCTACCGGCGCGCTGCCATGCTCGCCGTTACCAATACTTGATGCAGGGTCCGCTGAAGAGCACCGGCCCGGTCGGCGCTCCGGTGGGAGAGCCTCCTTTCGGCTCAAGGCTGACGGCGAGCACGGGCGCCTCGGCGAGCGACTGGTCGGCGACCGCTGCTAGCCTGAGCGCCGTCATTTTCTCCGAGGGAGCAACGAGCCCGAGAGACTTCGGCACCTGACCGGGCGGCAGCGCCCACAGCTCGAGGCTCTTGTCCGGGACGTGGATCGCGGGATCGAGCGTCTTCACCCACAGATCGTTGGAACTGCGGCCTGCGGATACCACCAGCATCGGCTTCCGGGTCTTCGGATCGGAAAGCACGGCGAGGTAGGTGGCTCCCATCTCGTTCGACGGCGCGCGCAGCACGACCGGCGAAGGCACCGGCTCGGGCGCCCGCGGCGCGATCAACCCGATCGCAACCAGCAGCGCCGCGGCCATTCCGCTCGCCGCAAGGCCGAGGTTGCGCCAGAGCACGAGGTTGCTCCATACGCCGCGCGCGCCCG